>Ga0080004_1097350_pt1 | contig 12550 bp, 11 predicted proteins | sample WasSprMetagenome_FD_69207 | JGI IMG/M metagenome (GOLD analysis project Ga0080004, IMG submission 69207) | Sulfidic aquatic microbial communities from Washburn Spring, Yellowstone National Park, USA - WS (SPADES assembly) (version 2) | ecosystem: Environmental > Aquatic > Thermal springs > Hot... | reverse complement strand
CAGAAAAAGCTGAAGGGTTCTTCAGCTTTTATAACCAGAGTTGGGGGGTTAGGTGGTCCCGTTGCGGTTTATCTTGCCTTAGCCGGCATAGGAAAGCTTGTCGTTGCTCACGGTGGGGTAGTTGAACCATCAAATATGAACCGCCAACTTTTGATGTCATATTCCGCAATTGGAAAACCGAGGATAGATTGCATAGTTGAGAGGCTAAAAGCACTTAATCCTTTTATTGAGCTCCACGCATATGGCGAGGATATCGCTTTTGATTTAGATAAGACGAAGAAGATAGTTTCAGAAGTTGATATTGCAATTGCCTGTCCCCCGACTTTTGAGGAAAGGTTCAATTTGAACAAGGCATGCGTGGAATTGAGAAAACCGCTAATTGAAGTCGCAATGTACGGAATGGAGGGCTATATAACATTCATAAAACCAGGAATAACGCCTTGCCTTGCTTGTCTTTTCCCTTCACCACCCCGTTGGTCAATCCCATTTCCCGTTCTCGGTTCTGTATCAGCAATGATGGGTTGCATCGCAGCAACCGAAGCTGTGAAATACATCACTGGCTATGGAAGCATCCTTGAAGGATGGATGTTGCATATAGATACGAGGAATTGGGAAGTGAGGAAAGTGAGGGTAAAGAGAAAGCTGAACTGTCCTGTTTGTGGGGACATTGTAGTGTAATCCATTCGCTTATCGCAAAAATCAAATTTTAATTTTTAAAGATATTGACATTAAAAAAATAAAAATTTCAATTTTTTGACACATTAATTCTTTATACTCCTCTTAAAAAAGAAAGGAGGAGTTTTAAAATGCGCTATCTTTCCGTCTACATCTTAATTACTATTCTCTCTCTTGTTTTCATCCTTGACAGTTGGGCACAAGAAAAAAATGAGAGCAGCCTTACTGTTTCGGCGGCGATAAGCTTGAAGGATAGTTTTGAAGAAATAGGAAGGTTATTTCAAAAGAAGCACAAAGGTGTTAAGGTATTTTTCAATTTTGGCGCTTCGGGAACTCTTCAGACCCAGATAGAGGGTGGGGCTCCTGTTGATGTCTTCGCTTCTGCAGCGCCGAAGCAAATGGATGCCCTGGAAAAGAAAGGGTTGGTAGTAGAAGGCACAAGGAAGAATTTTGCGGGAAATGTTTTGGTTTTGATTATTCCCTTGTCTTCCAAATTGCATATAAGGTCCTTTTCCGACCTTGAAAAACCTTATGTTAAAAGGATTGCTATAGGAAATCCCAAAACAGTTCCTGCCGGGCAATATTCAGAGGAGGTCTTAAGGAATTTGAAATTATGGGATAAGCTCACCCAAAAATTCGTTTATGCAGAGAATGTAAGGCAAGTTCTTGATTATGTGGCTCGCAACGAGGTTGACGCTGGGCTTGTATATCTAACCGATGCATGGATAAAAAAGAAACAAGTGAAAATTGTAGCGGAGGCACCAAAGGGAAGTTGTAAACCGGTAGTTTATCCCATAGCAGTGGTAAAAAATTCTCGCAATATACCTTTGGCAAAACAATTCATAGAGTTAGTAATGTCTCCTGAAGGGCAGAAAATCCTTAAAAAATATGGATTTAAAACATCAAAGGAATTAGAAAAAGCTGAAAAGGAGGTTATTAGAAAATGAAGAAGGCTATATTTCTCCTTTTTGTTTTCTCTCTCCTCGTTTACCCAATGGAAGTTAAGTTGAGTGGATATAGCAAATTCAGATTCAACTGGGAGGAATCAGCAACCCCTGAAGAGAATTTTTCCGCCAAAGATGTAAGATTAATGTGGACTTTGGGCGTTAACAAGATTTCATCTCTTGTTGTTGAGCTAAATGCCATACCTTCAACAGCAGGTGTCAAGAGCTGTTATGTTAAGTTGAAAACAAAGAGGGGTGATTTACAGTTTGGACAATTCAAGATTCCCTTCGGCTATGAAATTCCTCTTCCCGCTGCCCTCTTAGAAACCCCTGATGTAGCCACAGTTCTTAGATCCCTTTTCCCTAAACAAACATATGATAAAGGAGTGATGTTTTCGCCAAATAGAAATTTACGACTTGCTTTGATAAACGGCAATGGAGAACAACAAGTTAACGATGATAATAATTATAAAGATTTAATTGTTCGCTTATCCGATGAGAAAGGAGATTTTTCCTATGGAGCATCTTGCTATCTTGGGAAGCAAGTAGCGGGAACGAAAGATGTAGTAAAGAATAGATATGGAGTAGATCTGCTTTGGAAAAAAGGAAGACATTCGCTAAGAGGTGAACTTGTCTCGGGAAAGGATGACCGTGAGGATAGCAGGGGATGGTATATCCAATATCGCTATGACCTTCCTTCTGTTTCATATATTTTGAGAAGCGAATATTATAACGGAGTGCAAGCTTATGATGTGAAAAAGGGAGAATGGAACAAAACCGAGAGCAAGGCATTGATTTTTGGACCGATGTTTTATTTAGAGAAGAACACCATTCTCTCGTTTATTTATACCCTGCAAGAAGGAAAAAAGAACGATAGCTTTATGATGCAAATCGAACTTATTTACTGAAACTGTAATTAAATCAGGGCTAGATTTTCTTCTCTAATTTTAACATACTGCTAAAGGAGGGAAAAGAAGGAGATCCCTCCTTTAGCAGTTTTTGTAAGTTCTAAATAATCTCAGAGAGATATTGGACTCGCTAAAAAAGAAGGAGCGTTTGTCATTGCTGGTATGGGCAAAGGTTTTTGAGATGGATTAGGGATAAAGAGAGGAAATAGCGATTGAAAAAAATTTATTTCTTTTCTAATGGAGGCAAAGAAAAAGAGGCGTCGTGTATTATCCAAAATATCAAAAATATCAAACAAATTGATTAGAACGAATTTTATAAGTTAGAGTTAGGAGAATAGAATCATTAGAGTGAAGGAGGATAATACCACATCAAAAACTTATACCCATAGATGCGAGGGCTCCCTTCGGGAGCCCGTGGCAATCTTCCCCTCTGTCATTGCGAGCCTCCCGTAAGGGAGGCTCGCAATCTCAAAAAGGGATTGCTTCGTCGCTTCGCTCCTCGCAATGACAATAAGAGGATAAAGGGTTAGAAGGAGTCTCAAATGTTATGAGATTATACAGGACAAAAATTTGACAAAATTTTGACAATGTTCGTTAGTAAAATCCATTAATGATGGATAGCTCCTTGCTTTTCTCTATCAGACTTTCCTTTCAGGTTGCTGCGGTTGCCGAGCTCGTCGCGGTGCCCGTTGGTATTTTCGTTGCTTACATTCTGGCTATGAAGCAATTCAAAGGCAAAGATATCATTGATACAATCTTTACTCTTCCCCTTGTTCTTCCTCCTACCGTTATCGGCTATTATCTAATCGTTCTACTGGGTAGAAATGGGATAATTGGCAAATATTTATACGAAGCTATGGGTTTTAATATTATGTTTACTTGGTATGCTGCCGCAGTTGCTTCCTTCTGTGTCTCCTTACCACTTATGGTCAAAACAACCAAAGCAGCAATTGAGCTTATAGATAAAAACCTCATAGAAGCTTCCTACACATTGGGGCATTCGGAGTGGACAACGGCAATAAGGGTCACTTTGCCACTTGCAAAGCGAGGGATTCTTGCTGGAGCCATACTTACATTTGCGAGAGCATTGGGCGAATTTGGAGCAACTTTAATGGTTGCCGGCAATATACCAGGGAAAACAACTACAGTTCCCCTTGCTATTTATACAGCAATGGAATCCGGCGAATATGCTAAAGCAAACATATTAGCTCTTCTATTCACTGTCATTTCTGGTGGTAGTTTATACCTAGCTAATAAGTACGGAGGGAAAGCGGTGAAATGAGTTTAGCGATAAAGCTATTCAAAAATTTGCCAGGATTCTCCCTAAATGTTGAATGGCAAGCTGATGAAGAGTTCGTTGTGCTTTTTGGTCCCTCCGGGGCAGGGAAGTCTACAACATTGAAGTTAATAGCGGGATTAATTGAACCAGATGAAGGTTTTGTCAAGCTTAATGGCGATGTTCTTTATGATAGCCAAAGAAAAATAAATGTCCCACCCCAAAAAAGACCTTTTGGCTATGTTTTCCAGGATTCTACCCTATTCCCTCATATGACTGTGAAAGGAAACATCGCCTATGGTGGAAAACATATAGATAAGAAGAGCTTAGAGCAAAGGGTGAGGCAAATGATAAAAGATTTTCATTTAGAAGGTTTAGAGGATAAGTTCCCAAATGAAATATCAGGGGGACAAAAAAGGAGGGTTGCCCTTGCAATGGCTCTTATGAGAGAACCTAAAGCTCTATTATTGGATGAGCCCCTAACTGCTTTAGATATCCAAATAAAAATTGAAGTGATGGAGTTGCTTAAAGAGATAAAGGAAAAATTCCTCATTCCCATTATATTGGTCACTCACGATATTTTAGAAGCTTTTAGTTTAGCTGAAAAAATGATTATTTATAGGAATGGAAGAATTCTCCAAATGGGAACCCCTGCCGAGATTCTCAATAACCCAATCAATGAAGATGTTGAAAGGCTTCTTTATGCAAAGGATATATTTCAAGAACTCTACATCCTCTCTGGGGCTTCCACTCCCAAAATGTTAAGGCAATTGCGCAGAACTTGAAGGGTAGCAAGCATAAGATTGAGGCGTGCTCTCGTTAAATCTTCATCATCGGCTACTATCACTCTGTGCGCCTCATAGAAATTGTGGAATATCCTCGCCAGCTCAAGGGAATAGCGAACGATGTTATAGGGCTCAAGGGAGGAATAGGTTGCCTGAATGAGGGTAGGAAATTCGCCCAGCTTCTTAATCAAGGCCCGTTCTTTTTCCTCTTTCAGCAAGTCAAGGTGGGAGGGGGAAAGGGTAGATAAGGCAAATCCTCTTTTCTCTGCCTCCCTCAAAATGCTCACTATTCTCGTATGGGCATATTGGACATAATAAACGGGATTCTCGGGCGCCTGTTTCACCGCGAGCGTCATATCAAAATCCAAAGGCGAATCTATCGTGCGGAGAAGATAGAAGAATCTCGCAGCGTCCTTTCCAACCTCATCTATCAGCTCGTCAAGCGTGACGAATTCTCCCTCTCTCTTTGACATCATTATCAATTCTCCTTCTCTCACCAACCTAACCACTTGGAAAATCAAAATCCTCAACCAATTCTCGCCAAATCCCATTGCCTTCACTGCTGAAAGCATCCGCCCTACATATCCGTGATGGTCAGGTCCCCATATATCAATCACTTGGGAGAATCCTCTTTCGTGTTTATCTAAATGATAGGCTATATCTGAGGCGAAGTAAGTTGGGGTTCCATCAGAGCGGACAAGCACCCTATCCTTGTCATCCCCGAAGAGGGTTGAGCGGAACCAGAGGGCATCGTCCATCTCATAGAGAAGCCCTTTTTCCCTTAAGAAATCTATCGCCTTCTTCACCTTGGAACTTTTATGAAGTGAGCTCTCCTTGAACCAGCTGTGGAAATGCACACCGAAACGGGAAAGTGTCTGCCTATGATTTTCAACCATCAACTCCACACCCTTCGTCTTAAACAAATCAACTCTCTCCTCGCCAAGATTCAGGAGGCTATCTCCAAACTCCTCTCTTATCTTCTCCGCCAAATCTTTCACATATTCACCCTTATAGCCATCCTGAGGAATTGGCAAATCCTCTCCAAATAGCTGAAAATATCTTGCCTCTATTGATTTGGCAAATGCGTCAATTTGGGAGCCATAATCGTTTATGTAAAATTCCCTCGTTACATCAAATCCCAACTTGGAAAAGAGATTGGAGAGAACATCCCCAATCACTGCTCCCCTTCCATGAGCCACGCTCAAAGGACCGGTGGGATTGGCGCTCACGAATTCAATCTGTATTTTCTCTCCCTTCCCGATTTCGGGAAATCCGAATCCATTTCTCTCTTTCAAAATCGTCTCCACAACCCTTTCCAGTATCTTCCCCTTGAGGAAAAAGTTCATAAATCCTCCTTTTGCCACATCGCATCTCTCTATTATCTCCTCTTTTTCCATAAGAGGAATCAGCTCTTCAGCTATTTTCTCCGGCTTTTCCTCCAACATTTTACCCAACAATATGGCTGCATTAGTTGCGTAATCGCCCAACTTCTCGCTCGGTGGAACCATTATCTCAAAAGAGGGGACCTTATCCAAGGGAACTTTTCCCCAGCGTTCTATTGCCTTTAACAGCATTTCCTTCAAACTTTTGATAAGCATATCAACATCACCTCACCATAAGGAGAACTATTTGGTATATCGCAAAAACCAAGCTGTATCCGGCTATTATGTGGATTATGCCCATATTGAATATCCTCTGCAGAACACTTGGACGAATATAGGGAGCTTCCCTGAACTTTTGTAGTAATTCCCTGCCAGCTTCAATTGCGTTTAGGAGATGTTTATCTGAAGGTTCCTTGGTTGTAATGTATTTTTGCACCATCATCCCCAAATACCGCCAACTTAGCAAGGATATTACGAGGGCAAGGAGAATGCTATTGGAGATTTCGTAAATAAGAAATGTGAGAAGAAGGAAAACGGCGAGATTGGTTCCGCAGCGAGGATGTTCCTTCGGCATTCTTCGGGCAACTTCTAATTCCAACGGCTCTCCCGCTTCAATTGTATTTACCACCTTGTGTTCCGCTCCGTGATAGGATGCCAAGGGGGAAATGCGAAGGAAGAGGAGGAAAAGCCCGAGCTCTAAAGCCCCCATAAGATAATACATTACATCAAAGGGATTGAAAGTGCCGATTGGTGGCGAATTTTTTATCGCATATAAGGGTAGGGGAGTGTAGAGCTGAACGAGATAAGCCAATCCGTCTGTTAAATACATAGCGATTAAGATGAAGATAGCGAATAGGGAACCCGTTAGGAAGAGCCCCAAATCGCTCGCTCCCGCCCTGAGGCTTCCCGTCGTAAGGTAGACGCCCAGTGGAGTTGCCATCCCACCAACGGTGCGTGGTCTGAACGAGCCGAGTATGTATCTCATCAAATCCCTCTTGAAAATCACCCCCAAGAAATGACCTTCCATACCGATAACAGGCACGGCGGGATACGGATGGGAATCAAGGAAATAAGCGAGAAGGTCAATTGGCGTATCCTCCCTGATTATGGGCAAATCCGTTATCATCAAATCCCTTGCTGTTAAATGATGGGAGAGCTCCGAGAGCTTAACGAGGGAAACAACCCTCTCCTCCAAAATCAAACCGACAAGTCTTCCATCCTCCAATACTCCCAGGGCTTTGTCCCTGCCCATTTTCTCCAGAAGGGTGGGAAGGGGAGATTCAACATCAACGACTTCTACTTTCTTAATAAGGTTTCTTATTGACATATTTTAAAATTTTAACCCCTTTTCCGAAAATGTTCAAATCCTTTTCTTGCCAGTTTTCGTCTTTTATCTCCCTCCACCAACCATATTCCCTTTTCCTCAACTATTTCCCCTATCTCGTAAATTGGGAAGCTGATTTTTTCTTTTACCCAAGATTCGCCTGTGAACAAGAGCTCGTAGTCCTCACCGCCGAAAAGGGCGAAATCCAATGGAGAGAGGTTTTGGGATTGGCAAAGGGAAAGCAAATCAGGGGAAAGAGGGATTTTATCTGGGAAAATTATGGCGCCTTTCCCACTCTCATCGCAGATGTGTTTTAAATCGCTTGCCAGTCCATCCGATATATCAATCATTGAGCGGACCCCCGGTATTCTCCCAATTTCCATTCCTTCCTTCACGCGAGGAAAGGGTTTATTGTGCTTAGTTATGAGGGAAGGAAAATCCAATCCCTCTTGGAGGCTGAAGAGGCCGCCAGCTGAATCGCCGAGATAACCCGTTACGAATATCTTATCCCCCACCTTCGCTCCGCTTCTCAGGATGGGCGATTTAGCTTTCCCCAAGACAATTGAATCTATCGCTATTCTTTCCCCCTCGCTCATATCTCCTCCCACGAGGGAGACATCAAAGATTTCCGCCAGTTCCTCCCATCCCGAGAGGAAATCGTTCAGCCATTTTTCGCTTAAATGTGAGGGAAGGGAAAGGGAGAGGAGGGAAAAGAGAGGCTTTCCTCCCATTGCGGATATATCGCTGAGTGAGACGGCGAGGGCTTTCCAGCCTAGATAACGAGGATTCACATTTGGATAAAAATGAACTCCCTCAACGAGCAAATCGGATGTTAGGAGGAGGTTATCGCTATCTCCAACCCTGAGAACGGCGCAATCGTCGCCAATCCCAACGATAACTCCTTGTCTTTTCTTTGCCCTTTTTCTAATCTTCTCTATTAGCTTGAACTCGCCGATTTCTCCGAGCTCTTTTTTATTCATTTACACTCAATTTGAGAAATTCTTCCACTGTTTTCATAGCGCAGAACTCTCCACACATTGTGCAAGCGCCCGAGAAGGAAAGCCCATGATTTTCCCTTACCTCCTTCGCCTTCTTCTTATCTATCGTGTATTCGAGCTGCTTAGCCCAATCCAATCTATAGCGAGCTTTTGACATCTCCTCGTTTCTCCTTATTGCTGATGGAAGTCCCCTTGCGAGGTCAGCCGCGCTCGCAGCAATCCTCGCTGCGATTACTCCCTCATATACCTCCTCGGGAGTTGGAAGGGCGAGGTGTTCTGAGGGGGTCACATAGCAGATGAAATCCGCTCCCGCAAGGGCAGCCACGGCGGCGCCTATGGCGGAGGCTATGTGGTCGTAGCCGGCGGCTATATCCACAACCAAGGGACCGAGGAGGTAGAGGGGGGCGTAGTTAGTGAGATGTTTCGTTATCTTTACCGTCGGTTCAACGAGATGGAGAGGGATATGTCCCGGACCCTCAACCATCGCCTGAACTCCCGCTTCCCAACACCTCTTGACCAATTCCCCTTGGATAATCGTTTCCTGAAATTGGGCTCTGTCATCCGCATCCGCTATCGAGCCTGGTCTCAGAGCATCGCCTATGCTGATTGTGACATCGTATTGGCGGAGTATATCCAATAAATCGTCAAAATGCTCATAAAATGGGTTTTCCCTTTTGTTTTGCAACATCCAGCAAAGAAGGAAGGCGCCACCCCTGCTCACTATGCCAGTTGTCCTCCCTTGCTGGCGAACTCTTTCAATAGTGGAAAAGGTTATCCCTGCGTGAATTGTCATAAAGTCAACCCCATCTTTCGCTTGCTCCTCCACCACCTTGAAAATATCATCAACACTCATCTCAAATATGTTTCCCTTTTTTCTCGCTGTCTCAACGGCCGCCTCATATATTGGGACGGTTCCCACGGGAATAGGGGATTTGGATATGATTCTCCTCCTTATCTCCTTTAAATCTCCACCGGTAGATAAATCCATAACTGTATCAGCTCCCGCCTCAACAGCGGCGCGGAGCTTCTCTTCCTCAAGGGAGATATCCGCTATATCTGGAGAAGTGCCGATATTCGCATTGACCTTCACCCTCACTCCCTCTCCAATTCCTATGATTTTAGAGCTTTTCCCGAGGACATTTCTTGGAATAACGAGACGCCCACTCGCCACCTTTTCCCTGATTATCTCCGCATCAACGCCCTCCTCCTTGGCGACCTCCATCATCTCTTCCGTGATAATTCCTTTCCTTGCCTTCTCAAGTATCGTCATAATATCACTTCCTTTGAAATTGATTAAAGCTTCTCTATTATCACAGTATCTCCTCTTTTCACCTTGTTCAAGGGCTTAAGGTCTCCTATCACTTTCCCGAACACCTCAACCGGGCTATCGGGTATGATTTCTCCCTCCTTGCTTATGGGCGTTGGACCGAAGAATATACACCAAGCGTTCTCCGGCGGCCAGTAGCCCATATCGCCCAATTCAACCTTTTCCTGCAGATTCTCGGGTTGGCATTCAACTCCCGTTGGAAAGTAAATCTCCTTCCCCCATTTATCAATTTTTGAGCGGATGGGCAAGGCATCAAAGAGCGCCCTCCCTACTTTCGTGTCAAAGAGCTCTCCCTCTATTTCTATCTCACTTTTCTCAAATTTTATTTTGACCTTCATCCTATATGCTTCCATTGCTTTATTAAACAAGCTGATTAGCTCTTCAACCGCTTGGCGGGGGGAAGGGGATTGGGAAACAGCGGAGATGACCGCCACAGCATCGGCGCCATTCTTTACTACTTCAATTAGATTATATCTATTTATCCCACCTATGGCAACGAGGGGAAGATAAATGCGATGTCTCAAATGTGCCAATTCCTCCAAGCCAACTGGCAGACCGGCACCCGCTTTGCTTTGCGTGGGGAAGATTGGTCCAAGCGAGACATAATCCGCCCCTTCATTCTGCGCTCTCAATGCTTCCTCAAGATTATCAACGGAGAAGCCGATAATCTTTTTCCCCATAAGCTTTCTCGCAACAGGCAGGGGCAAGTCCTCCTTCCCCAAATGGACACCATCCGCATCGCAGGCGAGGGCAATGTCAACCCTGTCATTGATGATGAGGAGTGCATTGTATTTATTAGTTAGATCTCTGAGCTTCACAGCCTCCTCATAGAGTTGGATTGTGGAGGCTTGCTTATTTCTCAGCTGGATGATTTTGCATCCGCCTTTAAGGACTTCCTCAGCGGATAGGGAATTCTCAAGGATTACATAAAGACCCTTTATTTTCATAGCAAAAATAAAATTTAAATTTTCCTATTTAAAATGTCAAATTTAGAGACAAGAAGATTGATTTTTATAAACGAGATTGCCACGACCTACCGCTTTGCGGTAGGTCTCGCAATCTCAATCTCTCTGTCATCGCTGGAATGGCTTAAGGTTTTTGAAAAAGGAATGAAGACGGAAAGGGAAATCCAAATATGGTTTTGGAAATCTAATTCTTTCAAATGTATATGAATGAAAGAATAATGAATGAATAATAAGGTTAAAAGGGTTTTGAAATGGTAGTAGAAAGTGGATTTAAAAGAGCGAAAAAGCAAAGCAACACCCCAAAATATATCAATAGTTGCGAGCCCGCCGAAGGCGGGCTCGCAATCTCTTAATGAAATTTCCTTAATCCTGCATTAACGGAAATCGTTATTTTATCTCCTCCAATTTATGAAAAACTTCCCCCCTTTCGTAAATTGTTCAATTTTTCTTGACTTTTATTTTCAAAGTAGTTATCTTTATTAGAAAATCCCCAAAAAGGAGGTATGCGTTTATGGCAACCAGAGTTGCAATTAACGGTTTCGGCAGAGTAGGAAGACAGGTGCTCAAAGCGATGTTGGAGAACTACCCCGACAAGTTCGATGTCGTTGCGGTTAACGACCTCGCTGATGCGGAGACAAACGCCCACCTTTTCAAGTACGATTCCAACTACGGTCGCTTCCCCGGAACGGTTGAGGTCAAGGATGGGCAGTTGGTCATCAATGGGAGGGAGATAAAGGTCTTCGCCGAGAAAGACCCTGCTAATCTCCCCTGGAAGGATTTGGGCGTTGAGCTCGTCATTGAATCAACCGGCGTCTTCACCGATGCTTTGAAGGCAAAAGCTCACATCGATGCTGGGGCAAAGAAGGTCATAATAACCGCTCCCGCTAAGAACGAGGATGCTACTTTGGTTATGGGGGTGAATCACGAGACTTACGACCCCGAGAAGCATCACATCGTTTCCAATGCTTCCTGCACAACGAACTGCCTTGCACCCGTCTGCAAGGTTCTCAACGATAAGTTCACAATCGTAAAGGGATTGATGACAACCGTCCACGCCTACACCAACGACCAACGCATCTTGGACCTCGTTCACAAGGACCTACGCAGGGCGAGGGCAGCTGCTCTCTCAATCATTCCCACAACCACTGGCGCAGCAAAGGCGATTCATCTCGTTATCCCCGAGCTGAAGGGCAAGATGCACGGCATAGCCCTGCGTGTTCCCACATCAACCGTTTCAATTGTTGACCTCACGGCTGAGGTAGCAAGAGAGGTAACGGTTGAGGAAGTGAACGCTGCCTTCAAGGAAGCAGCCGAGACCTATCTGAAGCCTTATCTCGTTTATTGCGAGGAGCCTCTCGTCTCCATTGACTTCAAGGGAGACCCTGCCTCCGCAATCTTCGATGCTCTTTCCACGACTGTTATAGGAGGCAATATGGTTAAGGTTTTGGCTTGGTATGACAACGAATGGGGCTATTCCTGCCGAGTAGCTGACCTCGCTGCCTATATGGTGGATAAGGGCATTTAGGAGGTGTTTTATTGATGGAAAAGAAAAGCGTAAAGGATATTGATGTAGCGGGAAAAAGGGTTTTAATGAGGGTGGATTTCAATGTCCCTTTGGCTGAGGATGGCTCAATCCTTGATGATAGAAGGATAAGGGCTGCTGTTCCCACGATAGAGTATCTATTGGACAAGGGGGCGAAAATCATATTGGTTTCCCATCTCGGGCGACCGAAGGGATATGACCCCGCCTTCAAGATGGACAATGTAGCGCATCGCCTCAGCGAGATATTGGGAAGACCGGTTAAAAAGCTGGATAGTTGCGTTGGTCCCGAAGTTAAGGAAGCCGTGGAGCAGATGAAGCCTGGCGACATAATAATGTTGGAGAATGTTCGCTTCTACGATGGGGAGACGAAGAACGACCCCGAATTCGCTCGCCAATTGGCGGAGCTCGCCGACATCTATGTCA
>Ga0080004_1130800_pt1 | contig 12551 bp, 10 predicted proteins | sample WasSprMetagenome_FD_69207 | JGI IMG/M metagenome (GOLD analysis project Ga0080004, IMG submission 69207) | Sulfidic aquatic microbial communities from Washburn Spring, Yellowstone National Park, USA - WS (SPADES assembly) (version 2) | ecosystem: Environmental > Aquatic > Thermal springs > Hot... | reverse complement strand
CCCTATAAGACTTGAATCCTGCTTAACAATGTCACTTGCAACAGTCTCACGAAACAAATGCGGCCAAACCATAACGCTTAAGCCACGCACAATGTTGAAAACTTGCCTTCCAGTCAAATGCCTTTCAGGGTAAATAATCAAACCCTCGCCAAACATGCTTTTAACGCTTGGAAAAACAAACTTAGGCTTCGGCTCAAACTTCTCCAAAAATTCAAGATATTCCAGTATCGGCCTAGTAAGCGGATGTTCAAGCGGAATCGCCTTAACGCTTTCTTCCGTTTTTCCCCTTTTCTGAACAGGCGCGTCTGAAATGTCAAAGCCGCATTGCTTACAAAACTTTGCATTTTTAACGTTTTTAGCGCCACATTCAGAACACAGCTTGAAACTCCTCTTTTTCTTTAGAAGACGAAACCGAATACTCAGAAACCCCTCTTCTACTTTGAAATCGTCTAACTCTAACTGTGCAACTTCAGCCCTTCGCTTGCCTGTGAGCCGCAAAATGCAGAGCAAGGCCTTAGCTCTCCGCCTAAAAAATTCAGGTTTCAATTCTTCGGCTTTGGCAAGCATTTCGCGGAACTCCTCTTCAGACACCACAGTTTTCCGCTCTTTCCGCTCCTTCAATCCCCTAACAAAAGTCACGCCTTATCCCATCTCCTGTAAATTATGACTCGGAAAGGCTCCTTCTTGCCGTTCGCCTTAAGCTTTTCAAGCAGCTCCTCAAACGTTTCTGCTTGAACTTCATCCCACAAGTCAGGATGCACAAATTTATACAATACACAGGCACGCCACTTCATTGGAAAACACTCTCCTCATCCAATTTCAAACGCCAATACTCGAAAAAGCAAAAACTTACATGGAGAAAAACGCATAGAAGAAAAATCAAGATTTTCTCAACCAGGCCAAGATTGGAAAACAGCACTATCAGACTTATAGCGTCAAGTAGCCCAATAAGCGCTAGAAACACGGGATGCACTTTAAAAACCAAGCTCAAGCTCATTCATATCGCCACCTTTTACGTTCCGGATACTCTTGAGGTTCTCTTCTTTCATACAGCCAGATAATCAATATGCCAAGAATTGCAGCTAAAATGATGATGCCTACTAGTATGCTTTCATCCATGGTTAGACACCTCCTTTCTTTTTCTTGAAGCTAGAATATTGTGGATTTTATCGCTTATCAGAGCGCCTAAAATGAAACTTAAAATGCAACAAACCAAAAGAATCATATCCTCACTCATTCTCTCCACCTCGACTTGAAAGGCGAATAATCGTGTAGCATATCGCCAAAACACAGATGGTTAAAGCTATGAAAACAAAATTTTGACTTAACCATGAAATGAAATCCTTCAATGGCTGTGGAATAATATTGAAAGTTAAGCCTATCAGGTAGAAAATTGCAAAAATGAAGCCGTATAAAATGCATTTTTCCAAAAACCACCTCAACAGGCCCATTTAAACACCTCTGAAAAGTTTAGACATGTATAGAGAAAAAGAGGGGAGTTTGCGGGAGAAATCTCCATCTTGTGGTGGGTTCAAATCCCACCCCCTGCACTTTTTACTGAACCCCCCTATATCCGTGGCGGTTTACTTCCGCTTCCTAAACAGCATCACTCCGTCTGGGGGTTGTGCACACGTACTCGAAGCCTGCTTCAACAAGCATGGATGCTTCGTTAGAGGTTTTTACGGCTTTGCAAACGTATTCGTCAGAGTTGAAGTCAACGAGCTGGGTGTAAACAAGCGTGTTGTGAATGTTTCTATGGCCCAGTGGCTTCATGACGTGTATAATGTCCTTTGTTTTGGCATATTCCATTGCGGCTTTCCAGTGGCGAAGCGTGTGGAACGAGATTCTCAGCATTCTTGAGTTTCCAAGCCTGAAAGCTATTTTTGGCGTTTTCACTTTAAATATGCGCCTTAGGCTGTTCGTGCGCTCAGCAAGGTTGGGCAGAACACGGGTTGCCGAAACCAGTTTAACATCGGGCCGGCGAGCCTAAACACTATTCAGAAAACGCCTTTCATAAAGTCGGAATTGAGAAAGTCAAGTCTAAGGCGATTAAAGTCTATTGAAGGTTTCATTTACAGTATTTTGCCCAAATAATGCCGGATACAACGGTGGCAATCATTACGAAAACTAATCCATAAAGTCCAAGGTTGAACAAGCCTAGCCAAATCATTTTATTTCACCTTGTCTTTTAAATGAATAAATGTATTAAAACCGTTGCTTCAGGCATGGAATATTTCTTTTTCTGGAATATGTCATATCTCGAAATTTGACTTTTATTTTACAGATCCGCATAATGCGGAAGGAGGAATCTGCGTTGGAGCCTGCACCCCTAAAACTTAACATCTTCGGCTTTCTACATGACGCAATGAAAGAGAAAGCCCTTAAAAAGTTAAGATTTGCCAAATGCGACAAATGCGGACTTTTCACACCTTACCGGCTAAAGCATGTAACCAATAATACGGTCATATGCAAAAAATGCGGAGCCTCCATCAAATTAAACATAAAGGAAATCGCTATTTAATAAACAGTTTACAGCTTCAACAATGAACGCTATCTTAACAACCGCCCTTGTACTCTACAATTTTATTGTTTCCACTTAGCCGTGCATCTTTTCACATGTATTTCCTTTATGTTCCTAACAGTTTTGGCAGCATCCTCTAAAGCGTTTTTACCGCTTCAGTCCAGCCGTCAGGAGAAAAGCCTATCAACTCTATGACTTTAATTGCCACCATAGTTTCGCCCACAAATGTAGAATGCTGTCTGTAACACTTTAACATTGGATGTGCACGTGAAAATAGAACAACTACTAGATTTTCTATGTTATTTCTCCATATGTCTTTATATAACGACCGCTTAAACTATATTAAGTGAGGAGAAAAGAGAAAATGAAAAGTAAATTAGTATACATAGCGACTGCTATTGCACTGATTCTTCTGACGGTGAGCATGGCATCTGTGATGGCTTGGACAAGCAAGGAAACCAGAAATATCCCTCCATTCGTGGTTGGCAACGCACAAACCGAAGCTGCCAAAGTTGGCACATTCAACTATGCTTACAAGATTAAATCTGTTAACAACGGCGATTATGTGGCGACATTCCCCGACGGCCACACAAACACCATTACAATTTCAAACTGTAACGGCACACATTTCGATTGGAGTTCAGAGTCCCCCATCAGCGCAGTAATAGTTAAAGGCGGAACCGCGGTTAACATCTTCTACTATGATCCTGCAGCGGCAAGCGACGCCCTCCTGTATGCTCCAATAAACCCGGAAACCGAAATGCCTTATGGCCTCTCTCATGTAACTTTTTGCTGGAATGTGCCACATCAGGAGATCCCAGAAGTTCCATTAGGAACTGTCGCAGCAATAGTTTCCATGATGATCGCGTTTGCCGCTTACTTCACACTGAGGAAACCCAAGTCTATACAACTATAAGCCTTCACAGCACTCCAAGTTAGCCTTCGCCGATGAAATATGTAGTGGCTAGTCTGCGGTAAGTTTAAAACTTCACCTAATTAATATGCTGTTTGCCTTATTTTTCTACATTGACAGATAAAAGTGCATGTGCAGAGTATCAGAGTTCTTTTATTTTTCTGCTTTAATTTTGTTGTTGCTGTTGAATGGTGCCTATTTTACAACAAAGCTTTAGTTTGAACTTTCCTATTATGGGGCATGTTAGATTTTCAGTTTATAAAACTTGTTATATTTGTTCTGGAGGCACATTGTTTGGATGGTAACCCGTGTAATATTGCAGTTTATGCTTGTCGATTCTTTCTTTTACATGTGAGTAAAGAATTAGTTCTTCAATTTCCAAATCTTCCGCCAGTTTGGGACTTATCTCCGCAAGCTTTTCCATAAACAATTGCATGTTTTCCCTCGTGGAGAATGAAGCCATAACAGACGTGTGACCAACAGCTGGATGATACAGAACTTCATTGGAAACCCAGCAAAACCTGCAAAGAAGCCCCGCAACCAACACAGTCTGCTGTAACTATCCTGCCATACCATCGGGCACACCTAAACCGATAATATTTACGTTCTAAGCCTTGATTGGAAACACGGGTAACAAGCTTCTTAATGGCTGAATGGCGTTTCAAAGCATCATAAACCAAAATCGCTCACCATTTTATGAAAACACCAGTCCATGTATATTAGAGAGCATCGAAAACCATGTTTGATTTGCGCACGACTTATTTGGAAATTTGGTTCCGTGTTTTGTGAGGCATGCTTGTTTCTCCTTCTCGGAACAAACCTTTTAAATGTTAGGAGTAGTGTAAAACTTGGTTGACTGACATGAAAGGATTAGTCTTTACTGGGGTAACCGCAATTCTTTTGTTAAGCGTGGTTTTGCCTTCGTTGGCGTATGCTGTTCCAAGCCAAGCAACAGACATTGAAATAACCCCAAAAATCAATGTTAAAGGAGTGAAGGGCCATGGGGAACCGTTAAAGCAGTCGGCAACAGGCATTTTAGGGCAAAGCCTCGAGTCCAAAGCCGATAAATGGGCTATTGTTATAGGCATTTCAGATTATACTGGCGAGGCGAATGACCTTGAATATGCGGACAACGACGCCTATGACATGAAATGGGCTTTAATCAAAGTGTACGGGTACTCGCCTGGCAAGATTGTCATGCTAATAGATCGCGAGGCAACACGTGAAAATATACTTGAAGCGGTTGATAAACTGAAAGGGAAGGTAAAATCTGGCGACGAGGTTGTCTTCTTCTACAGCGGTCACGGCGCAAGAGGCAAGGCAAACGACGGAGACAAAGAACTCATTGATGAAGCAATAGTGCCCTATGAATGCACGGCTCAAACCCTAATCTGGGACGGAGAACTCGCCCAAATGTTTTCAGGCTTCGCCACTTCAAGGATAATCCTCATTTTCGACTCATGCTACGCGGGCGGAATGACAGACTTGAAGGCTGATGGAAGAATCGTGGTTATGGCGTGCTCCGAGTCTGGCTTGTCCTACGAGTTTGAAACTTTGGAAAATGGGCAATTCACATACTACTTCGTCGAACAAGGAATCACGGGTGGAAAAGCGGACATGTATGACCATGTTGAAAACCAAGCTGATGTAACAGTTGAAGAAGCTTTTGACTATGCAAAGGCCAACTGCAAAAACCAAACTCCATCAATAAGCGACTCGTTCGCCAACGATCTACTACCTTAACATCACCATTTTTTGGATTTTCTTTGATTTTTCGGGCTTAATTTAGTTGTTAATGTTGAAAGTTTACCCATATTTCCGCAACGTGCGCATTTTACAACTGGTTTGAGGAAGGGTGGCTTATTATTTTCAACAGTTAAGTTTATGCCTGAGCCTTAACTTTGCTTGTTATCCGCTCTATTCCTTTCAGGCTTTCAACTATGTTATAGATTTTTCGAAGCATTGTTGAAATCGTCTGTTTTCCATGAAGCGATGTATCCCACGTCTAAAAGTGTTGTTTCAGCGCAATACAGTAAATCACCTATCTCAAGTGAGGTTTCTTTTAAATACTCGTTAATAGTTGAAAGGGGAGTCTTGATGGCGCGCTTAAAAGCTTAATTTCAAAACCATCCATCGTCTCTAATATTCTGGGGCATCAGCAACCCTTAAAGGCCTCTCAGCCACGTCTACGGCTAAAGCGCTGCAATTAATGACGTCCAAGAATTCAAGATTAAGGAGAGGGATGGAAAAGGCTAAACTTTTGAAAGAAATAAACGAAAATTCGAAGAGGTAGATAACGCGGAAGTTCGAATTTATCTAGGGCAACCGTTATTTGTATAGGTTTGGTTCAAACTTTCGGAGTTTCATTTGATTATTTATTTACGCGTTAATGTTTTGGGTCCCCATATTACAATTATTGCTGCTGTAAAAACAATGTTGAGGATTAATAGGTAAAGGCCGCCTAATGCGGTTTCAAGCGTTGGAAACATGAAGAAAGATAGGTTGTTCATTGTGTGGAAAAGCATGACGGCTAAGATGCTGCCGCCAGTGTTGTTATATATCCAGGTGAAAAGTATTGTTCCGCAAAGGATTAGAATCATGAAGCCCCAAATTGGAGTTTGAGACTGAATTGTTCCAGCTATGAAAAATAAGGGTATATGCCAAGCTCCCCATAAGACTCCAAGCACTATGCTTGACACAAGCGCGTTCCACCTTGCCTGCAGCCTGCCCAGAGCGTATCCTCTCCAACCCCACTCTTCCTGGAATGGCCCTCCGAGAAAGAAAATGTAAACAAAGCCGACAACTATTGAAAGCGGTTCGAATAATGTGGATAGTTCAGGTAAAGCTTCTCCGCTAAGTATCGCCAACAAAAGAGCACCGCCAGTTATTAATGGGAAGAGCAAGAAAATCGGAATATACCACTTTTTGCCAAACCTGTAATCCACTCCTCTTTTCAGGAGATTCTTAACGCCTTTTGTTCCATCATACAGGTAGGTTAGAGTAAAAGCTGAGACAAGCGGACCGAACGCAGCTGGATTAAATGGGCTGAACAAGAAGTCGGCAAGAATTGAAGGAACAGATAACAAACCTGAGGAAACCAAGGCTTGAGGAACCCAAAACAGCCAAGAAAAAACAAATGCAATCAAAAAGTATGGCCATAAATTACGGCTCTCAGCCTCTCCCAACTTCATAATGTCTAAACTCCAGTTTTAAATGCGCTCTTAAAAATATAACATTTTTCTTTAAAAACAAACCAAGGACGCATAAACACTTCAGCATTAATTTAAAATCTGAACCCCTCTACCCCTAAACCATCTACACCAAAATCACCCAAATGTGAATGCTGGCTCTTTTCGTGGCGGTTCTCTTGCTGCGTAAACGCTTAGAGCTAAACTCAGAGGAGAATAAACAAGCTTTCCGACAGAGGAGAAATGGTAGCTAAGCGCTTGAAAGAAATAAGCCTAAACGTATAGGGTGAAATCTGGAGGAATAAAGCTAACTAATTCCTCGATATATTGCTGGTTCTAGAATATTGCTTTTAATCATTTTGGCGTTTCAAAATGCACGAAAAAATATAGGAGAGTAGAAAATATGTCAAAAACTAAAACGGCAACAGCGCTTTTGATGCTTCTTACGTCGCTGATGCTTTGCGCGGCTATTGCAACAACCATAGTTAAAGCTGAAGGCACAGCAAGAATCTGGACAGACAAAGCAGATTATGCGCCTGAAGAAATCGTGACCATTTACGGCGAAGGCTTCCATGGAAAAGTGGCGTTAACAGTTGTTCGACCAGACGGCTCAATAAATGATCCTGAACATGGCATCGTCGGCGAATGGACTGTTGAAGCAGACGAAAATGGAAAGTTTGAAACCACATACCAACTTGACGGAATACTCGGCACATACACAGTAACAGCCACAGATGAATATGGAAACGCGGCAACAACAACATTCACAGACGCAAATAAAGTAGCATTTGCAACATCAGGGCTCCCGTCAGGTGTAAGTATAACGATAAGTTTGACTATCGATGGCAGATCCGACACCGTAACTTTTGTAAGTCCCGGTCCAAGCCACGAGGTTGGGACGGGTACCAATAAAACTGTTACATACAGTGGTTTTCCCACACAAGTAACCGTGGATGGAGTCACATATGTTCTGGTAAGAACTAACCAGACGAGCCCATTCAATACAGGCAGTGGACAAGGGACTATCACGGTTGAGGCGGAATATGCTGTTTCATACGCAGTTACTTTTTACGCCACTGCGAGCCCAGGGCTCCCTGAGGATGTTGCCGATGATACCGAAGTGTTGACGGTTACGATAGGCAGTGGCTCTCCAGTCTCAGTTACTAAGGCAGAGCTTCCAAAAACTTTTACTGGGATAGCGTCTGGCACAACCATAGCCTATTCTTACAACTCGCCTTTAGCCAGTACCACTGCAGGAAAGCGGTACCGTTGGGACTCAACTAGTGGCACAGGAAGCGCATCTGGACAAACAGGTCAAACGGGCTCTTTCAGCCTAACATCAACATCAACAGTAAGCGCCACCTATAAAGCCCAGTACAGGTTGACTGTAGCTTCAAGTCATGACTTGCCTAATCCAAGTGTTGGAGAACACTGGTATGATACGGGTACTTCAGTAACGGCTTTAGTGACAAGCCCAGCTGACGAGTCTGGTGGAACAAGATACAGGTGTACGGGGTGGACTGGAACAGGAAGCGTGCCAGCAACAGGAACGGATACAACGGTCACCTTTACAATAACGGCGCCTTCAACCCTAACTTGGACCTGGATAGCACAGTATTATCTGACAATGTCTACGAATTATGGCACGGTCAGTCCTGGCAGTGGATGGCATGATGCTGGTTTAGTTGTAGGGATATCCGCTACTGCTCCGTCTACAGTCGATGGCGAGAGATATGTTTGGCTTGGGTGGACTGGAACTGGAACCATATCCTACACTGGTATGGATAACTCAGCTTCCATCACCATGAACAGCCCAATAACTCAGACAGCTGCTTGGAGGCATGAATATAGGTTAACTATGGCTACCAATTTCGGAACTACATCTCCGTCTGTTGGAGAACACTGGTATGAAGCTGGCTCATCAGTATCCATACAGGCTTTCGCTCCCAGTTTAGTCTATCCGCCTGGTCAGGAGCGATACGTCTGGAACGGATGGACTGGTATTGGACCAGGCTCCTATTCTACCCTTGAAAACCCAGCTTCAATCACCATGAATGGACCTATAACGCAGACAGCATCTTGGACACACCAATACTTGGTGACGTTTGATCGAACAGGTTCTGGCGTAGCGCCTACTGTAACGTACTCAATTGATGACGGTACACCCTCGAGTGGTACTGTTCCATTCTCTGTTTGGGTCGATTCCGGCTCAAGTATTTCATATGGATATAAAGACATAGTTTATGACGGCGCAGACACAAGATACGTTCTCACCAGCGTTAGTCCAGCTTCACCTCAGATGGTGACTGGCCCTCTGTCGATAACTGGAACCTACAAGACCCAGTACCAAGTTAAGTTCGCTCAGACTGGACTGGATGATACCGCTACTGGGACTGTTGTCACAATAGATGGCGTCATCACCAAAACCAAGGCTGAATTGCCATTCACCTACTGGTTCGACAGCGGAACAACCTACTCCTGTAGCAGCTTCGTTTCAAGCACCGTTACAGACAAAAGATTCAGGCTAGTCGATGTGACTGGACCTGCTTCACCAATAACAAGCCCAGGAATCGTCAAAGGCAACTACGTACCCCAGTACCGAGTGACCTTTACACACTTAGGGTTAGATGCTTACGCAACCGGCACTGTAGTAGCAGTTGCTGGCGTACCAAAGACATATACTGAGCTGCCATTTATAACCGACTGGCTTGATCATGGCTCCCGCCTCGCCTTCGAGTATTCAGACCCTATTGGCAGCTCAGTTTCAGGTAAGCGGTTTGTGCTTGTCAGCGTAAGCCCCACATCCCCGCTCACCATCACAGAGCCAACCACAGTAACAGGCAACTATAAGACTCAATACCAGGTCACTGTGACAGCCAATCCAGATGGTGCTTTAAGAGGAACATTTAAAGTTACATATACCCAGTGTGGAACTACCTATACTGACCAATCAAAGACGACGTCATGGACTGAATGGGTTGACGCAGACACTACTGTAACTGTAAGCGATCCTCAAGAATATGTTCCAAACGAGGCAGGTGTGGATGGCGTTCGATACAAGTTTGATAGCTATAGTCCATCTGCCAGCATCACTATGGATGACGCTAAAACCATCACCCTATCCTACAAGACTCAGTACTATCTGACAGTGAATACTAATCCAGCCGAAGTATTGACCCTCAGCTCATCTGCTGTCTCTGGACAAGGCTGGTATGATTCAGGAGCAACTGCCACCGTTGACGCTGCACAATTTGTTGACAAAGTTTCAGGTTCATCCCGTTACGACTTTAGATCATGGACAGGAGCCACTCCAACAGGTGCAGGTAATACAGCAAAAGTAGTAATGGATGGTGCGAAGACGGCAACTGCCAATTACCAACTGCAGTACTTGGTGACTTTTGATCAGTTTGGCTTGGGAAGCGATGCTTCTGGAACGGTGGTTACGGTGTTCGGTAGTGACGCTAAGACTTTTGATCAGCTTCCAAACTGTACTTGGGTTGACAGCGGCAGCACAGTGAGCTTTGCTTATGAAGCTACTGTTGGAAGCAGTGTTTCTGGTAAACGGTATGTTTTGACACGCGTCTCTGGTAACGATACTGCTACTTCTGTTGCGGTGAATGGCGTGGTTAGGGTTACTGGCAGCTACAAGACTCAGTACTACTTGACAGTGGTATCTAATTATGACACTCCTGGAGGAGGAGGCTGGTACGATAAAGGCGATACGGCATATGCAACATTGGAGGATGGCATCGTAAATGTGGGCGGGATTACATACGGCTTTACCAGCTGGAACGGCGATGCGTCGGGCATCTGGCTCACAAGCAACCCAATAACTATGGATGGCCCTAAGAAGGCGGTTGCAGTTTGGGAAGCTTCAAATGATTTGGCGGCTTATGGCGACGTTAGGACCGTTGGGTTCTGGCGGCACCAATTCACTGTCTGGTACAGAAGCACTTTGAGGATAAAGGGAGCGGGAACAGCACAAGTCTCAACCTCTGAATTATTGGCTTACCTACGGTTTATACGAGCAAACTCAGCGTACTTCAGTCAAATTCCGGACCCTGATACCCATCCATATGATGCACTAATGTATGCCTACACGCTTCTGGCACCTTTGAAGGCTCATACGATGCAAGAGGCGGCTGAGCAGCAGTTGTTTGCTGTTTGGCTTAACCTTGCCCGCAAAGCGTTCTTCACCTACCAGGGACTCAGCCAAGAAACAGAGTACGTGTACAAAACATACGGGCTTAGCACCATCGCAGAAGCAATAAACTACGCGGAAGAGTATCTAAACACACAAGCTAAAGTTGTAAAAGACATTTGCGACAGCATCAACAATGGTTTGGGCATAATCTGGTAAACAGAAGACTAAACCTCCCAACCTTTTTTCTATTTTTTACAGCATTCTTGAACAAACAATAACACATGTAACACCATCAGAAGCAACGAGGAACAGCACATGATGCTAACACATCGTTTTTACCCGAACGTGAATGTAGGCTGTTTCTTCAGCGTTTCCCTTGCTGCGTAAGCGCTGAGGGCTAAGCTCCATAGCATGTCGTCGTGGCTGTTCGTTGGATGGCTGAACTGCAAGTGTCCGCTTTTGCTGTATTCATATTGTTGCTCGTTTATCTGCGTGCACAGCTGCCTATGATACGGTATTGCTAAGCGGTTCTGCTCCATGGCAATCTTCAAATTTGAAAGCAACTCCTCTTTTGTCTGAACCGTGAATTTTAAGCCTTCAACATTGCCTAAGCCTTGACTGCGGATTTCCTCAAGAACCGGTTCACCTACGCCCGTTTGGTCCACAAACACCTTCCGAAATTTTAGTTTTTGGTTTGCCCTAACAAGATGCCCTATAACGTTTGTGTATGTTGTTTCAAGCGGAAACTGGTAAAGGTAAATAAGCTTAAGGATTTCTCCTTCCCGTTTCAAAACCGTGATAACGCTGTAGTCTTGAAGTTTGCCGAAATCCGCTCCCGCATAATAGTCGCCTGTTGGAAAAGCCGCTTCGAGGCTGGCGTAAAGTTCAACGCCAAGCTTCTGCGCCAGTTCAACGCATTTGCGGATAAGATCCTGTGGGAAATAGCTGTTTAAGGCTTCGACAAACTCGGCTTCATACTCCATTAAATAGGCTTCTCGGGTCATGTTCTGGCGCATTTCTTCGAGAAACTCGGGCTTGATTAATGGGCATTCGCTTGACTTGACTTTGTGCACGCTGTAGGCTGGGTTAACAAAGGCTCTGTAAAAGAAATGGTCCTTACCCCAAGGCGTGCTTAGAAAAATGGCGTAGCCGTCCGTTGTGCTCAACATCGGAAAAATCACTTGCGTTATAACCTCTTCAGGCATGAATGAGGCTTCATCACAAATAACCATCTGTGCCGTATATCCTCTTAACAGGTTTTCGCTGCATGGCAAAGCTATTATGCGGCTGCCATTTTCAAGATGAATCAGCGTTCTTGTAGCCCTTATAATCTTGTTTCTTAAGCGTGGTGTGGAATAGACGAATGTGGCTATGCGGTCGAACATTATCATGCTTTGGCGTAGACTTGGGCTTGTAATCAGAACAGTAACATTTGGGTTTGTGTCTGCGAAGTATATGGCTTTCATGGCTATCGTCGTGGTTTTGCCTGTCTGCCTTCCCATGCACGCGACAATGCGCTTATTATCGTCCAACAAAAGCCGTGCCTGATAGTCGAAAGGCGTTATGCCTAAAACTTTAACTGCAAAATCTACGGCGTCCTTTACTTCAACCTCTTCTTCCCTTAGCATTCGCCTAACAGCGTGCTCGGTTTCCTCAAGCTTTCTTAGCGCTCTTCGCTGCCTGTAATTCCGCAACAGCAGCAGCAAGCTCTTCCACACGCTTTTCAATTTCCTCCCACTTTTGAAAGCTGCTCAGAAGAGGCCCATAGTCCTTGGCGGCTTGGAA
>Ga0080004_1092390_pt1 | contig 12551 bp, 12 predicted proteins | sample WasSprMetagenome_FD_69207 | JGI IMG/M metagenome (GOLD analysis project Ga0080004, IMG submission 69207) | Sulfidic aquatic microbial communities from Washburn Spring, Yellowstone National Park, USA - WS (SPADES assembly) (version 2) | ecosystem: Environmental > Aquatic > Thermal springs > Hot... | reverse complement strand
TAAAGTTGATAGATATTGGAGAAGTTAAAAAAATAAAAGAAGATCAATTGAACATTCACGATAAAGAAAAACCTGGATTTATGGGAAAATTGAGAGAAATTGTTAAAAAAATTGTTGATTGTTGCATAGAGTAAAAGTGAAATTAAAGACGGAGCAAAATTATTTGAATTTTTCAAAATTAACATAGCGTTTTTAAAAAAATATAATTTCCAAAGGAGAACCACTTTGCTAATTTGCCAGTTTGTAAAGGTCGAGAATTTAAATAAAAAAAGAATAAAGAATAATGAAATTAGAAAAAAGCGTCATTCTTGTTTGGGTGTTAATCGGTGTGATTTTAGCAGGTACTGTTTTTGGGAGTTGGTACTTTATTTCTTTGGCCAAAAAGAAGAAGGAATTAAAAGCTCGTCTTGAAGAAGAAGCAAAGGCTCAACCAGAATATAATATTACAGTAGTGATCAAACCTTATCAATACGGAAAAAAGAGAGTTTGTAAAGGAGTCTGGAGACCATGTCTTACAGCTTTGGATGCGACGAAAGAATGCGACAAAGTAGCTAATTTGGGGTTGAAATTAAGGTACGATCCAGAAATTCACAAAGCTTATTTGGTAGATGAAATAATGGGATTGAGACATACTGATGAAATTAATCGATGGTGGTTGTATTATATAAACAATGTGTTTGTTACTACTAAAGCAACTGACCTGTTAAACGACCCAGCAAGAACTTGCGAAGGTAAAAAATCAGAACCAATGCCAGAAAGGTTTTATCTAAAACCTGGAGATGTAGTAGAATGGAGGTTTGAAGAATGGGGGATTGTGGAAGAAGAGCTTCAACAAAAAAAATAAAAATCATGTTTCTGAAAAAAAGCGTTTACATTCTAATCATAGTTTTGATTGTTTGCGCTGGAATGGTGTTTTACTTTTGGAAAAAGGCTGAAAGCATAAAAATAGAAGAAATTCCTCCACCTCCTAGTTGGATTGAAGACAAAGAAGCAGCTGAAACTTTAACCATAGTAATTACCCCTTTTGAAGATCCAAAAGAACTTTACGAAAGATGGAAACCTTTAAGAGATTATTTGAACGAAAAATTAAGGGAAAAATTTGGATTAAAAATTAAGTTGAAAGTCGCTACAGAATATCGTAGCGCAATTAACGAGGTGGGTTTGGGAGTGGCTGATTTGGCAATCTTACCTCCTTTAGCTTATGTTGAAGCAAGAAGAAGTTTTTGCGTTCGACCTTTAGTAACGGTCGTTTCTGGTGAAGGAAATCGTTGCCTTTTAGTAGCAAGGAAAGAAGCTCCAATATCATCCATTTCAGACATTAAAAGAAAATCCTTCGCTTATGCAGACGAGAAATCTTTGTGCGGAAGTTTAATTCCGCACAAATGGATGAAAGAAAACAACATTGTTTATAATACTGACTTGGGAGCTGTGAAATACTTTTCCAACTATAATGAAGTTTTACAAGCTTTAATTTCTGGAAGGTACGATGTTGGTGGAGTGAAAGAGAGCACTTTCAAGAGAGCAAACCCTCCTAATTTAAAGATTGTCGCTCGTTCTGATCCTTTGCCAGACCTTTTAATAGTTGCTACTTTTGACCTTGAAAAGGATATTGTAGAAGAGATAATAAAAAATTTAACTGAAATGGATGCCAAGATTATAAAACAAATTGATCCAGATTATACTGGATGGAAAAGAGCAGAGGACAAAGATTATGATGTAATAAGAGAAATGGCAAAGAATATTCACGGTTTAGATTATTATCTTCCGACGCCAGATTTTTGCGCCATAAAGCCAAAGTGTAAATTAGCGCCAAAGAAATAATTTTAAATGGTTAATTTGAAAAAAGAAAGTCAAAAGAGCTATGAATTGAAAGGAAGCGGAGTAGAAGTTTTTAAATTTGTCATTTTGATTAGTTCAATTTTGATTTTTATTTTTTCGGTTTTAGGGATTTTTTTAATTCAAACTCAATCTTCGTTGTTTAAAAATGAAATAGAGGCTAGAGCAAAATTAATCACTGAATTAATTTCAAAGAGGGCAGAAACGCCAATAGTTTTTGATAATTTAGAAGAATTGGAAAGCATAGTAAAAGATTCTTTGGAAAGTTATAAAGGATTCTTAGAATATGTGGTAATTTTTGACGAAGAGAAAAAACCTCTAACTTTAACAAGCAAAAAACCAAAATACGTCGATCCTAAAAAAATTTTAACAATTTCCACTGTGATTGGAAGGGGTGACGGTTATGTTGAAGCTGGATACTCTCTTTTATTTTTGGAAAAGCTTAGAAAAAATTTAATTTTGGAAATTTTAATCGCAATATTTTTTTCGGGTTTATTTTCTGCTTTAGGAATAATCCTCATTTCTAGAAAATTGATTATTCAGCCAGCTTCTGAAGTAGCAAAAATCAATTTAAAATTGAGAGAACTTACTGAAGAGCTAGAGCAAAAAGTAAAAGAAAGAACTGCTGAACTAGAGAGAGAAAGGGCTTCCTTGGAAATTAAAGTGAGAGAAAGAACCAGGGAATTGAAAGAATTAACTGAGAAACAAGAAGAAATTATAAAAGAGAGGACAAAAGAACTTCAAGAAAAAGTTGAAGAACTTGAAAAAACGAAAAGAGAACTTGAAGAAAGGGTAGCAGAACTTGAAGAATTCAGAAGAATTACCGTAGGGAGGGAATTGAAAATGATAGAATTGAAACAAGAGATTGAAAGATTGAAAAAAGAGCTTGAAAAATATAAAATGGAAGATGGAACAAAATAAATCAAAAAATTATCTTTTTGGATTGTTAGTTGCTTTTTTGGCAGGAATTTTTGCTTTCTTCATTGCTAAAGCTTTAAAAATTCCTCATGCTGATCCTTTGTTGGTTGGTTTGATAGTAGGGATGGTATTGAAACTCTTGATTGGCTCCAGAGAAAGTTTAATTCCAGGATTGGTTTTGGCTCCTTCAATTTTCATTCCAATTGGAGCGATATTGTACGGAGCGATAAATTTGAATTTTGTAGAATTTGCCAAGGTCAAAGGTTCCTTCGTTGTTTTAACTCTTTTAATAATCTTGACTTATTTTTTGATTATTTTGACATTAGGTAGAATTTTAAATCAGAAAAAAGAAATCACATATTTGACTGCTACAGGTTCTGCAGTCTGCGGAGCTTCAGCTATTGCCATTATTTCGCAAGCTTTAAAAGCTGAGCCAGATGACGTTTCAATCAGTTTAATTTCTGTTTTTTTGTCAGCTTGTTTTGGTTTGTTTATTCTATTTCCGTTTTTAGTTTCGCTTTTTGGTCTTGACAATTATACTTTTGCTCTTTTGTCAGCGACCACTTTACAATTCACAGGCTTTGTTAAAGGGGCAGTGGCGAGCTTACCCAAAGATTTAAAAACTTTAGCTTTGTCAGTTAAGGCAGTGAGATATTTGGCGCTTTTGATAGCAATTCCTCTTTTTTCAAGCTTTCTGAAAAAAAGAATTTATATTCCTTGGTTTTTGTGGGCATTTTTGGGAGGAGGTTTGATTTTTTCTTTTTTCCCGCAAGTAGCAAAAATTTTGACTCCGATTTTTAAACCTTTGCTCGATGTTTTGTGGACTGTGGCAATGACTGCCATTGGTTTGAATGCTGATATAAGAGCTCTATTTTCAGACAATGGAATGAAGGCATTGTTGATGGCTTTTTTGGGATTTTTTGGAGCTCTTTTGGTTTTCTTTTTGGGAATTTCTTTTATAAAATAAAGAATGGAAAAGAAAATTTCTCCCAAATCGAGTTTGACTAATAAGCTCTTGGTATCTTTTTTTGTGGTGATTTTAATTCTTGGAGTTGGTTTGAGTTTAGCAATTCAAAACATTTTACAACCCAAACTTAAAAGCTTAGGATTGGAAGAATCTCTTTTAAAAAAATTTATCGCAGACTTTACTACCACTACTTTTGGAATAATAATTGTGGTAATACTCTTTTCCATTTTTTTTAGTTTTTTTATTTCAAAGTATCTCACAAAATCTCTCAAAGAACTTCAAGAAGCTGTAGAAAAAATAGGAAAAGGAAATTTAGACGTGAGGGTAAATATTAAAACTGGCGATGAAATCGAAGCTTTAGGAGAGACATTTAATTTGATGGCAGAAAAATTAAAATCTCATTTTAAAGAATTGGAAGAGATGAAAGAAAGAGAAACAGTTTTGAGAATAAGAGAGAGAGCAAGAACTCAAGAAGCAGAGAGAAAAGTAAAGGAATTGGAAGAAGCGAGAGTTGCTTTAATGAACATTTTGGAAGATGTAGAAGAAGCGAGAAAGAAAGCAGAAGAAGAAAAAAATAAAACTTTGGCGATCGTTGAAAATTTTGTAGACGGGCTTTTAGTTTTTGATAAAGAAAAAAAATTGATCTCAATGAATCCTCAAGCTGAAGTATTTTTGAAATTAGAAAAAGAAAAAGTAATTGGAAAATCGATTGAAGATTTAAAGGAAATTCCAGAATTCAAAAAAATTTTTGAAATTGTAGGGCCAGAAATTAAACCTTGCTTTAGAGAAGAGCTTAAAATGGAAGAAAATTTAATTTTAGAAATCACCTCTTTTCCCATTCTTTTGGAAAAAGAAAAAATTGGAAATTTAATAATTTTGCACGACATTACAAGGGAAAAATACATTGAGCAATTGAAAACTGAATTTGTGTCTTTGGCAGCCCATCAATTGAGAACTCCTTTATCTGGAATAAAGTGGTCTTTGAAAATGATGTTAGATGGGGATTTGGGACCTTTGTTTGAAGAGCAAAAAGATTTTTTAAAGAAAGCTTTAATGGCCAACGAAAGACTGATTCGCTTGGTTAATGATCTTTTGGATGTGACAAGAATCGAAGAAGGAAGGTATTTATACAAATTAGAAGAAAAAGATATAGTGAAAATCGTAGAAGACGTTTTTAATTCTTATTTGGAATTGGCAAAAGAAAAAAGTATTGATTTTGAATTGGAAAAATTAAAAGATAGCTTCCCTTTGGTTAAAGTTGACGAAGAAAAAATAAAATTGGCAATTCAAAATTTAATAGAGAATGCTTTAATTTATACTTTGCCAAAAGGGAAAGTAACAGTAACGATAGACCTTCAAAACGGAAATTTCTTTTTTAAAGTCAAAGACACAGGAATTGGAATTCCAAAACAAGTTCAAGATCGAATTTTTACCAAATTTTTTAGAGCTCCAAACGCTGCAAAAATAGACACTGAAGGTTCTGGTTTGGGATTGTTTATCACAAAAAACATTATTGAATCTCACGGTGGAAAAATTTGGTTTGAATCTGAAGAAGGAAAAGGTACTACATTTTATTTTACAATTCCTGTTAAAAAAGAATAAAAAAATAAATTTTCATGAGAACTGGTATTGCTACAATTCCTTTAGATTACGGAAAATGCCCAAGATGGCTTTTTGAGAGAATGAAAAGATTGTCGAGGGCTATTGTTTTAACTATTTGTGAAGAATTTGGGCCAGAAGAAATTTTAAAAAGGTTGGCAGATCCTGTTTGGTTTCAAAGTTTAGGATGCGTAATAGCTTTTGATTGGAATTCTTCAGGATTAACTACTACTTTGATGGGAGCTTTAAAAGAAGGTTTAAGAGGATTGGAAGACGAATTGGGAATTTACATTTGCGGAGGAAAAGGGAAAACTTCAAGAAAAACTCCAGATGAAATAAAAATGTATGGACTCACGAGAGGCTTCGATTTTTATCAAAAATTAATTTACTCTTCAAAGCTCATTGCGAAAGTTGATTCTTGTTTAATTCAAGCAGGGTTTCAAATTTATCATCACAATTTTATTTTCACAAAAGATGGAAAGTTTGCAGTAGTGCAACAAGGAATGAATGCAGAGCTTCAAAAAGCAAGGAGATATCATTGGCTTTCTTTGAAAATTAAAGATTTTACTGAAGAGCCTCATACTGGAATAGTTTCTGATGTAAAATTGAAACCTTTAAATTTGGTTGCAAAAGAAAGTAAAAAAAACAAAGAAATTTCGCTTGAAATGGTAAGAGAAGAACCAAAAACATTTTTGAAAGATATTAAATTGATTTGTGAAAAATCAGATTCTTTAATGAAACAAAAAAGATTGCCAGGGTTCTGCGAAATGGAATTGAAAGATGTTGAATTTCATCATCATCCAGTAGAAAAAGAAAAATTTGATTTGAAAAGATTGAAAAAAACGATTGAAAAAGCTCACTTTTTAAAGCCAGAAAATTTTGAACAACTTTTAATGACAGAAGGAGTTGGCCCAAAAACTATTAGGGCCTTATCTTTGGTGGCAGAAATAATTTATGGTGCAAAGCCATCTTACGAGGATCCTGCAAGATATTCTTTTGCTCATGGTGGAAAAGATGGAACACCAAGGCCGGTAAACAAAGAACTTTTAGATTTTACAATTTATGTTTTAGAAAAAGCAATAGAGAGAGCAAAAATCTCAATTAAAGAAAAAACTGAGTGCCAAAAAAATTTAAAAGAGTTAAAAAAAAGATTATTTTTGAAATTTGACTTTATTGTTTTGGAGGAATAAAATTTATTATTGACAAAGGTCGAAAAAATAAAAAAAATTTATGGCAAAAATTTTGAAAGCTTTGATTGGAATTGGTATTGTTTGCCTGGTCCCTGCAGTAATTTTAGGACAACCTGCAAAGATAAAAGAAAGAATTAAACCCGAACCAAAAATTCCAACACCTGCAACAGAAACCGCTACCCCTACAGAAAAAGCTACTCCTACAGAAAAAATAAAAGAAGAATTGAAAACGATTGAAGCTAAAAAAGAAGCAATTGCTGAAAAAATCAAAGAAAGCTTAGAAAAAGCGAGAAAAACTTTAGAAGAGAAATCAGCGGAAATTCAAAAGAAAATTCAAACTCAAAAAGAGATTTTGGCAAAAAGATTGGCAAAGATATCAGAGCAAAAAAGAGCAATCGTTGAAAGAATTTATGAAAGAGTGAACGAATTAAACAAGAGAATGACTGAACATTACTTGGATGTTTTAGAGAAATTGGGCATGATTTTAGGAAAGATTGAAAGTAGAGCAGAGAAATTCAAAGCTCAAGGAGCAGACACGAGCGAAGTTGAAAAATGCATTCAGAATGCAAAAACAAAAATAGAAAAAGCAAAAGAAGCAGTTTTGGCTCAAGCTCAAAAAGTTTATTCTGCTCCACAAATTACCACAGAAAAAAACTTAAAATTGAATGTGGGCGTAATAAGAAAACAACTTCATGACGATTTGAAGGCAGTTGAAAAATCAGTAAAAGACGCAAGGTCTGCAGTTCAAAATTGCGCAATATTGTTGGGGAAAATAGCTGAAACTAAACAAAAACCAGCAACGACAACTCCAGCAACACCCACTCCAGCTACCCCAACTTTACCATAAAAAACCATGGAACAAAAAAAAGATTCAATTTTACCAATTGTAGGGGGAGCTTTAGTTGCGATTTTGCTCATTTTTGGAATTTGGTACTTTGCAACGAAAAAACAGACAAAACAAGTAATTCCTACTCCGCCAACTCCTGTAACTCCTGCGCCCACAGTTCCCACTCCACCAACTCCAACACCTCAGCCCCAGCCTACTCAAGCTCCGGCCCCAGAGGAAGATAGTTTGACTGCTATTCAGAACGATTTGAACAACGTGAGTTTGTTAGATATTGATCAGGAATTCCAAGAGATAGATTCTGATTTGAATTCATTATAAAAATCATAAAAATAGAATAAAAATTTTGCCCCTTTCCTTGTGGGGGCTTTTTATATTGCGGAAAAATTTTTCAAAATTTTCTTGTAAACTTCCAAAATTTCTCTCGTTTTTCCCAAAGATAATTGAAAGGAAGGGTCCTCCAAAATTGCTTTTTTTATTTCTCTTGCCTTTTTAATTTCTTCTTTTTCTGGCAAAATATCGTCTGGAATTTTTTCTAGCTCTTCTTCCAAACTTTTAACAATGTATCTTTCAGATTTTAAAAACTCTTCTAAAATCGAATCTGCCTCCAAAATGGCCAACTTTCTTTCTGCTTCAATTTCAGACTCTCCCTTCTCAACAATTTTTCTCCACTTTTTTTCATAAATTTTTGTTCTATAAGGTTTGAAAGTAAAAAATTCTTTAAGGTCGATCAAAAAAGCTCCTTTTGGCCAAGAAACTTTTCTGAAAAAATGAACAAAAAAAACAAAAAACAAAATGCCATAAATTGAAAAAATAATTTTAAAAAGCAAAATATAATTTTGAACTTCTTTTGGAAGGCGTTCAGGATGAAAGAAAAAATTAAAAATGTTTTCAAAAATTTTTTCGAGCTCAATCTCTTTCATAAAGCTTTGCTACCTGAAAAATTTTTGATTCTGAAAAAGGAGGACCTATAATTTGAAGACCAACTGGCAAATTTTCAATTGGAATTGAAATTGCGGGCAACCCCGCCAAATTTACAGAAACAGTAAATACATCTGAAAGGTACATTTTTAAAGGATCTTCAATTTTTTCTCCGATTTTAAAAGGCAAAGTAGGGGAGACAGGAGTAAAAATTAAATCCACTTTCTCAAAAGCTCTTTCAAAATCTTCTTTTATTTTTCTTCTCACTTTTTGAGCTTTCAAATAAAAAGCTTCGTAATATCCTGCAGACAAAACAAAAGTTCCCAAAATGATCCTTCTTTTTACTTCTTTTCCAAAAAGAGCTCTCGTTTTAGAATAAGTATCGAAAATGTCTTTACCTTCGCAAAAATTCCCGTATCTCAAACCATCGTACCTTGCTAAATTAGAACTGGCTTCAGCACAGGCGATAATGTAATAACAAGGCAAAGCATACTCTGTGTGAGGCAAACTAATCTCTTCAAATTTTACTCCTTTTTCTTGAAATTTTTTTACTGCGCTCTCGAAAGCAGATTTTACCTCAGGTTCTATTCCTTCAACTAAATACTCTTTTGGAATTCCAACTTTAATTTCTTTTTTTTCTTCAAATTTTCTTTCAATTTCAACGCTCGTTGAATCCAAAATATCCTTTCCTTTAATAATTTCAAAAACTATCTCACAATCTCTTACATTTTTTGTCATAGGCCCTATTTGGTCCAAAGAAGAAGCAAAAGCAATCAAGCCAAACCTTGAAACAGCACCATAAGTAGGTTTTAATCCCACTACCTTGCAAAATCCAGCAGGTTGCCTAATTGATCCTCCAGTGTCAGAGCCCAAAGAAAAAAGGCAAAAGTTTTTTGTTACAGCAGCAGCTGATCCCCCAGAAGATCCTCCTGGAACTCTTTCTGGATCGTGAGGATTTCTGGTAATTTTGAAAGCAGAATATTCTGTTGAAGATCCCATCGCAAACTCATCCAAATTCGTTTTACCTACAATAATTGCTCCTGCTTCTTTTAATTTTTTTATTACTGTTGCATCAAAGGGAGCGACATAATTTTCTAAAATTTTTGATCCCGCAGTGCATTTTAAACCTTCAACCAAAATGTTATCTTTTATTGCGCAAGGAACTCCACACAAAGGAGGCAGTTTTTCTTTTTTTGAAATCAGTTCATCTATTCTTTCTGCTTCTTTTATCGCTCCCTCTTTGTTTAAACTCAAAAAAGCCCCAATTTCTTTGTCCTCTTTTTCAATTTTTTCAAAAAGTTTTTCAAAAAATTCTTTTGCAGAAAATTCCTTGTTTTTTAATTTTTCTAAAAAATTTTCGATGGTTAAATTTTCAATCATAAAATTTTTTTCACTTTCAAAAAATTCCCTTTTCTTTCACAAAAGCTCTCTTTCAATTTTTCTTTCAATTTTTCATTCCCAAATTCTTTTACTTTATCTTCTCTTTCCACATTTTCCAAATCCAAAGGATGCGACAAAGGCTTTACATCTTTCAAATCTAATCCCTCAAGTTTTTTTACAAATTCCAAAATTTTCAAAAAATCTTTCTCAAAACTCTCAATTTCTTCTTTCTCAAAATGAATTTTCGCCAACTTCGCAAAATGCTCAAAATTTTTTTCCATCAATTTATTTTAAAAAATTTTTTTTGAAAATCAAAATTAAAGTTTTCCATACTTGACTTTTTGTTTTGGTTTTTTAAGATAAAATTAAAGGTTATGAAAAACTGAATTTGATAAAAATTTTTAATTTGAATAAAATAAATTAATCAAAAGGTCGAAAAGATATTATGTAATTGCCAACCAACTTTAAAACCAATTCTGTCCCATTCGTTACCGAATTAATTTAATCTAATATGAATTTAGATAAAAATAAAAATGTAGCGATTATTGTTATTTTTTTGGTAGTAGTTTTTGGAATTTTCATTTTCTGGTTTGCTTCTAACGAAATGAAAAAGCAAAAACCCTCGCAAATTCTACCGGAAAAACCTACGACTACTTTAGAGCAAAAGACTTCTACGACTACAGAAGAATATTCGCCATCGAAAATTACTTATAATTTTACCGGAATTATAAAAGAAAAGAAAGAGAATTGGATCATAGTAGAAGATAGGACCCCTCCACCCTCATCTTTTACGAACGAAAATGCTGAACCAAAAAGGTCCCTTATAAAGATTAAAATTACACCAGAAACTAAAATAGGGAAAGAGGGTAAACTTGTAAAGATTGAGGATTTAAAGGTAGATGATTATATTCTTGCAAAATTCATTGAATTTAACAGAGATACGAAAGAAGCAACTGCCAGCGATGTGTTTGTTTTGCCAGGGGAAAAGAAATAAAATTTAAGATTAAAATCTAATAATTTCAAAATATGGTTATGAGATTTTCAAAAATCTTTTTTAAGTCAATAATATTTGTAATAATGCTTTTTGGGTTTTATTTTTATACTTCTCAAGTAGCACTTGCTCTTTCAGCCCCAACAGGGTTAAGATCCTCTTGCAGTGCAGATGGAAGAACCGTTACTCTTTCTTGGGACCCAGTTCCTGGAGCGAGTTATTATTCAATAAGAGTAGACGATATAACTCAAGGAATAAACAATAACCCTTGTTTGGGAACTCTCGGAGATTATTGTAATGAAACTGTTTACGGAACTTCAATTACAGTTCCAATTCGTCCTGGTGATAGTTATAGATGGTGGGTTCACGCCAGAGATAGCGCAGGAGTTTGGAGCAGTGCAAGTTTAAGTTATTTTACGTGCTATGGTTGTTCTTGCACTTCTTGGGTAAATCAAGGATGTGGGAAAGGCGGTTGCCCTTCAGAGTATATGTATCAAACAAGAACTTGTACTCCTTCAGGATGTGATGTTACGAGTCAATGCGTGTACGATTCTTCCTGTGCTCTAAAACCTCCAACAGGGTTAAGATTCTCTTGCAGTGCAGATGGAAGAACCGTTACTCTTTCTTGGGACCCAGTTCCTGGAGCGAGTTATTATTCAATAAGAGTAGACGATACAACTCAAGGAATAAACGATAACCCTTGTTTGGGGACTCTCGGAGATTATTGTAATGAAACTGTTTACGGAACTTCAATTAGAGTTCCAATTCGTCCTGGTGATAGTTATAGATGGTGGGTTCATGCCAGAGATAGCGCAAGAAATTGGAGCGATGCAAGTTTAAGTTATTTTACGTGCTATGGTTGTTCTTGCACTTCTTGGGTAAATCAAGGATGTGGGAAAGGCGGTTGTGCTTCAAATGAAATGTATCAAACAAGAACTTGTAATCCTTCAGGATGTGATGTTACGAGTCGATGCGTGTACGATTCTTCCTGTACTCTAAAACCTCCAACAGGGTTAAGGGCTACTTGTAGTTCAGACGGGAAAACAGTCGTTCTTTCTTGGGACCCAGTTCCTGGAGCGAGTTATTATTCAATAAGAGTAGACGATACAACTCAAGGAATAAACGATAACCCTTGTTTGGGGACTCCCGGAGATTATTGTAGCGATTATGTTTTTCAAAATTCAGCTAACGTTGGAATTCGTCCCAATGATGAATACAGATGGTGGGTTCATGCCATAGATTGGTTAGGAAAATGGAGCGATCCAGCTAGTGGCTATTTTAAATGTTCTAGTAGCTGTTCTTGCACTTCTTGGGTAGATCAAGGATGTGGGAAAGGCGGTTGCCCTTCAGAGTATATGTATCAAACAAGAACTTGTACTCCTTCAGGATGTGATGCTACGAGTGGATGTACGTACCATTCTTCCTGTGCTTATGTTCCACCACCTCCAACAGGGTTAAGTTACAAATGTAACTTTGACGGTACAGTCACCATTTCGTGGGATCCAGTTCCAGCACCGCTTCCAGGAGGGACAATTCATTATGCGGTAAGATTGGATAAAAATCCGCCTACTTGGGACGAGAACTATTGGTCTACACATTGTACTGACTTTGGTAGTTGGTATTTTGGCGATTATTGTCAAAACAACATTGCTGGAACTTCAATAACTTTTAATATTGATTATAACGTTTCTTATGATTTTTGGGTTCATTCAATACCAATAATAGGTTCAACTGGATACTGGGGTGATCCTTCTCATCTTTATTTTAAATGTTACATGATTCCTACGCCACCCTCTGACCTAAATGCACAATGTAGTTCGGATGGAAAAAAAGTTACTCTTTCTTGGACCGGAACAGGTGTAAAATACGCTTTGAGATTAGATAAAAATCCATCTTCTTGGGATG
>Ga0080004_1204872_pt1 | contig 12554 bp, 14 predicted proteins | sample WasSprMetagenome_FD_69207 | JGI IMG/M metagenome (GOLD analysis project Ga0080004, IMG submission 69207) | Sulfidic aquatic microbial communities from Washburn Spring, Yellowstone National Park, USA - WS (SPADES assembly) (version 2) | ecosystem: Environmental > Aquatic > Thermal springs > Hot... | reverse complement strand
GAAATAGGGTATCGCGGAATTTTCAGGAAGTTTGCTTTTGTTTTTCAGCTTTTTCTTTGAGAAGTGCAGCAATCAAGTTGGTCAGCATTAAACATAGTAGAGTTATAGTTGATTGGAATTCCGAAATATTTTTACCTATCTCCTTCAAGCTTTTATGAAACTATTTTTAATCCTAAGACAAAAACAGCACGCTACACGCACAAACCATGCAGCACAGCATAATTTAAAAAAATAGATTTAAAGGTTTATTTTTTGCTTTGAGTAATTTTAATAATTTATCGGGTGTGACTGGGGCTTCTTCAATTACTATTCCGTATTGAGATAATGCATCTTCTATAGCGCCTATAATTGCTGATGGTGCTGATATAGGTCCACCTTCACCCATTCCTTTGTTCCTAGTTCAGTAAATGGTGAGGGAGTTTCAACATGATCTACAGTTATATTTGGAATCTCTGCAGCAGTTGGCATTAGATAATCCATATATGTGGGATTAAGTAATTGACCTTCCTCATTGTATATTAGCTCCTCATATAAAGCTGCACCAATTCCTTGCGCTATTCCTCCATGAAGCTGAGCTTCTACTATTGCTGGATTTATTAATTTTCCAGCGTCATGAGCTATATAGTAATCAAGCACTTTTGCTATTCCAGTGTCAGGATCAATTTCAATTAATGCAACATCTACTCCAGTAACATGAGTTGTATAAACAGCTCCGGGATCTTTGGCTGTCAATGGACTGAACCATGATACTTGCACCTCTAATGTGGTTTCTCCCTTCTCAAGCAAATCTTGTGGCATTACAAATCTGGCCCCTGGCCAGAAATAAACAGCTCTTGCTACATCATAAATGGATATTCTTTTTGATGGATCATCTTTTTTGTAGACCTCACTTTCCTTAATTTCTAAATCTTCTGGATTTACTTTCCACATATTTGCAACAGTTTTCAATATTCTTTCTTTTAAAATTTTTGATGCTTTAACTAAAGCACTAACACCATAAGTTGCTCCTCTGCTTGACCATGGTCCTGCTCCAGTAATATCACTATCTCCTTCAATTACTCTGATTTCGTTCATCTTAACTCCAAGTATACCTGCTACAACTTGAGCATAAGTTGACTCAGTACCTTGACCTATATCTGTAATATCCGTATAAACTTTTACTCCACCTTCAGGAAGTACTGATATCTTTGTACCTCCTTCAATACCATAGTATATACACCATGGAACTGCAGCACCAGAAGGTTCAACCCATGCAGTTATTCCAACACCAGCCAGCTTACCCTTTGATATAAGTTCTTTTTTCTTCTCTTTGTATTCAGAATATTTCTTTAAAGCCTTGTTAAGAAGTTCTGGAAAATTGGCACTATCATAATGAGGACCAATTATGGTCTTAAACGGATAATCCTCTGGTTGGAGCACATTTTTCTTTATTACTTCCTCTACTGGTATTTTAAGCTCTCTACTTACGAAATAAAAAGCTCTACCATAGAACCTTGCACCAAAATCTTTACCATACCCTCTATATGCACAGAAGAATGATTTATTTGTAACGACATTAAATACTTCAACTTCAGCACCTTTTAAATATCTTAAGGGACCTGCTGAATAAAGAGCTCCTACGATACCGCATCCGCATCCACTACCTCGATTTGTCCCTTCTACACCTACATCAACTATTAATTTGGCTTTATATCCAATTATTGTTCCATCATTTTTTACTGCTACTTCTGCCTCCCATGTATAATCCCTGTTATGTGGTTGTGTTAGGAAGTTCTCTCTTCTATTTTCGAACCATTTAACTGGTTTTCCTGTAAGTTTTGAAGCAAGAGCAGGAATTATTTCTAAACCCCAGTTCAGTTTATTTCCAAACCCTCCTCCCACATCTGCAGAGATTATTCTAACATTACTTTCAGGTATACGAAGAGCTTTTGCCATATATTGTCTAGCGAGTAAAGGAGCTTGCGTATTGTTATAATGCGTTAGTAATCCTGTTTTGCTATCATATATTGATACGCATCCTCGTGGTTCTATTGGAAAGCCTGAATGCCTTGCCTCATGATATCTGAATTTTACAACACGATCAGCCTCTTTAAATGCTTCTTCAACATTTCCACCCTTTACTATAAAATGAGATTGAATATTATCTCCCCACTCTTCATAAAGTAGTGGAGCATCTTTTTCCATTGCTTTCTTTGCATCTGTTACAGCTGGTAATGGTTCATATTCAACTTTTATTAATTCTAAGGCGTCTTCAGCTATATATGGGTCTTCAGCTATTACAGCTGCTACTGGTTCTCCAACAAAACGTACTTTATCAGTAGCTATTGGATAAGCTTTTACTGTTCTCCAATGCCAATTAAATGGAGGTTTAGAGAAATCTATGGTGACTGGTAGTGGATCAAGATGTTTTATACAATCATTTCCTGTTAATATCATCACGACGCCCTTAAGTTTTAAGGCTTCACTTATATCTATACTTTTTATTCTTGCATGAGCATATGGGCTTCCTAGATAGGCGCAATATAGCATTCCAGGAATGTATATATCATTAACGTAAGTTGCTTTGCCTGTGAGAAACTTTATATCATGCTTTCTTTTTATATTTTGTCCTATATAAATCTCTTTGCTCACCACCATTCACCTCCTTTTTTTCTTTCAGCTGCATTAAGTATAGCCTTAACAATATTCACATAACCTGTACATCTGCATAAATTTCCTGTTATGGCTTTTCTTACGACCTCCTCATCAATCTTATCAGTCTTAGATAAGAGGTCGTAAGAGGTCATTAACATGCCAGGAGTGCAATAACCACATTGAATAGCAAAATTATCATTGAATGCTTTTTGTAAGGGATGCAGTTCTTCATTTTTCGTAAGACCCTCAACTGTTAATATTTTAGAATTATTTGCTTGAACAGCAAATAATTGGCATGATTTAACGGCATAACCATCAAGTATTACTGTGCATGCTCCGCATTTACCATCCTCACATCCTATATGTACACTTGTATAACCTAGTTCTCTCAGCAAATCTGCTAATAATTTTCTAGGCTCTACTTCTATTTCATACTCTTTTTCATTTACTATTAGTTTAATTCTCATTTTATTCACCTTTTTCACCTCCCAATGCATAAATTAGAGCTCTTTTTGTTAAAACTTTTGCCATTTCTCTTCTATAGTCTGCTGTAGCTTTTATATCTGACATTGGTTTAGGTAATTCCTCATATACTTTCATAGATGCTTCGTCAATAATTTTTTCATCTAGAGTTTTTCCCTCTAAAAATTTTTCAGTATTTTTCATTTCTACCGGGATAGGTGTTGCTCCACCTATTATGATCTTAGCCGATTCACAGAATTTGTCTCTTAATTTAAGTAATACTGCAGAAATACATAAGGCAAAATCACCACTTCTGCGCTGTATTACTTCATAACCCCAAGCGTATCCATTTAATTTAGGAACTCTGATCTCTATTAATATTTCATTAGGACCTAATGCTGTAGTCATCATATCTTTAAAAAATTCGGTTGCTTTAATTATTCTCTCTTTATTTGGACCTTTAACTAGTAGTTCTGCATTCAGTGCAACGATCGCTGGTAAATAATGGGCAGCTGGATCAGCATGACAAAGACTTCCACCTATTGTTCCTCTATTTCTCACCTGGTAATCACCAATATGTTCGGCAGCTTTAGCAAGAATAGGACATTTAGCTCTAATGAGCTTAGATGTGAGAATCTCATAATGTGTAGTTAATGCGCCTATGCTTAATCTATCGTATTCTTCTTTAATATATGATAGATCTTTCTTTAAATTTTTATAAATATCAATAATATACTTTGGTTTAATTAATCGCATTTTCATCATAGGTACGAGGCTTTGTCCACCCGCTAAAACCTTAGCATCCTCTCCATATTTTTCAAGCAATGATAAAGTTTCATTAATAGTCTGAGGAGCAAAGTACTCAAAATTTGCCGGTCTCATAGTTAGTCGTTTTATTTAGTGAACTTAAAAGAATATAAACTTTTCTGGTGATTTAGTATATAAAATTTATTTACATTAAAAATAAAATTTATATAGAAAATAGTTACTTAATAAAAATATGAAAAAAGCTATAACATTTTTAATGCTAGGTATCATGTTAGGCTCATTATTAGGCATAGCAGTAACAAATTGGTTTAAGACTGAAGGATTCCAAAAAAAGATTATTGTATTTGCAGGAGCAGCTGCTAGTCCAGTCTACAATGAAAGTGCTCACATGTTCGAATCATTATATAATGTGAAGGTTGAACTTCGACTTGGCGGTTCAGGAAGTTTATTGTCAGCTATTCAAATTGCGGAAACAGGTGATGTTTATATTCCAGGTTCGCCAGAATATCTTTTATTAGCAAATAAAACAGGAATTGTAGATCTTAGACTTACTCCACCAAAAATTCTTGCATATTTAGTTCCAGCCATTATTGTGCAAAAAGGCAATCCAAAGCATATTACATCACTTGAGGACCTTGGAAGACCAGGAATTCGTATAGGTATAGGTGACCCAGCTTCTGTTTGTATTGGTCTTTATGCTAAGGAGCTTTTAGAAATCAATGGACTTTGGGATATTGTGCATAAAAATATTATCGTTTATGCTCAAAGCTGTGAGGCGACGGCTACTCTAATATATACTGGTGCTGTGGATGCTATAATTGGTTGGCATGTCTTCTATTATTGGAATCCTGATAAGGCAGATATTGTATGGATTGAACCGAGTAGAATTCCGAAGATAGGCTATATAGCTGGAGCAGTAACAGTATTCGCCCAAGATAAAGACCTTGCTACTAAATTTTTAGAATTTTTGGCTTCATCAGATGTGCATAAAATTTGGGCAAAATATGGATATTTTCCTACGCTTGAAGAAGCTAAAAGATATGCGCCAAATGCAACTGTCGAGGTGATTAAATGATGAGATTAAACATGTTTAGAATTATACTATTTTCATTTTTAATGACTATTCTAATCTTCTACATAAGTATTTTTCTTTCTTCAATAATTTTTACATATCCTGAGCGGCTTTGGTCATCCATTTTGTCTGAGGAGGTTAAATTTGCAATCATGCTCTCAATTTTCACTGCTACATGTTCAACTTTAATCTCTTTGATTGTTAGTATTCCTGTGTCTTATGCTCTATCTCGTTTAAACTTCCCGGGAAAAACTATTGTGGAAGGATTTTTAGATATACCCATGGCTGTTCCTCCAATTGGGTTAGGTGTCATGCTTCTTATATTTTTCGCAAGAACGCCAATTGGCATTTTCATAAATGAGAGAATAATAAGATTTGTTTTCGAGATTCCAGGCATCATCTTAGCCCAATTCGCAGTTATAAGTGTTTTAACAATAAAGATACTAAAGGAATCTTTTGATGGAATAAATCCTCGCTATGAGAGGGTTGCACGAACATTTGGATATACGGAGTTAGAATCTTTCCTTTATATTACATTATCAGCTGCTAAGCGTAACATTCTTGGTGCAGCACTACTATCATGGACCAGGGCGCTTGGGGAGTTTGGGGCGACAGTTATACTTGCCGGTGCTACAAGATTTAAGACTGAAACTCTGCCCATTGCGCTTTATTTAAATCTAGCTGTAGCGGACTTAGGGAATGTGAGCGCCCTGTTATGCATTCTCCTCTTAATAGCCTGCATGATGCAAATACTTATTAGGAAACTTCTGTATAGGAGGTTTGTAATATGATAACCGTTTTGAATCTTCATGCGCAACGCGGTTCATTCTCTCTTACAAATATAAGCTTTGAGGTACAACGCGGTTCGATCTTTACAATAATAGGTCCAAATGGATGTGGTAAGACAACGTTACTTGAATGTATAGCTGGTCTTCAGAAAGTTGCTTCGGGCAAGATAATAGTTAATGGAATTGATGTTACAACTCTTCCTCCAGAAAAGAGAAGGATAGGATACGTACCAGCTGATTATGCATTGTTTCCCAATATGACTGTTCAAAGGAATATTTGGATTGCATTTAAGAGATCAAATGGAATGGGGCTGGATGATCTTCAGAGGATAATACACTTACTCCAAATTGATGATTTAATGAATAGGAATGTTGAGTCCCTAAGTTCTGGACAGAAACAAAGGACGGCTATAGCTAGGGCCTTAGCAGCCAAACCAAATGTTTTACTATTGGATGAACCATGTTCAGCGTTAGATCCTCCTACAAAAGAGATTTTCAGAAGAGAATTCAGCAACATGCTTAAGGAAATTTTTCATGAATTTAATATTCCTGTCTTATACACAACCCATGATCTGCTAGAGGCTACTGCCATTGGTGATAAAATAGCCGTAATGAATAATGGAAGGATTGAGCAGATAGGTTCTGTTAATGAAATATTTGAGAACCCTAGTTCAAAATTTATTGCAGAATTTTTAGGATATAACGTTTTCAATGGAAAAGTTGTTTCTATTAATGTTACAAGCATAGCTGTAGATATTGGGGGCATTATTTTGAATATTAAGAATAATGGGAGTCTCCCAGAAAGCGTTAAAGATATTTTAGTCGTAATAAAACCTCAGGATGTTGCTTTGTCACCAATGAAAGAGTTTTTTAAGCCGAGGTGGAAGAATTGCCAATGCAACATTTTAAACGGAATAGTAAAACGTATTTATAGAGAGGGGTCAGTCGCTAAGGCTGACATTGATGTAGGCAATATTAACCTAAAAGCTGAAATCAGCCCAGATCATCTTGAGGAATTCAACATTAAACCTGGAGATATAGTTTTTGTACAGATTAGAGATTCAAAAGTTAAAGTATTTCCGAAAGTAGGGGGTTTTAAGGTTTGAGGAGGCATATCCTAGCAACATTGCTTATAGTTATGTGGTTAGCAGGGTTTGGTTTAGGCTTCCTCTCAAAACCGTATATTATCTCAATGCCAAAACCAAAAAGTCTGAAAGTTTTCTGGGGAGATGCCAGCAAACTTCCTGGAACAGAAATCATAAAAGCTTTTGAAAACGCGACAAATATAAAGGTTGAGGCAATGTTTAGTGGTGCTGGGCCACTGCTTTCCGCTTTAGAGATAAGTAAATCTGGAGACCTCTACCTAGGTATAGGTACGCTGTACGAAATGGAGACAGCGCTCAATAAGAATCTGGTCGACCCGTTAAGCCTTCGCATAATAGCTTATTTGGTCCCGGCCATAATTGTCCAGAAAGGTAATCCGAAACACATAACCAGCCTAGAAGATTTAGTGCGCCCAGACGTTAAGTTGTGCCTAACAGATCCCTCCTATGGGGTGGGACTTTTTGTGAGGAAGCTCCTAGAACATAACGGTCTATGGAGTAAGGTTGAAGGCAGATTTGTTCAGGCAAAAAGTGGAGCAGATGCAGTTGCAAATGTTATTTTAGGAAGCGTAGACGCAACCGTAAGCTGGCATGTCTTCTATTATTGGAATAGGGATAAGATAGATATAGTTTGGATAGATCCCAGCAAGATTCCTGAGGTATCAATTATCACAGCAGCCATGACGATTTACACTCAGGATAGGGTGTTAAGCGAGATTTTCCTTGATTTCGTAGCGAATTCTCAAGTTGCCAAAGAGATCTTTGCAAAGTATGGATATATAGCAACTGTCGAGCAAGGAGTAAAGTTCACTCCCTACAACGAGTCCCAATGGAACCGATGGATTGAGAATGCTAAAGAAAAAATTAAAGCATTAATAGGAGGTTCTCAAAGCCATGGCATTTTTAGTCAGGAACTTGGGATGGCAACAATGCAAAAGCTGACTAACCTGTCCCTTAACTATATTTACAGTGCTACAAGCACGATATGGCGCCTCTCTAGTCCTGTCTACTGCGAAAGAATTGCCCAAACGATTAGTTCCTTGACTAAAGTTAGGAGTTTCCTTGAGTGGTGATTTTAGATGATCATTGAAGAGTTAAAAAGAAGATGGTGGAAGAAAGTTACTGAAAATAATTTGGAAAACATAGAAGTAACTGTTAAAGTGCGAGGATTAAGCCCGGAAGAAGCTATAGGTAGGCCAACTCAAAAAGATTTTCCTCTATACAGAGGGCGTGAAGTGATGATTCAAGCCGAGTTTAAAGGCGCATTTGGGCAGGCGTATACTGATGAACCCTCGTATTATGAGGGAACCCTAAAAAATATTCAACAATTGAAGCTTTTCACTAATAGGAATAGAGCTCTATTCATCGCTGTAGCAAACGCTACTTATAGATATCTTGGCTTAGTAACAGGTACTGTACATTGCAAAAATATGGGACCTGAATTATGCGGCAGAAAAATTGCTGAATATTTGGCTTCAAACATATCGTCCGAAGCTAAAATACTTATGATAGGCTTCCAACCAGCAATCGCTCAATACCTTTCAAGTAAGTTTAGAAACTTTCGAGTTACTGATATGGATCCCACTAATATTGGACAAGTAAAGAGAGGCGTATTAATCGAATCTTATGAGATGAACGCGGAAGCTATTGCCTGGAGTGACGTGATTTTAGCAACAGGCTCCTCTATAGTGAATAATTCCATAGATGATATACTAAGCTTAGGTAAGAGAAAAAAGCTGATTTTCTATGGAGTTACGATAGCATCAGCTGTTTACGAGTTCAACCTTGAAAGACTTTGTTTTGAATCTTCTTAGACTTTTTAACTAATGAACTCACATTCGTAATATAACTTCAGTTTCCCTTAAAACTTCTTTTGATCTTTGCACTTAAATAGCTCCTAACAACTCTGATATTGACGGGATAAGTTCATTATTCTAGGTGGAGCACTTAAACTTTAATGCGTCTTGAGATAATTATAAACTAGGATCTGAACCATTACATCCTGTAAACCCTAACATTAAGATCATTACAAAATGCTCTTTAGGCATCCTAAAATAATGCTCAACACTATTCCTTAAAAAGTCTCACTAACTCATGATAAACCAAAGTCCATGGATACTAATGTCCACCCTCAACTAGAACTAACATTTAAACATGTTTTCAGTAACGGATTTAAAAAGATGTAAGCATCTAAGCTTAAACATTGTCAAGAAGTATAGCTAGCTTCCTTTGAATCAAAATTTAGGGCATCCATAGGTAGAGTCATTTGCCGCCAAGCTTTGTCTTTGTTTCATCTATGTTAGGCATCTAGTTTTTATGGTATTTTAGTGATTCTAGTGCTTCATGTATTCATAATTCCACGGCTTCTCTGCTTGCTCTCATTGGGTTGTATTATTATGCAATGTGTGCTTAAGCATGCTAGATGGCCCATGCTTTCTCTTCTAGTGGAATCTTATTATGAAGAGTTACTTGCTTTAACAACTAAGAGTTTTCAAAGACGTTCAAGTTCGTCAGAGAATATTATGAGGATATGCTCAAAATTTTATCTTGTTAGTATAATGAAAAATATATATTACGGTATTCCTAATAAAAATTGAGGATGCCATGAAAAAATCTATTAATTGGATAAACATAGATGGTATTCCATGGAAGGTATTAAAAGAAGGCATATATGTAAAAGTATTAAGTAGTGATCCAGAAACTGGAACATATACTAGACTTTTAAAATTTGACCCAGGTGCAAGAACTAGTGAAGTAAGTATTCATAACTTTTGGGAGGAAGTATTTGTTCTTAAAGGGAGTATCATAGATGAAACTGCTGGAATGCAAGTAAGAGAAGGGTTTTATATATGCAGAGAACCTGGAACTAAACATGGGCCCTTTAAATCTTTAGATGGTTGTTTATTACTAGAGTGCACTTATCGATAATAATTAATCGATATGTGATGAAAGCACAGACATATACTATATGAGATACATAAGGACATTAAGATTATTAAGCCTATCATTAATGAAAAAATAAAAAATTACGCTAAAACTTAACGAATGTTACTACAGAGATAAGTATCTTAAAATTAGTTTTTAGAACTCATCAAAAGTTTTCTATAACTGAGAAATAGAAGTTACACAAAACTTATCATCATTATCTCCTTCAATTATACCTACTGCAACTTAAGCATGAATCACTCAGTACCTTGATTTATATTCATAGTAATTTTTACTCCATTTTCAAGAAATATTGATCTTCGCTCTCTTTCAATATCATATATATTACAAATTCTTAGAATCACTTTGCATAATTTCTTTGATGACATTTTTTATTTTTTCCTTATTTGGAAGAAGAGCATCTTCTAAAGGCGGACTTACAGGAAAAGGTACATGTGGCATACCAATTCTTTTTGGCGGACATTTTAGAAATTCAATAAGCTCTTCAGCTATGGTCGCAATTATTTCAGCACCTGGTCCAAATAATTTAGGTGCCTCATGGACTACTACTAGCCTCCCAGTTTTTTTAACAGATTTAAATATTGTATCTTTATCTAAAGGGTATAATGTCCTGATATCTATAACTTCAACACTAATTCCCATTTCTTCTAATTCTATTGCAGCTTTAAGTCCTTCATGTAGCATAAGCTGACTTGAAACTAATGTGACATCATGACCCTCTTTAATAATATTAGCTTTTCCTAAAGGTACAATATAATCTTCTTCAGGCACAAATCCTTTATATCTGTAGAGCATTTTATGTTCAAAGAATATTACTGGATCATTGCCCCTTAAAGCTGCTTTAAGCATACCCTTTGCATCATACGGTGTGGATGGAAGAGCTACCACTAACCCAGGAACATGAGCAAACCAAGTTTCAAGACTTTGAGAATGGCATGCTCCAGCATATTTTGCAGTTCCATTTCTTGTTCTAATAACAATCGGTAAACTTTTTAATTGGCCACCAGTTACGTATCTAATCTTTGCTATTTGGTTTATTATCTGATCAATGGCGAATGTTAGTATATCTGTAAACATTATTTCTACTACTGGTTTTAAACCAATTAATGCTGCTCCAAGTGCAGCACCAGTAAAGGCAGATTCTGAAATAGGCGTATCCCTAACTCTTTCAGGACCAAATTCATCTATCAACTTCCATGTTGCTGGAAAGAGATAATAGTCAGATGAAATGTCTTCCCCCATTATAAATATTCTTGGATCACGTCTCATTTCTTCAGCTAATGCTTCGCGAATAGCTTCCGCATATGTTATTTCCCTAGACCTTGACATTTTATCTCACCTAGCTTACTTTTCAACAGGATAATCTAAATAAACATCTGTGTAAGCTTCAGAGAGTTCCGGATAAGGCGCATTCTTTGCTGATTCTACCGCCTTTTCAACTTCTTCTTTTGCTTTCTTTTCTATTTTTTCAATTTCCTTTTCTTCTAACCAACCTATATGTATTAGAAAGAATCTTATTTTTAACAATGGATCATCCATCTTATACCATTCTGTAACATCCATAGTTCTATATATTCCATATGCTGGGTCAATTCTCGTATGACCATGATACCTATGAGTTAAAGCCTCAATAATTGATGGTTCTTGTTTTTCTCTAACCATTTTAATTACTTTCTTAGAGACTTTATATACCTCAAAGAAGTCCATACCATTAACCACGTATACTGGTATATTATGTCCAATGGCCCTTAAAGAGGGATTGTATGAGGACATCATTCTATCTACATGAGATGTTATAGCCCATCGATTATTCTCAATTATAAATATTACTGGTAACTTCCATATATATGCTAAATTTAAACATTCATGAAACTCGCCTTCATTAGTAGCGCCATCACCAAAAAATGCTGCTACTACTTTTTTCTCTTTTTTAATTTTTATTCCTAAACCAATACCTGTTGCAACTGGTATTGGTGCACTAACTATTCCAGAAGAGTATAAAATATTTTTTGAAAAATCGATAATATACATGGATCCTCCTTTACCTTTACAACATCCTGTAGCTTTACCTAAAATTTCGGCAAACATTTTCTCAACACTTCCACCTCTTGCAATATAATGAGCATGACCTCTATAAGTTGTTGTAATATAATCTTCTGGTTCTAATGCTTCAATCACGCCAAAAGCAACAGCTTCCTGCCCAACACTACTATGAAAGTAACCTGGTATCTCTCCTTTAAAAAACATCTCGTATCCTTTCATATCTGCATATCTTGCAATAAGCATTCTTTCATAAATTTTTATAAGCCTATCTTTATTAAGTCCAACGTTTTCAAAAGACTCCATTATTTCATTCTCCCATACTTTTGAGATTTTCTCAGGAACATATTTTAATTCTTCTGGAATGTACTTTGGCATAAATTCAATATCTTTTATTCTCATGACACTCATCCTAACTCATAATTAAAAAATTCAATATAAATTTAACTTTTTCCGAACGTGGCAACTTAAGCTTACCTCCTTAAGTGGTTGTAGTACAGCATGAAAAGCTTTATGAACAGGCTCCAGCACAACATCGACCTCCTAAACCTCTCACTCCTATTCAACGGATTCGAATTTATACTGTTGAAAAATGTGCTCGTCCTCTGCTTGAACGATGAATACACAGACTCCACTAAGCTCCTCTCACCAAAGGACTCCACATAATACCCAAGCCCCAACCTCTCAAGAACTTCCCTAAGCCACGGAGACCCATCAACAACAAACATGGGCATTCCATCA
>Ga0080004_1125618_pt1 | contig 12555 bp, 7 predicted proteins | sample WasSprMetagenome_FD_69207 | JGI IMG/M metagenome (GOLD analysis project Ga0080004, IMG submission 69207) | Sulfidic aquatic microbial communities from Washburn Spring, Yellowstone National Park, USA - WS (SPADES assembly) (version 2) | ecosystem: Environmental > Aquatic > Thermal springs > Hot... | reverse complement strand
CGTTGCCCCCCCTCTGAAGGTTCAAGACGTCGACTTCAATTTCCACGAGAGCCGGCACGGGCTCCTCCACTCGGCCGTCGCTGTGCTGGTAAACGACCAAACCGTACTGCCTCGCCACCTTGTAGAGCTTCTCCTGCCACGGCTTCACGAACTCCCTCCACCAGCTCAAGCTGAAGAGGAGCCTATCGTTCATCCCCCAATCGTCGCCGTACATCACCATATCAACCTCCAGCTCCGTCGCTAACCTCTACGTCAACCCGACCTTCACCTCGGCGATGCGCTCCGTCAAGCGCTTGACCGCTTCAGGGTACCTGTAGGACCAGGCGAAGAGCCTACGCACGCCGACAAGGAGCCAAGCCCTCTCGAAGAGCCCCCACCCGTTGTCGCCAGCCACGAGGACACGGCTCCTATCCACCCCTTTGAGCGCGGATCTCGCCGCGCCGGTATCCGCAGCCTCGGGCGAGGGGAAGGGGTAGTCGTCCACCATGCGGGGTCGGTTAGAAGGTGGGAGGCCGGGAAACTCCCCGACCGGGGGTCGCGAAGCACCCACTCGACCCCCCAAGCGTCTCTACCGCTCGCGCAGTGCTCGACGAGGCCGTGGCTCACGACCACCACCGAACCGTCGAAGAGCGGGCACGGCAGCCAGTAGGGTTCCTCGCCCTCCAGGGCGGTGAGCAGGTTTTCCCTCGGCGTTAGCACGCTCACACGTTCGCGCGGCGAGTTAAAAAGCAAGAGCAGCTAAGGTTTTAGACCGCTAGGTACCGCGGAGCCCTCGGTGGACGAGGAGGAAAGAATCATCGGGGTGTTCGAGGGGCGGGACGTGGGTGTCCCCTTTAACATCAGGCACGAATATTGGTACCACGCCAACAAGGCTGCGGGCACCCTGCCGCCCGAGTACGCGGGGCTCGGCTTAGCTGAGATCTGCCGAGCGTGGGGCGCCAGCTGGAGGTGCTACAGCGGCTACTACGTTGAGAGCTGCGTGAAAGCCTCGTACGAGGGGGTGGAGTTCGCGTTCGAGCGCGTTGGGAACAGGGCCGTGGTGGTCGCTAGGACGCCGTGCGGCGAGCTGCGGAGGGTGATAGCCTTCGACCAGTGGGGCCTCTCGTCGCAGACGCTGGAGCACCCCGTGAAGAGGGTGAGCGACTTCAGAGCCCTCGAGTGCCTCCTCAAGAGCGTGAGGGTCGAGTTCGACCACGCAGCGTACGAGAGGCTGAAGCGCGCGGTCGGCGGCAACGGCATCGTCTCTTGCTTCTTCCCCCGCACCCCGCTCCAAGCCCTCTTCCTCGACTGGGCGGGAGTGCCTGGCACGCTCAGGTTGTTGAGGCTGGAGAGGGATAGGGTCGAGGAGTTAATGCAGGTTATTCACGAGCACAACCGCAGGTTCTACGAGGCGCTCGCGAAGTCCCCGATCAAGGTCCTGAACCTCGGCGAGAACATCGACGTGCGGATCACCTCGCCGAGGCTGTTCGAGAGGTACCGCCTCCCGATCTACCAGGAGGTCTCCGACTACTTGCACGGCTACGGCAAGTTCGTGCACATCCACGTCGACGGCTACGCGAAGCAGCTCCTCCCCCTCCTGAAGCTGAGCGGGCTCGACGGTGTGGAGGCTCTAACCCCCAAGCCGGCTGGCGACTTCGCGCTCGAGGAGATGAAGACTGCGTTGGGCGACGAGATGGTGGTGCTCGACGGTATCCCCTACTCGCTCTTCCTCCCGCACGCGAGCGTCGAGGAACTCGACAGGTTCGTCGCCAGGATCGTTGAGCTGTTCAGGGGCAGGCTGATCCTCGGGATCTCGGACGAGCTGCCGCCGCCCGCCGACGTGGGGAGGGTGAAGCGCGTCTCCCAGCTTCTCGAGAAGCTGGAGGGGCGGAGGTAGCGCGAGCGTACCTCGAGCAGCGAAGTTGGCGGAGAGTCAAGCTTATTGTGGAGCGCGGCTCGCTTCTCCGGGGGATCGGAGTGAGGGGGAGGGATAGGATGCTCACCGCTCTGAGAAGGGGCGTGCCGGACGCTGTGCCTGTTTGGGAGCTGATAATCAACGAGCCCGTGATCGGCGCGCTCGGCTACCGCAGCTACGCCGACCTCGTGGAGGGGCTGGATCTGGACGGCTGCACGGCCGGGGAGGACCTGAAGTACGTGGAGATCGGCCCGGGCGAGTACAGGTGCGAGTGGGGGATCGTTTGGAGGATGAGCTCGAACAGGATCCTTTACCCGGTGAAAGGCCCCATCAAGGACTTTCAGGAAGTTAGGAGCTACGAGCCTCCGGACCCGGACGTTGACCACAGGTTGGAGTCGCTGGCGGCCCTCGTGGACAGGTTCAAAGGTGAGAAGTGCATCGTGTTCCTCGGCCACGACGCCTTCGAGTTCTCGCACTACCTCGTAGGCGGGTTGGCCAGGCTGTTCGAGCTGTACTACCGGGCGCCCGAGCTCGCCCACGAGCTCGCCGAGAAAGTGATCGAGTACAAGTGCAGGGTCATGGAGAGGGCGGTCAAAGAGGGGGCAGACGTCCTGCTGAGCGGGGACGACTACGCGAACGCCAGCGGGCCTTTCCTCTCCCCCGCGCTCTTCGCCAAGTTCGTGCTACCCTACTTGAAGAGGTGCGTAAACGTAGCGAAGCGGCTGGGCGTGCCCTTCGTGAAGCACACGGACGGGAACGTGTGGAGGATCCTGGACATGCTGGTGGAAGCCGGCATCGACGCGCTCCACCCGATAGAGCCGGCGGCCGGCATGAGGATCGAGGAGGTTAAGAGGAGGTACGGCGACAGGATCGCCGTCATCGGCAACGTCGACTGCAGCATCGTGCTGCCGCTGCTCAGCGAGCTCGACGTCGTGGAGGTGGTGAAGGAAACGATAGCGAAAGCCGCGCCGGGGGGCGGGTTCGTGCTCTCCTCTAGCAACAGCATACACCCGGGCGTGAAGCCGGAGAACTTCCTGGCCATGGTGAAAGCCGCCCGCGAGTACGGCAGGTACCCGATCCCCGAGGAGCTCGCGAGGGAGTACTCAGCGAGGGACTTCTACGCGAAGATCTTCGGCGGGCGCTTTGCTCGCTGACAACACTTTCAGCCTTAACCGCGAAAGCTTTTACCGCCCGACTCCCCCTTTCCCGCCGGAGCGATGCTGAAGCTCGAGTGGAGCGCCGGCACGGTGCTCCTCAGGGGGGAGGCGCCGCCGCTGGTGCGGGCGTACTTCAAGTGGGACCCCCGCGTGCGCTGCTACAGGGCTCTCGCGATCCAGTACAGGTGGATCGTCGAAACGCTCAGGATGCTCGGGGTGGAGTTCGAAGACGACGTGCTGCACCCGCCGCCCTGCCACCTCGCCCCCCGCGAGCTGCCCTTGAGGGACTACCAGCGCGAGGCGCTAGAGGCTTGGCTGAGGGAGAGGAGGGGCGTGATCGTCCTGCCGACGGGCGCCGGGAAGACCCTGGTCGCCATCGCGGCGATCGCGAAGCTGGCGCGGCCCACGCTCATCGTCGTGCCGACGCTGGAGCTGATGGACCAGTGGGAGGAGAACGTGAAGCGCCACCTGGGGGTCGCCCCCGGGCGGTACGGGGGCGGCGAGAAGAGCGTCGCGTGCGTGACGATCGCCACCTACGACTCCGCTTACATAAACGCGGAGCAGCTGGGCGACAAGTTCGAGCTCATCGTCTTCGACGAGGTCCACCACCTCCCCAGCCCCGGCTACAGGCAGATCGCCGAGCTCTGCGCCGCCCCCTGGAGGATGGGGCTTACCGCGACGCCCGAGCGCGAGGACGGCTTGCACGAGCTGCTACCGTACCTCGTCGGGCCCGTCGTCTACAGGCGCTACGTGAGGGAGATGGCGGGGAGGTGGCTGGCCGAGTTCGACGTGATCCGCATCTACGCCCACATGTCCGAGCGCGAGCGCGAGGAGTACGCGAAGCTCACGGAGACCTACAGGGGGTTCCTGAGGAAAAGGGGGTTGAGTATGAGGAGCCCGCGAGACTTCGAGAAGCTCGTGGCGATGAGCGTGCGCGACGCGGAGGCCAGGGAGGCGCTCCTAGCCTGGTACCGGGCTCGGAGGATCGCGCTCCACGCCTCGATGAAGCTGGACGTCCTCAGGGACCTGCTGGCCAAGCACAGGGGCGACAAGGTGCTGATCTTCGCCGAGCACAGCGACGTGGTGAGGGCGGTGTCGTCGCGGTTCCTGATACCGGAGATCACGTACAAGACCCCCGAGGAGGAGCGGAGGGCCGTCCTCGCCGCCTTCCGCGAAGGCAGGGTGAGGGCGATCGTCACCTCGCGCGTGCTCGAGGAGGGGGTCGACGTGCCCGACGCGAACGTCGCGATCATCCTCAGCGGCACGGGCAGCCGGAGGGAGTTCATCCAGAGGCTCGGCAGGATCCTGCGGCCGAGGGAGGGCAAGCGGGCTGTGCTGTACGAGGTTGTGACGTCCGGCACCAAGGAGGTGGGGATCGCGCGCAAGCGGCGGAAAGCGCTCGAGGGCGAGGGCTGATGCTCCCGTCCAACCTGCTCGTCGCCAGGGTGAGGGGCGGACGCATCGAGCCGCTGCTGCTGGAGCCGGAGGGCATCCCGCTGGCGATCGCGGCCGAAATCCTGGACAGGTTGAGGGATGGTGTGGGTAGGAGCAGGAGGGAGCTCGAGCGGGAGCTCGGCGAGCTTGAGGAGCTGGCGCTCGAAGCCGGGCTCGACTTGAGGGTCGCGAGGGCGATGGCCGCGCTCGCCCTGAGGGCGTCGGTTTTCGAGCCCGTGAAAGCTCCCGTGGACCCCGTTAGGGCGAGGCTCGAGGTTTTCGAGGAGGCGTGCAGGAGCTTCGGCGTGGCCGTTAGCGAGGAGGAGCGGAGGGCGGTCCTCGAGCGCGCCGCCGCCCGGCTGGGCTGCCGCGTCGAGGACCTGGAGGCCGTCCTCGCCGAGTACCAGGACGAGGTGCTCTCGAAGCCCCCCGACATGAGCGCCGAGGACCTCGTGAAAGAGTACAACCTGGCCGAAGTGCAGACCCTGCTGTTCAAAGCCTTGAAGCTGGACGCGCGGTTCGTCGCCGACGGGGCTACGACCAAGCGCCTGCTCAGAGCGGTCAAGGCGCTGGGGCTCCTCTACGTGGCCGAGAAGGCGGGGGAGGGGGTCAGGCTGACGATCGACGGACCAGCGTCCCTGCTGCGGCAGACGAGGAGGTACGGGACGAGGCTCGCCAAGCTGATCCCCCACGTGATGCTCGCGGACCGCTGGGCGATCGAGGCCGACATCGCCGGCAGGGTGAGGACGCTGAAGTTCGAGCTGGCGGACGCGCGCTCCCACCTCTTCCCGCGGAGGAGCGTCGAGGTCGAGCCGCTCTTCGACAGCGAGGTGGAGAGGGAGTTCTTCAAGAGCCTCTCGAGGCTGGCGCCCGGCTGGAAGGTCGAGAGGGAGCCGGAGCCCCTCGTCGCCGGGAACCGGATACTGATCCCGGACTTCTCCGTCTCGTGCGGGGGCCGCAAGGTGTACATCGAGATCGTCGGCTTCTGGACGAAGGAGTACCTGGAGAGGAAGCTGGAGAAGCTGAGGGAGCTCAAGGGCGTCGCGATGATCGTGGCGGTCGACGAGGAGCTGGCCTGCTCGTCGGTGAAGGACCTGCCCCACGAGGTCGTGCTCTTCAGGGGCAAGCTGAGGGGGGCGGACGTGTACCCGCTGCTGAGGAAGCTCCTCGGCGAGCCGGAGCGGGCGGCGCGCCCGGAGCCCCCGCGCGAGCCCGAGGTCCCCGCCCTCCCCGACTTATCCGGCAAAACCCTCGCTGAAGCCGTTAGCGAGCTGGGGAAGGCCGGCGTCGACCCCAGCAAGGCCCTCGAAGTCCTCGAGAGGCTCGGGTACACCGTGGAGTGGAGGAGCCTCGACCCCTCGAAGGCGAGGGTCCGGAGAGCGCGCGCCGAAGGGGTTTAATAGGCGGTGGGACGCGCACCCGCGTGAGCGGCCCCGGGGTCGAGAGCCCGCTGCTCGCCTCGCCCTGCCCTTCGCCCGAGTCCATCGAGGAGGCCCGCAAGCTCGGCGTGCTCCTGGTCATCAGCTTGGATCCCGGCTGCAGCGGCTACCGGGAGGCCGCCGGGAGGCTGGGGGTGGCGGTGCTCGAGTACCCGCTGCAGCCGCTGGCGGCGAAGCCCGTTGAGGAGCTGAACGAGCTCGCCCGCGTCGCGCTCGGCGTCGTCAGGGCGGGGGCCAGGGTGATGGTGCACGGCTCCGGCGAGAGCGACGACCGCTGCTCCTTCGTCGCCAGCGCGCTGGCTGAAGCGCTGGGCTGCGCCGCCCCCCCGCAGCAAGCCCCCTTGAGCAGGGTGCAGGAGCTCGCGCTCGCCTGGTACTCCAGGCTGCTCCGCCTGCTGGGGGTCGAGCTGCTCCACGGGCTCTACGAGGTGGGGAGGGTCTACGACTTCGGCTCGGGGCTCGAGCACGCTTCCACCGTAGCGAACGTCGGCCTGGATCTGGCGCAGGCGCTCCCCGGCTTCAGCGAAAGCGACCTGAGGACAGTGTACGCCGCCGGCCTCCTCCACGACATCGGCAGGTACTTCACCGAGAGGGGGCACGAGGAGGTGGGCGTGAAGCTGCTGGGCGAGCACGCGGGCTTCCTCGCGAGGGAGTTCGACTACGAGCTCCTCGCCTTCTGCGTCAGGCACCACCGGAGGCACACGGACCCCGAGCGCGACCCCGCAGCGGGCAAGCTGGGCGAGAGGGGTCTCCTCGCCGCCGCGGCGGTGAGGCTGGCTGACTCGTTCACGAACGTGTACGAGAAGGAGGAGTACTGGGGCGTGAGGGTCGAGGGCGGGGCGCTCAAAGTGGTGGCTAGGCGCGCGAACAAGCGGAGGTTCGAGGCTAAGGCCGAGCTGCTGGAGAAAATCAGCGGGTTGAAGGTCGAGCTGACCCCGCCTTGATCAGCCTTTAGGCTCCCGCTCACCGCTCGCCTGCTCCGAGCTCATCACGCCCTCGCTGGCGGCGAGGAGCTCGTAAGCCCTCCTGATGTACTTTGCCCTCTCCTGGGAGGGCAGCGTGCCCCAGAGCAGCATCTGCTTCCGCAAGTCGTCTAGGAAGCCGTATTGGGAAGCCCCAACCCACACCGAGGTCACACCCCTTAGCAACCTTAAGCTCAGGCTAGCCCTCCAACCGCCGACTCTTTCTCTGATAAAATAGATGCAGGCCTCCTGCTCTGTCCCCGCGTCAAATGGGTACAACCATACGTTAAAGGTTATTCTCTTTTCTTTCAAATCAACTTTGGGTTCCGCCGAAATCTTGAAGTACCTCTTTTCGTACCCAGCGCCTGTATAGTACTCCTGCAGATACAGGAGGAACGCTTGAACTTCCCTTTCCGAGGGTAACCTGAAGGGCAGCGGTATTTCCCAGAGAGTCCCTCTAGGCGTACGCGGAACCTTCCACTTGCGTTCAAGCGAGGGTGTTACGATCCTCGAGGCGAGGTACGCGGGGTATATAGCAGCGACCAGCGTGGATGTAAGTACTAGCAATGCGACAAGCGCTATCGCAACCGAGGCGTAGTTAAACACAAGCTCGGGGGGTAGTACTCCGAAGGTTCTCATAACCTTGCTGAAGAGCCAGCCGGCGAAGTACCCGAGGGTCGCTCCCAGTACACCGTACACAGAGAACTCGGCAATGAACATCAGCATCGCGCCGCTTGGCGATAACCCGACACTGCTATACGTGAAAATTTCTCTTGTCCGTTCTTTTACGCTGCCTAATAGCGAAACGACTATGCTGAGCGTCGTTATGAAGAATGGTGCCGCTAGCATTTCCCAGCCGATAGCGGCGTAAGTCGGAAATCTAGAGAAAGCCTGCGGCTTCCCCTCCCTGTAAGCGAAGCACGGTGCATCGATCGCGTAGGCTATTCTTCTGGCAATTTCATTAAATGTTTTTTCGTCGATCTTTTCATCAAAGATTACGTCTATCGCGTAAACTTTCCCACCAAGCCTTTTCACAACTCCAGAAGGCAGCACAGCTACTCGGCTCCAGTGGTATGGTAGCGGTATTACGAAACCTTGTATTGGCACGACGAAACCGTGGAGCTGCCCGTAAAATATAGAATCAATAGGTTGTATGTAGTACCCGTCAAAATCGTTATAGTAGCTCATCACGCTATCGGAGAATATCGCTGTCACAGTGAGCTTCATGCCGTACAATTCCACCTCATCGCCGATGGTTACCCCTAGAAGCTTAGCCATCGTTGACGGTAGCGCGATCGCTAGCTGGTCTTCGCTGAAGAAGGGCCTAGGCGAACCTTCTACTATCGCGTTTTTCAGAAGGTATTCGGCCTCGTCCGAGCTTAGCCCTATCACCGCCGGTACATCCACGGAGGAGTTCCTCGATATAAGTAGAGCGTAGGGGCCGAGGTTTACAATAGAGGGCGAGTAGTACATGTAGCGCGCGGAAACCCGCCCTTTATCGCCAACCACTGCTTTTATCATCTCGTAAGCTGGTTCGTCGAGCAGGTCACCAAGTACAGCAAACCCCCGTTTCACAGTCATACCGGTAAAAGCCACGATCTTCGGCTCTACAGGCGGTTTCGCTGGCAGCACGGCCGTATACGGCGATACCGAGGCGAACGATACGAGAGCCATCGCGAAAACTATTAATGGTATCAGCGTGAAAACAGAGCGCAATGGCCGTTTCTTTATACTCTCTGTAGAGAGCGAGAGAGCCATCATCATCGCCGAAAACCTTTCCCTCACAACCTCGTGGCGGCCTAGCATCTTCGCGGAGATCTCAGCTAGAATATCCCTCGATTCCCTGTAAAATATCAGCAGGATTATTACCATCAGTACAAGCATGCCAAGCGCTAATGAAGCGAGGAGCACGCTCGGTACAACCCAGAAAGCTGGATGGACAAAAGCGAACGCCGTGTAAAATAGTAATTCGAATAAGATAATGTTGAAAATAGCTTTAAAGCCTTCTCCCTTCGTGAGAATTCTTTCTACAAAGAATGCAGCTGCGAAAATAAATGGTGAAATTATTATCGCCGAGTGAATGCATTCATCGTAAAGCGGCATCACCTCATCGGAGTAAGCGCGGAGGGAGTAGCTCCAGGCTGCCAGGGCATTCCTGTAAGCTTCACTCCATGATAAGTTTCTTAAAGCGTCAATGGATTTACGGATGTGCTGATCAGCGTACTCCAGCATGATATCAGCGCTCAGCCTCCGCACTTCCCTCGCACTTAGGATGGAGTACCTTTGGGAGGCTATCGTGTAAGTGCCGATAGCGTAGTCGAGCGCCCAGAAAACGTCCTTTTCGCCCGGCGACACAGCCACAGGCCACCTCCCTCCGATCCCCAGCGTGATCGTTAGGTTTCCAGCACTGCTGCACCCTGCTAAGTACATACCGGTCCTATCGTCGCTGGAAACGAACTGGTAGAGCGGCGTTATGCCCGTCTCCGTCTCGAACTGCGCAGGCCAGGACCCGCCGCCAGCCCACACGTTGGCGGATGCGTAGCGCGGATCCTCGAGTGTACGCCTCATCAGCCTCGGATTGTAGAGATCCAGCAAGATTCTCGTCCGCAGCGGCATCACGTAGACGCTCGTGTAGCCTCTCGGCACCAGCAGCGTCACCCATGTGGGCCCGCCGCTGCGCATGCCCCACGCCGGCATGATCATCCAGGTGCTGTTGATCGGCTTCCACGCCTCAACGTACCACGCGTTGAGACCCTGCGGCGTGACGCCGTACACTAGCGCAGTACCGTTGTGGTCAGCCCTCACGAACATCCAGGTAAACGGGTACGAGCTCCACCTGCCGACCTTCACGATCGCGTAAGGCACGGTGTCGTACCAGCCCTTCGTGATGTTGTACATCAGCACTTGAACTTGGAGGTCGAGGAAGCCCCAGTAGAGGAGCGGGTGCAGCCTCGTGGGCAGGATGAGACTTTTCATCACACCGATTGTGGGCTCGTTGAGGAGGCCCGCGGCGATCGCGACAGCAGCAGCTAGCTGGGGCACCACCCTGTCCTCGAACCTCTCCCTCACGTAGCTCAGGTCGCTGGTCGGCTCGCCCTCGAGGGGCCTGTAGCTGTAGGAGGTCCTGAGCGTGAAGGCGGCCATGCCAGCTACGACGAAGGGCTCCGTGTCGAGGACGTACGGCTTGCTCATCGCACTCGACCACATCCAATCGGGCTCCCCCCTTAGGTCGATGTAGCGGGCTACGTCGAGCAGCTTCTGCATAGCACTGCGGAGCCCCTCTGAGCGGGGCAGCCCCGTTTCGTTTAGGAAAGCTTTTATGAGCGGCTCGTAACGACTTACAGCACCTTGCAACCAGTAGAATTTAGTTGATATGAAAGCTCTCCCTGACGTTTGGTAAAAGTGTCCAACGTAGATTAACGAAGCGGTTGGAAAGTCCGCCGAGATGTCTAACCCCATCACGTGCCATATTACCCGCTCACCCCTTAGCAGATCAGGGCGCTGGAGGATGAACCACCTCACGAACTCCCTAGGGCCAGTGAGCCCGTTCCAGTGGCCCGACGTGAAGAGGAACCACGCGGTGCGGAGGGGCTTGTGCTCCGCGAAGTACCTCATGAGCTCCAGCAGGGCGGCTGGGGACAGCGCCTCCTCAGTCGAGTTGGCTAAGCCGGGCGCCACGCACCACGCGTCGAAGTGGGCGACGAACATTATGATCTCGTCGGGCTTCTCGGTTCCCGGGATCTCGACGAGCACGTTGTAGCCCTTCACGTCCCTCAGCTCCATGTCCGTGTAAACTCTCGCTTTAACGGGCCCCCTCGCTAGCAGCTCCCTCAGCTGGGCCGCCTCGCGCGGCTCCAGGTAGAGCCGCATGAAGGGCACGGGGACGAGCGGGTCGAACTTTCTGAGAGCTTCGCGCTCGGGGCTGCCGCCGCCCAGGAAGACGACAGCCTTCGCGCCGAACCTCAGCGCGTTTATCCAGCCGTCCAAGCTGCCGTCGTAGTCCATCACCGCGATGCTCCCGTTCACCGGCTTCCCGTCGAAGTCCTCCAGCCTACCCCTCCCCACGTAGACGAGGTAGCCCTCAGCGCTGCCGGCCCCCGCCGAGATGCCGCCGTTGGGCCAGAGGCTGTAGGCCTTCAGCCTGAGCCGCACCGGCTCGAGCACCTCGACGTAGCTCTCGCTCTCTATGGGGGCCAGCATCGTGAAGTTCTGGATCGTGTACTTCAAGCCCAACCTCTGCGCCTCGCCCACTATCAGCTCCAGCGCCCTCTCGTAGCCGGGGTAGCCGGGGGCCCTGGAGCCCAGCGACGCGAACCTCTCCGCAAGCTCGAGCGCGCGCGTGTAGTTGAAGGAGCGCAACGCCCCCTCGATCGCGCTCCTCACCGCCGTCTCCTGCTGCGCGCTAGCGAGGAGGGGGCTTAGCGCGAGCGCGGCGACCAGGGCCAGCGCCAAGAGCCTTTTCATGCCCACCACCTCACCACGGCCACGTCCAGCTCGCCCTCCCTATTAAACCTAGCAGCGTGAAGATCGAGCCGGCGAGACCGTCCCCGAGCATCGCGCCCGCTAGCAGCACAGGCCTGAGCTCCACCCACTTCTTGCCGCGCTCCTCGCCCAGCAGCTTCGGGATGATCACGTGGCTCAGCAGCGCGCCGACGAAGAACATTATCGTGAAAGCGGGCGTGTTCGTGAGGCCGATCGCGACCCCGGCGACCGATAGCGGTAGGTGGAAGATCATGTTGAGCGACTCGAGCGTCGCGAAGAGGAGCAGGAAGAAGCCGAAAGCTGGGAGGATCACGTGTGGCTTTAGCGGGAGGACGCCCGACGCCACTACGCAGTCGTACGCGGAAGCGTCCCTCATACCCACGGTGCTCGGGTACGCCATGCTGGGTATAGGGGCGAGCCTCCACAGGGTGTCGACGATCAGTATGTTGACCACGGTGCCTATCGCGAAGGCGAGTGCGACGGTCTTCACGAAGTCTGTCGGCTTCGCCCCGACCATGCTCGCCACCTTGATGGCTTGGGCTCCGCCGCCGGCCATCCCACCGATCGTCGGAGGGCCGAAGAGGATGGCGGTGACCTGCGTGGACGGCGGCAAGCGGTCCATCATCGAGTAGACGACCGTGTGCCACATGTAGGGCGGGTAGCCCAAGCTCGGCCCCGCTTTCCCCGTCATGTACGCGTTAGTCAGGGGTATCAGAAGCCCCAAGCCCACGGTTATGGCGGCAACGATGTGGAGAGGGATGCCGGGCAGGAGCAGCGAGTAGAGGACGGCGGCGAACCCGCTGGCTGCGAAGAACGTCGCGAGTAGGACGGACAAGGGCGGGTAGTCGCGGGCTCCAGCCGAGCCGGCTTTCGCGAGCGCCGACAGGGCCCTGGCGATCTCCCTCCTGTACCTGACTACGATGAGCACAGAGAGCGCCAGCTGGGCGCCAAGCTGGATGGGGGCCCACACCCTCAGCGTCGAGCGCTCCACGATCATCCAGTAGGGCATGCCCCTCTGGTACTCTCTAGCCCAGTCGGGGAACCACGACCTGAAGAACGGGTGCGTGACGAAGAGCGAGTTGAAGACCGTCCACACGAGGATGGACGTGACAAGCGCGGCAGCCGCCACTTCAAAAGGCATCATGAAGCCGGTAGCCACAGTCCACGGGTAAAAGTTTATGCCCAAT
>Ga0080004_1107580_pt1 | contig 12557 bp, 12 predicted proteins | sample WasSprMetagenome_FD_69207 | JGI IMG/M metagenome (GOLD analysis project Ga0080004, IMG submission 69207) | Sulfidic aquatic microbial communities from Washburn Spring, Yellowstone National Park, USA - WS (SPADES assembly) (version 2) | ecosystem: Environmental > Aquatic > Thermal springs > Hot... | reverse complement strand
GAATCAATCCAGCAGAATTACAGTGCCCTGGCGGTGGCTCTCGCCCTGGAGGAGATGAACTACCAGGTAGAGCTTGAGGAAATCGCGGATCAGGGCCCGGAACGCAAGCTGGTGCTGGTGCGGGGGTCGCTGTGACCCCGCCGGGAACAGGCCTCGGCCGCTGCGGATGATGGCGCGATGGGCAAGCGCGGAGCCGGGGGTGAGGGGTTGGTGCGCCGGATCGAGGTGACCGTGGATCGCCAGGGCCGGATCACGGCGAACTTCATCGGGTTCCGGGGGAACGAGTGCGAGGACGAGGCCGAAGCCCTCCGCCGTGCGCTGCGGTCCCTGGGTCTGGTGGCGCTTCCCTTCCAGGTGGTGCGCAAGTCCGAGGAGGAGATAGTCGAAGAGACCGGGGAGCCCGAAGAGGCCCGGGAAGAAGCCCGGCGGCAGGTGGGCAGCCCGTGAGCGGGCCTGCCCGGGAGGCTGCGCCTGACCGGGGGCGGGACCCCGTGGGCGCAGGGCCGTCGCGCCGGACCGGTTCCCGTCCCAACGGGTGCTGCACGGTTGTCGGCGCGCCTTCCATCGTAGAGGTGGTCGTGGCGCCCGCCACCCTGGAGGTCTACGAGCGCGCGGGCGAGGGAGCCGTCGAGGTCCTGGAGCAAAAGCTCCGTGCCCTGGGCCTGCGGCTTTCCGTGCGGCGGCGTTCCCCCTGCGGCTAGCAGGGGCGACGTGAGGGGTGAGGGAGTTGTCCCTGTACCTGCAACTTGACACCGGCTGGATAGCGCGGGGGTTGCTGAAGCGAAAGAGCAACTATTCCCCCATTATCGTCTTTGAGACTTCGGACCCCAAGCGCCTGCACCAGCTCAAGGAGTACCTGCTGAGGCAACCCGATGCCCGCTACGACCAGTACTTCGTCTACGACCAGTGGGAGGGGCTGGGCCGCCTGGTGGATTCTCCCTCCGGGCCGCAGTTCGAGCCCTTCCGTAAGAGGGTGGGGTCGAGCCCCCTCGCCCAGCGCGTGGGTACCCGCGAGGACGGGGGCATTCAGTTGCAGTTTTTCAAGTCCGCCCTGAAAGAGGTTGACGCCCAGCTCAAGAACTGGCGTACCTGCTTCATCATTCAGAACCTCTCCGAGAACCGGGAGCATGAGACCGGCCTGTGCAGTGCGCTGCGGGCTTGGGCCATCGACCCGGCCGTGATCACGAAGGGGTCCACCGTGATCCTGGTCACGGCCGATGCCGAGCGGGTGCTGGACGACTACACCAGGGAACTGACGGTGATCGTGTCCGTGGATCCCTCCAGCAGGGAGGAGCGGGCCCACATCGTCCGCACCACGGCCCGGGAACTGGAAGTCCCGCTGGAGGACACCGGGGTGGAAGAAATCGTGATGGGCACGGCCGGCCTCAACCTGCATCAGGTGGAGAGCGTCCTCCTGGAGTCCTACTTCCGCACCCAGCGCTTCGACCTCAGGGTCATCAAGGACCTCAAGTCCGAGCTGGTGAAGAAGTCGGGCGTGCTCGAGGTGCAGGAGCCCACCCTGGGATTCGGGGACATCGGCGGATACGAGGTCATCAAGGACTTTATCCACAAGTACGTGATCAACGTGCTCAAACACGCGGATCGCGCCCGGCGCTACGCCCTGCCCCTGCCCAAGGGTATTCTCTTCTTCGGTCCCCCGGGGACGGGCAAGAGCCTGTTTGCCACCGCCCTGGCCAGTGAGGTCCAGCTCCCGTTCATCCACCTGGTGACGGAGAACATCTACTCCAAGTGGCTGGGGGAGTCGGGCCAGAAGATGAAGAACGCCATCACCCTGGCGGAGAAGATGTCCCCGGCCGTGGTGTTCGTGGACGAGATCGACCGTTTCGGTCGCCGGGGAGTGGCCACCGACTCGGCTGGGGAGGAAACGAGGCGCGTGTTCTCTCAGTTTCTGGAGTGGCTGGGCAAACCCGACCGCGAGGCCATCATCGTGGGGACCACCAACGTCCCCGACCAGCTGGACGAGGCCTTCCTGCGCACCGGTCGTTTCGACTACAAGATCCCCTTCCTGTACCCGGGAGAGGCGGCCCGGCTGGACATCCTGCTCGTGCACCTGGGGCTGAAACCCGGTACCTCACGGCGCCGGCCGCCCCTGGCCATCCCGGAGGACACCCTGCGCCAGTTCCTGGCGGAAGAGGTGGTACCCCTTACCGCCAACTTCTCGGGGGCGGAACTGGAGGAGCTGGTCACCCGGGCGAAGCGCCTGGCTTTCGACCGGGGTGCCGAGGGCCTGGAGGAGATCGACTTCCTCCGGGCAGCGCGCACCTTCCGGGTTGACCACCGCCACCGCGCTGCGGTGATTGAAACCTGCCTGGCCCAGGCCCGCCGCTACACCGACGACCAGGCGTTTCTGGATGCGGTGGAAGAGGAGATGGGGGTCAAGGTCTGAAGCCGCCGGAGAAGTTCCTGCTCTGTGCCACGGTGGTGTATGCCCTGCTGGGGGCGGTGGGTTACCTGGCCGCCGCCCGCGGTGGGGTGCAGGTGGCGCTGGCGTACGAGTACCTGGTCTCGGGGGCAGCACTGGCCTATTTCTGGGCCTGCCGCCCGGGCCGCGACCCGGCAGGGCCGCCTGCACCGGAGGGACCGGGCCGGCCGTCAGCGGCGCAGGTCCTTGGGGTACCCCTTCTTGTGTTTGGCGCCATCATGGCCCTGCGGCTCTACGTCTTTGGCACTATCGGCCAGATCTGGGGCAAGGGCCCCATGCTCATGCTCACCCTGGCGGCGGCACTGGGGTACGGGGGCTGGGACTGGACGGACCTGGGGCTTGCCCCGGCCGCTGCGGGGGGCTTGCACGGGCGCGGCGCGGGCGGCGGGTGGCAGGAGGGCAGGCCCGGCTGGCTTGCGCGACAGCTGGTGCTGGGAGTCCTCGCCTGCGTCTGGATGTGGGCGATCATCACCGCCTCTTACCTGGTGGCCGACCTGCTGTTCGTGGGTGCGGTGGAGGTGGGCTGGGCGAGGCCCGAGGTGACCGGTCTGGCGGTGGTGGGGCTCGCCCTCCGCTTCCTCCAGGGGAACTTCGCCGAGGAACTCTTCTTCCGCGGGTACGTATTGCGGGCGTGGGAGAAGTCGCTGGGACCCCGGGCATCCCTCCTGGGCCAGGCCCTGCTCTTCGGTCTGTTCCACGTCAACTACCACCTGTTCCCGCCCCAGCCCCTGCCCATCCTGATGTATGTGTTGTTTTCGGGTGCGTTCGGCCTGGCCATGGGGATCATCACACGGCGTGCGGGCACCCTCATCCCGGCCGCCATGGCCCACCCCTTTTACAACCTGACCATCGCCTGCGGGCTGGCCAGCGTCACTTCGTCCTGGAAGGCTTCTCCCTGGGTCCCCGTGGCCGCGGTGCGGGCGGCCACCTACCTGATCCAGGTGGCCCTTTACTGGTGGGTGCTGCCCCGCCTCATGGACTGGTCGGTCCGGATTGTTGCAGCCACACCACCCGGGGGCGGTACCCCATGTCGGCCATCAGCCGTTCGTATTCGCCGGGCCGCACCTCCTCGGGACGCTTCCCCAGCAGGGTGATGAAGATCGCTTCCAGCACGTTGGTGCCGAAGGAACGGCCCTGGAACTCCGGGGTGGTGGTGAGGAGGAGCCTGGCACCGGTCTGGCGCAGTTCTTCCACGTCCTTGGCGGTCACCGTGTTGGTTATGATGACCTTATCGGGCAGGGAATAGGGCAGGCGCCGGTAGATGTAGTGCCAGTCTCCCCCGATGATGTCGGCCTCTTCGTAGTACCGGGTGAAGGGCGGCCTGGGTTCGCGGGCAGTTTGCTTCTCTCCGGTGGGGTAGAGCATGCTCATGGGGAGCTGGGTGATGATGGGGGCCAGCACGGCAGCGGCCCGCCGCAGTCCCGTCAGGGTGCGAATGGGGATGTTGATGCCGAGGGTGTAAAGCGCGTCTCCCATGATGAGGCGGCAGCCGGCCCGGTCCAGGCTCTCGGCCAGGCCGTAAGCGTCCACTGCGCACACCACAAAGGCGGTTTTCCCCGCCAGCGGGTAACGCAGCTCGGCCTGCAGGTATTCTACGGTGAGACGCTGGACGGTGTTCTTCAGGCCCGAACCGTCCACCATGGGTGTGACCCGGGCGGCCTCCAGCAGGGGCCGGCTGGCCCGCAGGCGGAAGCGTCTCTCCCCCACCACCAGGTAGACGTCGGTGCCCCCCATACCGAAGGCGGCCACCTTGCCGTCCAGTTCGCGCACCATTTGCACCGCTTTGCGGAGGTCGCCGTCGGTGCCCCGGCGTTCGATGAGAAAACGTTCGCCCAGTATTTCCGCCTCGGCGGTGTGGTCGCGCCGGGAGGACCCCAGGGAAACGCTCACGATGCGTTTCAAGGCAGGCGCCCCCCTACAGCTTGTACCCGAAGCGGCGCAGGAGGGCCTTCCGCTCGGCGATGTGCTCGTCCGTCTCCAGCCCGCGCGGGGTGAAGCCGTCGACGACGCCCGCCACGCCCCGGCCCTGGTCGGTTTCCGCCACCAGCACCTGGACCGGGTTGGCGGTGGCACAGAAGATGCGGCACACCTCCGGGACCTGTTTGATGGCGTTGAGGACGTTGATGGGGAAACCCTCGCGCATGACGATCAGGAACACGTGGCCTGCTCCGATGCGGAGGCAGTTCTGCCGCGCCACCTCCACCAGTTCGGCGTCGTTGCCCGTCCAGCGTACCAGGCAGGGCCCCGACGCTTCGTTGAAGGCGATGCCGAACCGGATGCGCCCTCCTGCATTGGCCATCGCCTCGTGCAGGTCTTCCACCGTCTTGATGAAGTGGGACTGCCCCAAAATGACGTTGGCGTCCTCGGGTTTCTCGATGGGTACCAGGTGCCAGCGGATCTCTGCCATTTGCCCACCCCCGTTCTGCGTGTCTTCGTGGTGCTATTCGGCGGCAGAGTTAGCATAACCTGCCGGCGCGCCTCTGAAGCCTGTGGCGAGGCTGGCGTCCTTCGCTTACGCTTGTTTGGTTCGTCACAAGCTTCCTGTGTCAGGTTATGAGAGGAAATCGCCGGCAGACTTCAAGTCAGTTGTGATATTCGGAGCGGGCCGTGTAATAGATTTGCAAGAGTTGGCCGCTATAATGTGAGCCAAACCACAAGCTGACTGGCAAGTTGCAATTCACCGAAGCGACAGAGCTCGATCTGACGCGGCGTGGCGGTCCTGAGCCGGCGGCGGAAGTGAGCAGGTCCAGTCACAGGGGCTGGAGAGTAGCTGTGCTTTCTCCCGGTGGGCCGGGAGTACCTGAAGGCGGAAGAGGGAAAGGCCATGGCCAGGAGCTGGAGCCCCCATCCCCCATACAGCGATATGGCGGACGGGCGCCCCATACAGCGATACGGCGGACGGGCGCACGACAGGGGCAGGGTCGAACCCGGCGGTTCGTCCTGCCCCTGTCGCACTTGACCCGCGGAGGAGGTGCACCGTGGAGGTCAGGACGGGTGTTTACGTTTGTCACTGCGGCACCAACATAGCGGGGACGGTGGACGTGGCGGCGGTGGCCGAGTACGCAGCCACCCTGCCGGGAGTGGTGGTGGCCCGCCACCACGAGCACATGTGCAGCGACCCGGCCCAGAACATGCTCAAGAGCGACATACGGGAGCTGGGCCTGAACCGGGTGGTCGTGGCGGCCTGTTCGCCCCACATGCACGAACCCACCTTCCGGCAGGCATGCGAGGCCGCCGGGCTAAACCGCTACCTGTTCCAGATGGCCAACATCCGCGAGCACTGCTCCTGGGTCACTGCCGACAGGAAGCAGGCCACGGACAAGGCGCGGGCCCTGGTGACCGCCGCGGTGAGGCGGGTGGCGTGGCACCAGCCCCTGGAGGCCAGGGAGGTCTCGGTCAACCCGGCCACCCTGGTGGTGGGAGGCGGCATCGCCGGCATCCAGGCCGCCCTGGAGATCGCTGCCGCCGGCTACCAGGTCTACCTGGTGGAGCGCCAGCCCAGCATCGGCGGCCACATGGCCCAGTTCGACAAGACCTTCCCCACCCTGGACTGTGCCGCCTGCATCCTCACCCCCAAGCTCAGTCAGGTGGCCAAGGACCCCCACATTCGGCTGTTCACCAACGCAGAGGTAGTGGATGTCTCCGGCTTCGTGGGCAATTTCCGGGTGAAGATCCGCAAACGCCCGCGGTACGTGCGCGAGGAGAGGTGCAACGGTTGCGGTGTTTGCTGGAACATGTGCCCCGCCGTGGTGGTGCCGGCGCAGCGCCGCATCCGCAAGGGGGCCGCGGTGATCAAGGTGTCGGGCGACGGCCACCGGCGCCAGGTTCCGGGGCCGAGCCCCGGCGCATGATGTACCGCCGGAAGCCGCGGCCCGCGAGGCGGTGGGTCTGGCGAGCGCGTGGGCTGGCGGGGATGTGAGGGAGGAGCACGGGGATGGTCGACCGCGTGGAGGAGATCCTGGATCGGTACGAGGGCGAGAAAGGGAGCCTCATTCAGGTATTGCTGGACTTGCAGAACGAGTACAACTGGCTTCCCCCCGAGGTCCTGGAGCGGGTGAGCCGGCGGCTGGGGGTACCGCGTACCTACCCGTACCGGGTGGCCAGCTTCTACAAGGCTTTGAGCCTGACGCCGCGGGGGAAGCACCAGGTGAGCGTGTGCCTGGGGACGGCCTGTCACGTGCGCGGGGGCCAGACCATCCTGGAAAAGGCGGAGCAGGTGCTGGGGGTGAAGCCCGGGCAGACCACGGCGGACGCAAGGTTCACCCTGCACCGGGTCAACTGCCTGGGATGCTGCGCCCTGGGTCCCGTGATGGTGGTGGACGGACAAACCCACGGCAAGGTCACCCCCGCCCGGGTGGAGGAGATCCTCCGCCAGTACGACTAGTCCCCGGCTGCGCTGCACGGGAGAGTTGTGCTCCGGAGGGTGTTCGGCCGGCCATCCTTTCCCAAACCCTGGTCCGGAAGGAGGCTGGTGATCTAGGCCATGGCGAGGCTCATGTCGCCTGGGGATCTGGAGGCCCTGCGGCAGGACATCCTGGCCCGGCGGGACCCCGCTAAGCCCTGCGTCACGGTGTGCTCGGGCACCGGGTGCCACGCCAGCGGGGCGGGGGCCGTGGCGGCCGCCTTCGAGGCTGAGCTTGCGAAGCGGGGCCTGGAGGGGCGTGTTGACCTGCGGCGGACCGGATGCCACGGGTTCTGCGAACAGGGCCCCATCGTGGTGATCTTCCCGGAGGAAATATGCTACGTCCAGGTGAAGCCGGGGGACGTGTCCCAGATCGTTTCCCAGACCTTGATTGAGAACAGGGTGGTCGAGCGCCTGCTCTACCGCGACCCTGTGGACGGCCGGCGCATCGTCCACGAGAGGGACATCCCCTTTTACAAGCACCAGACGCGGCTGCTGCTGGGCAGCAACACCCGCATAGACCCCACGAGCATCGACGACTACATTGCACTGGGCGGATACTCCGCTCTGGCAAAAGCCCTCACTTCCATGACTCCGGAGGAAATCATCGAGGAGATCAAACGGTCGGGACTGCGGGGTCGGGGCGGAGGGGGCTTCCCCACCGGGCGCAAGTGGGAGGAGTGCCGGCGGGCCCCGGGCGAGCCCAAGTACGTCATCGTCAACGCCGACGAGGGGGACCCCGGTGCCTACATGGATCGCAGCCTGCTGGAGGGTAACCCCCACAGCGTGCTGGAAGGGCTCATCATCGGGGCGTACGCCGTCGGCGCTCACCAGGGGTACGTCTACGTGCGCCAGGAGTATCCCCTGGCGGTGGCAAACGTGACGCGGGCCATCGCCCAGGCCGAGGAGTACGGCCTCCTGGGCCGGAACATCCTGGGCAGCGGGTTCGACTTCACCGTCAAAGTGCACCGGGGGGCGGGCGCTTTCGTGTCCGGCGAATCCAGCGCCCTCATGACCGCCCTGGAGGGCAGGGTGGGGGAGCCCCGTCCCAAGCACATCCACACCGTGGTGAGCGGGGTCTGGGGGAAGCCCAGCTGTCTCAACAACGTGGAGACCTGGGCCAACGTGCCCCTGATCATCAACCGGGGGGCGGAATGGTTCGCCTCCATCGGCACGGCCGGCAGCAAGGGCACCAAGATCTTCTCCCTGGTGGGCAAAGTGAACAACACCGGCCTCGTGGAGGTGCCCATGGGGATCTCCCTGCGGGACATCGTCTACCGCATCGGGGGCGGCATCCCCGGGGGGAAGAAACTGAAGGCGGTGCAGACGGGGGGACCGTCCGGCGGGTGCATCCCCGAACACCTCATGGACGTGCCCGTGGACTTCGACGAATTGACCAAACTGGGCTCCATGATGGGGTCCGGCGGCATGATCGTCATGGACGAGGACTCCTGCATGGTGGAGGTGGCGCGCTACTTCACGGACTTCCTCTGCGACGAGTCCTGCGGCAAGTGCCTGCCCTGCCGGGAGGGCCTGCGCCGCATGCGGGAGATCCTCACCGACATCACCGAGGGGCGTGGCCAGGAAGGCGACCTGGAACTGCTCGAGGAACTGGCCGGGACCGTGGCGGCCACCTCGCTGTGCGCGCTGGGGAGGACGGCACCCAACCCGGTGCTCACCACGCTGCGTTACTTCCGCGACGAGTACGAGGCCCACATCCGGGAGAAGCGGTGTCCCGCCTTCCAGTGCAAGGCCCTCACCTCGTTCTACATCGACCCGCAGAAGTGCAGGGCCTGCATGATCTGCCTGCGCAACTGCCCGGCGGAGGCCATCAGGGGCGGCAAGGGTCAGGTGCACGTGATCGACCAGTCCCGCTGCACCAGGTGTGGCACCTGCTACGACGTCTGCCCGCCCCACTTCGGAGCGGTGGGGCGGGTTTCCGGCCAGCCCGTGCCCGCGGACCTGGCGGCGGGGAAGGTGGCCGCCTGCAGCGACTGACGGCCGGCCGGCGGCCCGCCCCTGGCGGCCGCTCACCGCGCGGGTGCCGGCGGGCGGGGCGGATGGTGCCCCCGGGGCGCTGGCACGGACGACCGGCGCGGAGGTAGCGGCACGGTGGTTGGGAAGGGAGGGACAACGATTGAGTGGGCTCACCCTCAAGATCGACGGCAGGAAGGTGATCGCCCGCGAGGGCATGACGGTCCTGGAGGCTGCCCGTGCGGCCGGGGTCGAGATACCCACCCTGTGTTACCACCCCGCCCTGACCCCGTACGGGGCCTGCCGGTTGTGTACGGTCGAGGTCACCAGTCGGGGCAGGTCTTCCCTGGTCACGGCCTGCACCTACCCGGTGGAGGCCGACCTCGAGGTGCAGACCCGCACGGACCGGGTGGTGGCCGCCCGCCGCATGCTCATCGAGCTCCTGCTGGCCCGCACCCCCGACGCCCCCGTGATCAGGGACCTGGCCCGGGAGTACGGGGTGTCCCGCTCCCGCTTCCGGGGCGGGAAGGCAGAGGAGGCCTGCATCCTGTGCGGACTTTGCGTGCGCATGTGCGATGAGGTGGTGGGCGCGAGCGCCATCACCTTCACCGGGCGCGGGGTAGACCGGGACGTGGCCGTGCTCCCGCGCATATCGGAAGAGCTGTGCGTGGGTTGCGGCGCGTGCGCCCGCGTCTGCCCCACCGGGCTGATCGTCCTGGAGGACGTCGAGGGCAGCCAGTTCGTGTATTCGGAGGCGCTGCTGGGACCCAATGCCGCCATCCGGGTGCCGTACACCTACGCCGTGCCCAACGTCCCCACCATCGACCGCGACGCCTGCATCCACTTCAAGACCGGAAAGTGCCGGGTGTGCGCACGCTTCTGCGACCGCCAGGCCATCGACCACGACATGGAGGACGAGTACGAAGAGATCGAGGTCGGGAACATCATCCTGGCCACCGGCTTTCAGCAGTTCGACCCCACCGATCTGGTCCAGTACGGCTACGGCCGCTACCGCGACGTCCTCACGGGGCTGGAGTTCGAGCGACTCAACCACGCCTCGGGTCCCACCGGGGGGCAGATCCGCCTGGCGGACGGGCGGGTGCCCGACGCCGTGGCCATCCTGCACTGCGTGGGCAGCCGGGACGAGCACTTCCACCGCTACTGCTCGCGGGTGTGCTGCATGTACTCCCTCAAGTACGCCCACCTGATCCGGGAGAAGGTCCCCGGGGCCCGGGTCTACCAGTTCTACATCGACCTGCGCTGCTTCGGCAAGGGGTACGAGGAGTTCTACAACCGCCTGCAGGAGGAGGGGGTCAACTTCGTGCGCGGGCGCGCCGCCGAGGTCACCGACGTGGCCGAGTCCCCGGCCGAACGGGGCAAGCTCGTGGTCGTCTGCGAGGACACGCTGGCGGGCAGGGTGCGGCGCATCCCGGTGGACATGGTCATCCTGAGCTGTGCCATCGAACCTCAAGCCGACGCGGAAGAGGTGGGGCGGCTGTTCGGCGTGAGCCGCAGCGCCGATGGCTTTTTCCTGGAGAGGCACCCCAAGCTGGATCCGGTGGCGACCACGACGGATGGGGTGTTCATCGCCGGGTGCTGCCAGGGGCCCAAGGACATCCCCGACACCGTGGCCCAGGCTTCGGCCGCGGCCGCCCGCGCCCTGGCCAACGCCGTCCGGGGGACCGTGGAGATCGAGCCCACCACGGCGGTGGTGGACGAGGAGATCTGTGGCGGTTGCCGGACGTGCAACCCCCTCTGCCCCTTCGGTGCCATCTCCTTCGTGGAAGAGGCCAGGGTGTCCCGGGTGAACGAGGCCCTGTGCAAGGGGTGCGGCGTGTGCGCGGCCGCCTGTCCGAGCGGGGCCATCTCTGCGCGTCACTTCACCACGCAGCAACTCCTGGCCGAGATCGAGGGGGCCCTGGCGTGAATATGCACCGGTCCGTGCACCTCCCGGCGGCGGGCGCCTGGCTGCACGCTGCGCGGGTCTGCCTCAGGGCGCAGGCGGGGGTGGCAGGGGCCGGTGAAGGAGGGACAGGACGGTGGTAGACCTTACCGAGCAACTTTATGCCCTGCCCGGTGGTGACAAATTCAAGCTGTGCATCCAGTGCGGGACGTGCGCCGCGTCCTGCCCGAGCGTGTCCGTCATGCAGTACAGCCCGCGCCAGGTGATCGCCCTCGTACGGGCCGGCATGGTGCGGGAGGTCCTGCGCAGCAACGCGGTTTGGGTGTGCGCCTCCTGCTACATGTGCACCGTGCGCTGCCCCTGCGACATCCAGCCCACGGAGCTCATGCACGCCCTGCAACTGCTGGGCTTCCAGAACGGGCTGCTGCCCGACGGTGTGGCGGTGGCCGCGTTCTACCAGACCTTTGCCGCTTCGGTGAGAGCGCGCGGGCGCGTGCATGAACTGGGGGTCATGTTCAGGTTCCTGCTCACGCGGCCCCGGAAGGCCCTGCAGCTACTCCCCGTCGGCATCAGTCTTTTCCGTCGCGGGCGTCTCAAGCTCCGGCCGCCGCGGGCCGCCGGGGTGAGGGAACTCGGCATCATGCTCAAGGCCCTGCGGCAGGAGGAGCCGCTGAGGGTTGCCGCGCCCGCGCAGGCCGTGGAAGGGGGCGTGGGGGCATGAGGGCCTACACCTACTTCCCCGGATGCTGCTGCGACGAAGGGACGGGGGTGGCCTATGGCATTTCCGCCCGGGCCGTTGCCGGCCCCCTGGAGATCGAGCTGCGGGAGCTGGCCGACTGGAACTGTTGCGGTTCCACCCCGATGTGGGCGCTTGACTCCCTGGAAGGTCCCTGCGCCGCCCTGCGCAACCTGGCGCTGGCCGAACCGACCGGACTCGACCTGGTGACCCAGTGCAGTTCCTGCTACATCACGCTGAAGAAAGCTCACGACCTGTTCACGGGGGACGGCGCCCTGGGTGGGCGATTGGGGAGGGCGCTGGGGGCGGCGGGTCTGGAATACCGGGGCCGCGTGCGGGTGCGGCATCTGGCCGAGGTGCTCCTGGACGACGTGGGTGCGGAAGCCATCTCCCGCCGCCTGCAGAAGAAGCTCTCCGGGTTACGCGTCGCCTGCTATTACGGCTGCCAGACCGTGCGCCCGCGGGGCATCGACCACCCGGAATTCCCCACCCGTCTGGAAGCGCTGGTGACCGCGCTGGGTGCAGAAGCGGTTGACTTCCCCTACAAGACGCGTTGCTGTGGTGCCTCGCTCATGTTCTCGGAACAGGGCTTTGCTCTCTCCCTGGTGAGGAAGATCCTCGAGAGCGCCACCGCGAACGGCGCCCAGTGCCTGGTGACGGTGTGCCCCTTCTGCCAGATCAACCTGGACGCCTTCCAGCACCAGATCAACTCCCGCTTCGGCACCAGCTTCCAGGTGCCGGTCCTCTTCCTCACCCAGCTGATCGGCCTCGCCCTGGGCCTGGAACCGCGCGCGCTGGCGCTGGAGAAGAACGTGGTGTCGCCGCTGCCGCTTCTTTCTGCCCGCGTCGCCTGACACCGGGTACCGGGCAGGCGAGAGGAGGTCGGTACCGTTGGCTGTGGTCCGCGCTTCAGCAGTTTCCCGTGATTGGGAGCCGCGCATCGTGGGGTTCTTCTGCAACTGGTGCTCCTACGCGGGGGCCGACCAGGCGGGAGTGGCCCGCCTGAAGTACCCCGCCAACCTGCGCATCGTGCGCGTGATGTGCTCGGGGCGGGTCGAGCCCAGCATGCGGCCCAAGGCCTTCGCCTGCGGGGACGACG
>Ga0080004_1113010_pt1 | contig 12571 bp, 10 predicted proteins | sample WasSprMetagenome_FD_69207 | JGI IMG/M metagenome (GOLD analysis project Ga0080004, IMG submission 69207) | Sulfidic aquatic microbial communities from Washburn Spring, Yellowstone National Park, USA - WS (SPADES assembly) (version 2) | ecosystem: Environmental > Aquatic > Thermal springs > Hot... | reverse complement strand
AGAAAGCCGGAAAACCCAGACTATGGCTTGTTGAGGGAGAAGCTTGAAAACGAGATTGTCTTCGCCTTGGCTGAGTTTCCAGAAGTCTTTGTTGAAGCGGCGGATTTTCTCAAGCCCAACATGATAGCGGAGTATGCCAACGCTTTGGCCGACAAATTCAACACTTTTTACAACGCTTTTCCGGTGATTAGGGCTGAACCGCCGGAACTCAGCGATGCAAGGCTTGCACTTGTCGATGCTGTAAGGATTGTTTTAAGAAATGCCTTAAACCTTATTGGCATACATGCGCCGGAAAGAATGTAAAGCCTTTCAAGGTGCGCCTTGGATTATGGCTGTTGCTGTGCTTGTTCCTATGCGGTTAGCACCTGCCTCAATCATGGCAACGGCATCAGCATAAGTCCTGATGCCTCCTGCAGCCTTAACGCCCATTTCCTTTCCAACAATTTGACGCATAAGCCTAACATCTTCTACTGTGGCACCCCCGCCGAACAAGCCAGTTGAAGTCTTGACAAAGTCTGCTCCGGCTTCTTTGACGATTTTGCAGGCGGTTATCTTCTCCTCCGTGGTTAGCAGTGGCGTTTCAATGATCACTTTGACTATTATGTCTTCGGACAAGCGTTTAACGTCGACTACAGCCTTTATGTCCCGCTTGAAGAGTTCGTGGTCTCCGGATTTTAGTGCGCCTAAATTGGCAACCATGTCGATTTCGCATGCTCCGTCTTCTATGGCTTTTATGGCTTCTAAGGCTTTAACCTCTGGTAAAGCAACGCCGAAAGGAAAGCCAACCGTGGAGCAAACTCTAATGTTTGTGCCTTTTAGGAGTGATGCTGCTAGTTTCACGTAGGTTGGGTTTACTACGACGCATCCGAAACCGTATTGGATGGCTTCTTGGCATAATTTTTCCACTTCAGTTTTGGTGGCTGTAGCCTTAACAAGCGTAGAATCTATCATTTTGGCAAGCTGTTCTTTTGATATAGCCAACGAATTTCACCTTTCTCATAGAGGTGGTGATTTGTGGATTTATCGATTTCTATAGTTGTTGACATTTTCAAGTGAGTGGACGTTTTTATGGTGAACCGCTTTATTGTAGAGGATTTTCCAGAAAATTATAAAAATTTGAAAATTGAAAATCTTTTTTGAGGAGATATGAGGGGAAAATTTGTATTAGGTATAACGTTTATGCTTTTTCTGTTAAGTTTGAGTGTTTTGGTTCAAGGCGCGAGAGCTGTTATGTTGACGACAATAGATGAGGGTTGTGGCGGGACTGTTGGGGTTGGCTGTGTTGGTAACATTCAGCCTTTGGATGATTTTTGGCCCAATTTAACTTTGCCTACGATTGGTTTTAAGCATAGGTTTCCCATTGATTATTCTGGCAGTTCCTTAGGCGATGACACGCCTTTAAGTGCAGATGAGGTTTCCAATCCTGTTGGGTCGCAAGGAAAACGTATTCTATCACTTGTAATTGTTAAAGAGAAGATTATTTTTGGTTTTATGTTGCCATAGAAGATGTTTCCATAAAATTCATATTTGCAGTCTGCCTATTCTATAATGCCGAAAAGGTGAAGGAGAGGAGAAAATGAAGAAGTTATTGGCTTTAGTGTTTGCTCTAGTACTTTTGGCGTCTATAGTTCCGTTGAACAGTGCTTCTGCCTCAACAGTTGCTAGTGGTCCGAGGATAGATGGTGTTGTTAATGGCGTGGTGCATCCGAAGATAAGTCGTCCGTCAGACCCTGAGGAGATTCCTGGACTTGATGCCTCTTCATTCCTTGAAAATGCTGTTGCTCAAGGCATAGTGCCAATGCTTACACCTCATTCGCCATGGACCATCGCCGTTATAGACGATTACTACGGTGGGTGGTATTATCTTGACTTTCAACTGGTTTTAAGTGGTGAGCACTGCAACATTTGGGTTGGTCTTGCTCCAGATGTCTGGACTGGCGGATACAAGGATGAATGGGACACTAAAGGAACGCCGGAAATTGACGATGACGTTTTCTATTTTGCCTATCCATGGAGCTATCGTGGCGGCGCCTTCTGGGGTGCCCCACGCCTTAGACCAGGCTATCGTGACTACATTTTCGGAAGCCAGCTGATACAACTCATGCACGAATTTGACGAAAACATTTGGGTAAAAGACACATCATTCTTTGGCATGTACGCGGATCGCCCAGGTCCACTAAACGACTATAAAATACAGATATTGATATTCAACATCCGCGACGGCCTGTTCTGGGACCCGGTTCACGCTCCATGGTTCATTGAGGGCTACTTCTGGTCATATGTGAGCAACCTATACAATGCAAACATAATCCACATAGACACATACCAATGGTTTAGGAGGCAGGGACCAAACCCAACAGGCGGCGACCCAGCATACTACGTATACCCGCCGTATCCGCCATCAGCCTGCATGCCATACGAGTATGAGGGAACATTCGCCCATGAATTCCAGCATTTAATCCACCGCGACATAGACCCAGACGAATACTCATGGCCTAACGAGGGCTGCTCAGAACTAGCCCAAATAATATGCGGCTACGGATTCCCATCAGGACACATTTACTACTACTTACGCTACTTCTGGGACACTTCGCTAGTGGTCTGGGAGGGCAGCCTAGCCAACTACGGCGCTGTCGCGTTATGGACATACTACATATACGAGCATTATGGAAGACAATTCATATGGGACCTTGTCCACGAACAAGCAAACGGAATAGCCGGCTACAACAACGTCTTCAAAGCGCGCGGCATAGGGAAGGACTTCGACCAAGTCTTCCAAGAATGGGCAATCGCGAATTATCTTGACGACACAACCTTCGCGAAAGGCGTTTACGGCTACTACGGCCTAGACTTTGGTACAGCAGACACACGCTACTGGAGCATACCATACTCAATAGAATTCTGGGGACTATATGACGAAGTATATCCAACAGGATGGATAATTCCAGAGCGCCTACCGTACATAGTCTGGTACTGGGAACTCTACGACGGAGAACCAGAAATAAAAGTATACTTCAACGGCGACGACTACGCGGGAATATTCCCACACAGCGGCTCATACGAATGGCATTCGGACGGAACAGCATGGTCCTGGTTCCGACTAGGACAAACCTTCACAATACCAACTACTGGCGCAACCCTCAAATTCTGGACATACTATGAAATCGAAGAAGACTGGGACTACGGCTACGTAGAAGTCCACGACCTAACAACAAACGAATGGTATACTCTACCAGGAATTGGAACAACCACAACACTACCAAACCCGCAAGACAACCCCAACTGCCCAGACGAATTTGAACCAGCAACCTACTATGAAGCAGGAAAATGGAATGCTTTCACAGGAAGCAGCGGCGGCTGGTACGAAGAACAAATGAGCCTAGCGCCATTCGCAGGCCACACAATCGAACTATACTTCACATACTGGACTGACGGATACACCCTATGGCAAGGATGGTACATAGACGACATACAAATACCAGAAATAGGATTCTACGACGACATAGAAAGCGGACCAAACGGATGGACAGCAAATGCAGGATGGTACATAACAACAGGCGTAGTAGAAAACGACTTCAAAGTAAACGTAATACAACAAATGACAATTTATCAGAAATGGGATACCCAAACCATACACAAAATAGCTCCATTACAGCTAAACGACGCAACCGAAGAAGGAACAGAACTCATAAACTGTAAGAGCACAAAAATAGTCGAAAAAGGTCCCGCAGTTCTAGTAATGGCAAGCCAACCAGGCTACGAGCACTCGTTCTACACCGAATTCTACTTCATAGTAGACGAAGCACCCTTCGCACTAATACACCACTGGCTACACTAGCAAATAAAACCGCCCCACGCCCCCCATTTTTATTTTTACAAAATAAATGATAACCCCTTATTTTTCAACCACTTAAAGCCACTAACACTGGTCTACCATAAGCAGACTTCCAATAACAGTAATCTACGCCTACATAATAGACGGAAAAACACTATACATGCCCTTCGACATGTGGCTCTGCGACAAAACAGAAATAGGCATGAGTTTGGCATACGCCAAAAAGCCAAACTACGTCATACTAGCCATAAGCCCAACAATGCGCAAAGGATGGGTTGACTACAAATTCAAAGCAGAACCATTACCATTGCCAAAACGATGCATAATTGATAAGCTCGAAAGCATTGAAAGGTTCGATGGAATCCTTCGCTAATTAAAAACCGAAAGCAGCTCAAACTCCCATCTTTTTATGCTCTGAACTTTTGTGTTTGTTTTCTTTGTTATATAACAAGGTTTATATTGAGTATTGCGACATATGGCAGTTTTGGTGCAAGCCGTTGGGAGGCCCTTCAGAACGCGAATATATGGAAAAGTTTGGCAAGCTCAAGGAGAAAATGAACAAAAAAATTGCAGATTTCAGGAAGCAGTTTGAGAAAATCGAAAAAGCAAAAGTGGATTTGCTGAAGAAGACCAAAGAGATGAAACACGATGTTGAACGCGAAATATTAAAGATGGAAAATGAAATAGCGAAATCAAAAGATTTAGCTCCAGAATCAAAGAAAAGACTTCGTTTGGAAATCGACGCCCTAAAAGGCGAAGTCCTTAAAAAATGCGGTGAGCTGGAGACACGGATCGCCGAGGCAATAGTAACCGTTTGAAAGGCACAGACTTCAGTTTAAGAACTGCATAAACTTGCCAAGATGGCTGAGTAGATGAGGAGAGTCCTCCGTAAACAAAAATCGGCTTACGCGCTTAGCCTAACACTTTGCCTATTGGCAGTGGCAATTTTCCTGGCAATTCTATGGAAAACCTATCCAACAATCTCCTCAAGTGGCGACCCCTTCTCAACCTTTTTGTCCCTCCTCCAGACAGAGGAGCTGTCATTCTCCCCATGGTTCTCCATCAAGCTTATACACCTCGTCATATTGGGAGATCTTCTACTCATCGCCGGAGTAGTCTTGTGGGTTTTAAGTCGCCAATGGCTTGTTGGGGCTTGCAGCATACTGCGAAAAGCCTCAAGAAAGCCGGAAAACCCAGACTATGGCTTGTTGAGGGAGAAGCTTGAAAACGATATTGTCTTCTCCTTGGCTGAGTTTCCAGAAGTCTTTGTTGAAGCAGCAGATTATCTTAAACCCAACTTGATAGCGGAGTATGCCAACGCTTTGGCCGACAAATTCAACACTTTTTACAACGCATTTCCAGTGATTAAGGCTGAACCGCCAGAACTTAGCAATGCAAGGCTTGCACTGGTTGATGCCGTAAGAATTGTTTTAAGAAACGCCCTAAACCTAATTGGCATATACGCGCCGGAAAGAATGTAAAGCCTTTCAAGGTGCGCCTTGGATTATGGCTGCTGCTGTGCTTGTTCCTATGCGGTTGGCGCCTGCCTCAATCATGGCAACGGCATCAGCATAAGTCCTGATGCCTCCTGCAGCCTTAACGCCCATTTCTTTTCCAACAATTTGACGCATAAGCCTAACATCCTCCACTGTGGCGCCTCCGCCGAACAGGCCAGTTGAAGTCTTGACAAAGTCTGCTCCGGCTTCTTTGACGATTTTGCAGGCGATTATCTTCTCCTCCGTGGTTAGCAGTGGCGTTTCAATGATCACTTTGACTATTATGTCTTCGGACAAGCGTTTAACGTCAACAACAGCCTTTATATCCCGCTTGAAGAGTTCGTGATCTCCGGATTTTAGTGCGCCTAAATTGGCAACCATGTCGATTTCGCATGCTCCGTCTTCGATGGCTTTTATGGCTTCTAAGGCTTTAACCTCTGGTAAAGCAACGCCGAAAGGAAAGCCAACCGTGGAGCAAACTTTGATGTTTTTGTCTTTTAGGAGTGATGCTGCCAGCTTCACGTAAGTTGGGTTTACTACGACACATCCGAACCCATATTGGATGGCTTCTTGGCATAGTTTTTCAACTTCTGCTTTGGTGGCTGTAGCCTTAACAAGCGTAGAATCTATTATTTTGGCGAGTTGCTCCCTTGAAATGGTCAACAATTTTCACCTACTTTAGAAGGATTGGTTTGTGGGGCATTTATTGGTTTCTGAAAGGCTGTTTAATTTTGCGGGATTGTTGGTTCTATTGGCATGTTTGTTCTTTTCGGCGTGTATGTTAGAGTGTAGGCGTATGGTTCTTCTGATGATGTTGGATAGTATATGCGTCCATCCGGCGGTGTGATGCCGCTGTTATTGGTTTGTGCTGGATTTTCAGAGTTTTCAAGAGTTTGGACGTTTTCTTCTTTTGATAGCATGCTCTGGCTTTCTAATGTTTGACATGCTTCTATGGGTTCTTTAGCTTCACCTTCAGCCATTTGGTTTTCATGTTCGTTTGATGTTATACTGGTTTGGGTTGTTTGCGTGCTTTTTTCTGTTTCACCTACGCTTTCTTCTACTTCAGCATTTATTTCCATGCTATTGGATGGAGTGGTATTCAAAGTTGTCAAAGTTGGTCTTGTTAGAATTAAAAGAATCACAACAGTTAATGTTAAGGCTAATAGGATTTTTCGCATGGTGCTCCTTCTCTCCGCATTTTTAGTTTGTTTTAGCTTGGATTTATTGTTTTCTAAAACTGTTTTAGGGCGTTTAGTTTAGCACATAAGAAGATTCCACAAAGCTCAAAAAGGGTTTATGCGATATTTATTTATTGCCGAAAATGGAGAGGAGAGAAGAATGAAAAAGTGTGCAACTTTAGTTGTAGTGTTTGTTCTTGTGGCATCTTTGTTTATGGCTACGGCGCAGGTGCGGGCAACTGTTCCAGCTCTTCCAGACTATGAGCCTGTAGACTGGCGGACTAGCTGGGCGGGTAATGTGGAGATGCCAACATTTGATCCAACGGTTAATCCGTCAAGTGTTGAGGTTAACCCTCTTGGCGCGCCAACATTTGAAGAGGTAATCTCTTCAGGTGATACTCCACCTGTGGGGACCAGGGTTTGGGACTGGTATCTTTACGCAATAAGTCGTGGTACCCCAACTGGTACACAGCCCTACATGACTTTGAGAGCTATATCGGATTACGCTGAGGTTTGGGTCCAAGACTATCTCTGGTTCTTGCCAGGAGACCCAAGAAATGAATATGATGGCGGATATGCTTTGAAGATTACTGATGAAATGTGCGAGTATCTGGCTGAAGAATTTGACAGAATATACGAGATTGACACAACATACTTTGGAAAGCCATTTGACAGAAATGGGACAAATACAATTTTTGAACAGCTAGGATGGCCATCATGGACTTACGACTGGATTGCAACAGACAACCCGCAGAGAGTAATCATAAAAGTATTAAATATACGGGACACGAACTATTATGATCCCACATACCCATACTATGTCGCCGGCTTCTTCAGCTATACTTACACGGCACGATACTATAACAGAAACATGATTCACATAGATTGCTGGCGGTGGTGGCAAAGGCTGGGTCCTGAAGGAAAACAATGGTTCCCAGAGCGTCCAGATTTAACAGTTCCAGCAGCACGTGCCTATTTATACGAATGTGTGACAGCACATGAGTATCAGCATAATATTCACCGCGACTGGAACCCTGAAAGCCCAACCTTCATGAATGAAGGGTGCAGCATGTTTGCAGAGATACTATGCTACGGACGCTATGGAATTGCATGGGCCCATATAAACAGCTACTTATACACGCCGGATAACTCCCTTACAGAGTGGGGAGACCAAGGCGACATCAACATACTTGCTGACTACGGAGCAGCAACCCTTTGGGCAACATACTTGGAGGATCATTACCCTGGCATATTGCGTCGTTACGTTCAAGCTGGAATTCCAGGAATTGAAGGCGTCGATGCTGCCCTAGAATACCTCGGTTACAGGGAGAGATTCAATGATGTTTATCATGACTGGAGAATCGCAAACCTGATACATTCCGATTATCCAGGCCGTGGAAGATATAACTATACAAGAATCAATTTAGGCGCTCCAGAGGCAATACCAATATTCATTCACGAGATTGGTGGTTTGCCGGTTCCATGGACGAAGGGAGCAGATTTCGGAAACACAATAACAATACTAGGCTATGACACAGGCGTTTCAAAGATAGGACCCTTCGGAACAGACTACATAGCCTTCGAAAACTGGACAAGGCCAGGCCTAATATGCTTTGACGGAGACGACACAGCCGTCTACGGATGGGTATACTTAGAAGAAGAAGGCGCGTGGTGGTCAAACGGCGACAACCTAATGGATGCGCTTCTAGTAGGCCAAGCATACGTAGACCCGGCAAACCCGACACTTACACTTGTAACAAAATATGGCATTGAGAGCTATTGGGACTTCGGGTTTGTTCAGGTATCAACAGATGGTGGTCAAACATGGGCATCCCTTGAAAACGAGTACACAACATGTGAACATGATCCGGACGCGCATCCGGCAATAGTTGCAAACCTGCCAGGCTTAACAGATTATAACCCAGAATGGCCTGAATGGACAACAATGAGCTTTGACCTTTCCGCCTACTCTGGAAAGAATGTGCTTATTGGATTCCGCTATATGACAGACTGGGCAACCCTCTACGAAGGCTGGTACATACAAAGCGCAAGCGTAAGCGGCACACCATTAACACTAACACCAGTCTACCCAGAAGCAGACTTCCAAGTAACAGTAATCTACGCCTACATAATAGACGGAATGACCCTATACGTACCATTCGACATGTGGCTCTGCGACAAAACAGAAATAGGCATGAGTTTGGCATACACCAAAAAGCCAAACTACGTCATACTAGCCATAAGCCCAACAATGCGCAAGGGATGGGTTGACTATAAATTCAAAGCAGAACCATTACCATTGCCAAAACGATGCATAATTGATAAGCTCGAAAGCATTGAAAGGTTCGATGGAATCCTTCGCTAATTAAAAGCAGAAAGCAACCCAAATTCCCATATTTTTATGTTTTAAACTTTTGTGTTTGTTTTCTTTGTTATATAACAAGGTTTATATTGAGTATTGCGACATATGACAGTTTTGTGCAAACCGTTGGGAGGCCCATCAGAACGCAAATACATGGAAAAGTTGGCTGAGTAGATGAGGAGAGTCCTCCGTAAACAAAAATCGGCTTACGCACTTAGCCTAACACTTTGCCTATTGGCAGTGGCAATTTTCCTGGCAATTCTATGGAAAACCTATCCAACAATCTCCTCAAGTAGCGACCCCTTCTCAACCTTTTTGTCCCTCCTCTGGACAGAGGGGCTATCATTCTCCCCATGGTTCTCCATCAAGCTCATACACCTCGTAATATTGGGAGATCTTCTACTCATCGCCGGAGTAGTCTTGTGGGTTTTAAGTCGCCAATGGCTTGTTGTTCCCGGCAAAACCGTCTGGTTTCAATGCCCCTTCTGCAAGAAAAAATGGAGATCAACCGGAGATAAAGCCCTTGTCCACTGTCCATACTGCCGCCAACTAGTCCACCCAAGAATCGCCGAGGAGTAACCCATTTCGCGTTTTAAACTTTCTCCCTCCTTATCTCGAAAAGCACCGTCCCACCGTTTGTGTAAGGTTTTCCCGGGTCTAAACATTGAATATATCCAGCTTCGCCCTCTTCCTTTGCTAGGCCCAGTTTTTTGAAGCTTATTCCGCGGCTTAATGGAACAATCATTGAAAGCATGCAGCCGAAAGCGTGAATGCATATGTTGTCGGTTTCATCAACAATTATCTTTGGTGATTCCACAACTATTTTGTCGCCAACCTTGAAAACTGGGCAGCTTCCCCTTATCTCCCTAACAGCTATAATCAGGCGATACCTATCCTCACTTTTCATGCTTCTATCCCAGCTAAAAGTGATTTTAGCGAAGCTAATAGTTAATGTTTTATGGTTAAAGCTTTGAATTGGCAAACACTTAAAAGTCTTGCCAGAAGGGATTATTGCTACAGAAAAGGGTGCATAAACGATGGGAAGCCGACCAGTAATAGTTGCGGCTGGAAGAACAAAGTTTGGAGAGCATTACGAGAAGCAGCCTGAACGTCTCATTGAGGAGGCTTGGCTTAGGGCCTCTGAGGAAGCCGGACTTGAACGCAAAGACCTAGAAGCCTGCTATCTTTCCGACTATTTTCTGCCAATAACTAATAAGCTTGGGCTTGAGGAGGGTTTCCTTTCGGAATTGACGGAACTGCATGTGCCAATGGATGTCACCCGCTCCTTCAGCTCTGCCTTTTCAAACGCTTGTAACGCCATCCAAGCTGGAAAGTATGACATAGTTCTTGTAGGTGGAATAGAGAAGATGACAGACCGCTGGGACAAAATCCGCGATGACCTCATGCTCCTAGAAGACCCTTGGAGTTATTATGCTGGATGCACACCAGAAGCCAACCACGAACTCATGCTTAGGGCTTACATTAAGCGATATGGCATAAACGGCGAAAACCTTGAAAAGCTAGGCACAGCCTTGGCGCAAATCTCCGTTAAAAACCACCTAAACGCCTTAAAAAATGAGTATGCCCAGTTCCAGCGGAAAATAACCGTCGAACAAGTGCTGGAAGCACGGAAAAACGCGAGGCGTCCTTTAGGGCTTTATGATTTTGCACCCATATCTGACGGCGCCAGCGCGGTGATTTTGGCCAGCGAGGAAACGGCTAAAAAGCTTACCGACAAGCCCATTTATGTGCTTGGCTCCGCGTCTGCCACTGACTACTTAACGTTTCCAGCCCGAGAGGACATGACTGGCTTTGTTGCAACCCGCCTAGCAATGGAAAAAGCCCTAAAAACTGCCGGAATAAGCCTACGGGACATACAGGTATTGGAGGTTTACGACCAGTCCACAGTTATGGAAATGGTCTCCCTTGAAGATTTAGGCTTCTGCCCCCGTGGAACAGCATGGAAAACCATTTTCGAAAGCTGCAAAGACTATAAGGGCTACTACGAAATTAACGGGAAGAAGCTTTTCGTCAACATGAATGGTGGATTAAAGGCTGATGGAAACCCCCTCGGTGCCACTGGCGGAGCCCAAATCTACGAAGTTGTTAAACAGCTTAGGGGCGAGGCTGGAGAACGCCAAATAAAAGCTGATGAAAGGCTGAAGTACGGGTGTGTGCTTGAGCTTGAGGGCTTCGGCACAAAAAGTTATGTCCACATTTTTGGAGGAGGATTTTAGATGAGCAGCGAACCAATAGAAAGGCGTGTCTCATATCTCGGCGATAGGCTTAGGGGCAGACGCTGCCAAATCTGCGGAAAAGAATATTTTGAGATAAGGGATTACTGCGGAAACTGCGGAAGAAAAAGCTTCGGAAAGATGGAGGATATAGACTTCTTTTACGAGAAGGGAAAACTTGAACTCTGCACCCTCGTCAATGAGCCCACAAACAAGTTCACAAAGCTTGGCACCTACATTTATGGCATAATCTCCTTCCACAACGGCAAGATAAGGGTTCCCGGAAGGCTCACAGACAAGATAATAAAGGATGGCGAAACCATAGACTTTTCAGCCCTTGAGGGCAGAGAAGTTGTTCCAAGGTTTAGGAGACGCTACTCTGTTGAGAGAAGCGAAATAATACCAACAATCTCTTTGGCTTTCACCTTCGCTGACGAATACTATCCCCATCAAGAATACCACGTAATAAAGCCTAACAAGGAGTATGATGCACCGGGGATAGTTGGCTACGGCGTTTACACGTCCAAGTTCAGAATCAGAGAAGGCGGCATAGAACGTTCCGTCCCCTTCATAGACGAGGACGCAATAACAGCGGCTGTTGAGGCTGGAAAGCTTGCCCTAATCCATTCCGGCGTTGACAGTTCACTTGTTGGCAAGGTTTACGTAGGCTCAGAGTCAAACCCCTACGCTGTTAAGCCTATAGCCTCAAAAGTTGCCCAAGTCCTTAAACTCGGCGAGGAGGACGAGGATGTTCAAGGCGTAGACGCTATAGACACGGAATTCGCGTGTAAGGCGGCTACAAGCATGTTTAAGGATGCCGCCTCGCTGGTCAGCTACCCGAAAATGTGCGTCCCATACGCCATGGTTATTGGAGCGGACAACTCGCAAGCAGCTCCAAGGGATTCCCCGGGCGGGGAGCTGGACTTCTTCGTGGGCTACGGCGGGTGCGCCTACATATTCGGAAAAACAGATGTTATAGCGGAGCTTGAAGGCTGGTACTCATGCACTTCTGACACCCCTGACTTCTGGCGGAGGGACGGCGAACCATACCCATCTCATGGCGGACGGTTTACTGGAGACCCAGCCTACTTCAAGCACATAAGGAAGGCTGCAAAGAAGCTTATGGATAGGCTTGGCCTAAAACCAGGCGACATAAACTATTTTGTGGCACACCAGCCCAACGTCCAATTTCCAGTCAGAATAGCCCGAGAACTAGGCTTCAGAGAAGAACAATACATGCCCTCCATTCAAGTGGCAAAGTTTGGCAACACATACTCTGGCTCATCGCCAGTAGGCCTAGCAGCGGTCCTTGACATTGCAAAGCCAAACGAGCGCATCCTCATCGTAAGCTACGGCTCCGGAGCTGGAAGCGACGCCTACTCCTTCATAACAACAAACCAAATAACAGAGAAAAGACCACGCCAAAAACTCACAGTTAAATACCAAGCGGAAAACCCGTTCTTGGA
>Ga0080004_1059153_pt1 | contig 12574 bp, 27 predicted proteins | sample WasSprMetagenome_FD_69207 | JGI IMG/M metagenome (GOLD analysis project Ga0080004, IMG submission 69207) | Sulfidic aquatic microbial communities from Washburn Spring, Yellowstone National Park, USA - WS (SPADES assembly) (version 2) | ecosystem: Environmental > Aquatic > Thermal springs > Hot... | reverse complement strand
CATCTCCTCGCCCATGTCTTTGTAGCCGAAGTTAAACTCGTCCCGCGGCCGGTACGCCAGCAGGCACACAATCGCGCTCACCTCGCGGCGGCCGTCCGGCCAGGCCCGCTCGTAGGCGATGTACGCCTCGGTCATGTTGACCACGGCGCAGTCCAGCACCCGCCCCACCGATCCGTCAGGGTACTCGCTACGAAACTCCTGCTCGAAGAACTCCCGCACACTCTGCCCCTTCGGCTTCCACACAAACGTCCAGCCCATCCTTTACCCTCCCCGCTTGCAAACAAAGGGCCGGGCGGTAACACCCGGCCCCCGCAACCCCCGAACCTCAGGCAGCCGCCGGCCTGCCGCGCAGCGCCAGTTCCCTGCCGTGAAGGCACAGCAGATCGGCCGCGGCCATCACAGGGCAGCTACCCCAACCCGTGTATTCCTCACCGCCCCGCCACACCGACACCCGCCAGTAACCGGCAGCAACACGACACGCCCGCACGGGATGCCCCAGCCCCCGCAGCACGTTCAGGGAGTGCGGCGCGGAGCGGGCGAGGCGCGCCAGCTCCTCGTACGCGGGGCGCCGGACCAGGTTCCGCTCCCGATGCTCACGCCGCAGCCGCGCAAGCTCGGCGTCGATGAACCCCTTAAGCTGCCGTCTCAGCAGGTACGTTTCCCGCCGCGGCCGCGCCCGGTGCTCCCTGTCCGCCTCGCCCTCCAGGCGCAAGGCCAGGTCGAGACAGCCACGGCGGGCGCGAAAGACAAGCGGCCGCAGGCCCTCCACCATGCGGCAGAAGCGGTCCCACCATTCGCGGGGCGGCGCCGCCATTTCGTCGGGCCGGTACTCGGAGCCGCAAGAGCCCGAGTCCCCCGCAATCAGCACCGCCACCTCCACGGGAACGGGCGATGGCACCAGGCTGTAGCACAGGCAGCCACCCGCCCCCACTCCCAGGCGCACGTCAAAGAGGCGCCTGGTGAAGCGCAACCCCCACCCCTCCAGCCACGACGCCCCAGGCGGCAAGAGGACGCTATCGTACAGGAAGTCATGCCGCACCTCGGCGCCCAGGTCAAAGAGGAGCCGCGCAGCCTTCAACACCCTCTGATCCAGTCCGTGCATCGCCCCGGGGGCAGACCTCGGCCCGCCCCCTTCCCCCCTTTCAGCAGCAGTAAGAGATACCCCATCGCCGCCCGCTCCCGCCGGTTAACCCAGGACATCCCGCAGAACTCCTTCATCCACCGGAATGACCGCCTTTACCACCTCCAGCAGCCGGGCCCCCGTCTCGCACGACCACGCGGCCCGGCGGAAATGACCGAGCCACTGCTCAAAGAGACGGCCCACGAGCTCGGCCTCGCGCCCGTGACCGGCACGGCGGTAGCACTCCTGCACGGCCACCGACGCCGCACGGCTCACCGCTTGAGCGTCACGCACAACAACACCCCCTACGCGCACGACACATCCCCGTTGAGGCCCTCCACGAACAGAGCGCGCGCCGGGCAGGGCGGGTGCCAGGACCGGGCAGCCTCCGCCGCATCGATGAAATACCACCGCCCGTCCTGACCCAGAGCGAAATCCACGCTCCACGCGCCCGGGAGAGCCCGGGCAAGCTCCCGCGTGTACCCGGAAAGCAGCTCCACCTCCTCCGGCGGCTCCTGGTTGAGCACCCGGAGGGCCTCCCGCCAGCCATCCGGCTCCTCGACCCCGAAGAACCGGATCGCTTCTTCCGGCCAATAGGGGTGGTGGCACACCACCTCCCCGTCACACACGAAGTACCGCCTCTCCCGCGCCACCGGCATGCCCCAGAAGGCCCGGAACGCGTGCACGAGCGGGACGTACTCGCGCAGCACGATGGCCTCGCAGGGCAGATCGCACATCCCGTTGCCGTCCACCAAGCAGAACACGTTCCGCCACAAGTCCTCCGGCTTTTCGACAAAACACGTCCTGCCCCATTCGTGCTTGCATGAGCTGTGGTCCGTCCGGAGGAAGAGCGGGTAGCCCAGGTGCCGAGCAGCCGCCTCGACCAGCACCCGGACCTCCTCGGGAAGCGGCTTGCGGTCCAGCAGATCCATGAGCGTGTGCCACCCGGCCCACACCACCGCAGTCCTGGGCTTCGGAACGGCCACGTCTCTCACCCTCGGCCACCACCACAACAGACTGGAACGCTCCAATCCCCATCCCTCCTCCTACGGGCCGTCGGTACCCGGCACGCCCGGCCCGGAACCCGACGGGCCCCGACCCGCTACTGAACACTACCCACTGATACACCACGGCATCTCAGCGGCGAATCTCTTCACCTGCCGCCGCGGCACTTCCGCCGCGTCCGCTTCCGCGCTTCCTCCACAACGCCAGAAGGCATCACCCCTGCACCCAAAGCCCCCAACCCGGGCATGAGGAACATGCCCGCAAGCCCCGCATCCCCCATGGCGGCAAACACTTCGACCGAACTGAGCGCAATCCTCATGGCCTCTCCCCTGGGAAGGTTGGGGTACGCAAAGCGCACCGTGTGTTCGACGTCCTGCCGAACCCTGGCTTCGCCTTCGGGGTCGCCGGGGTAGCACTTCCGGGCAAGCTCGGCTACCCGCGCGTCAAAGTCCGGAGGCGGCTCCGCCCCTACATCCTCATCCGGCGGCACGTCAAAACCGAGCTGCCGCAGCATCTTCCTCTGAGCCAGCTGCTGATCGAGATGCAGAGCCCACATGCACTCCAGAGCATCGAGGGCAATCCTCATGCCTTCATGCTCGGGCAAGTGCGAGTAAAACAGTTTCTTCATCTCGTCGGCTTGCCGCCGGACCCTTTCCTCACCACCGGGCTGGCCCGCAAGGTACCTGCGGGCCAGCTCCCTCACCCTCTCCTCAAGCACGCATAGCTCCTCCTCTCACCTTCCCGCACCCGGACCTCTGGCGCCTGCGCGGCACCGCCCGCCCTCCGACCACCTTCCGGTGGTTCTCGCGGGCACACCTGCCGCAGACCGGACCCATCGCCGCCTCCACGGGCGAAAGCACCCGGCCACACTGCTCGCAACGAAACACTTCCACTTGCCCTTCAAACACCTCCCGGCCCCGGGTTCCCAGGACCGGGCTCAGCACTCCACAAACCACACGGGCACGCCCCGCCGCCGGGCGTACTCCACCGTCCGGTACGTCCCACCCTCCTTCCGGCCGTCGTAAACCGCGATGACCAGGCCCGCCCGATCCACCATCCACCGGTTCCGGGCATGCGGCTTCCAGGGCGCGTACGGACCGCCCGGGTACACGACCACTTCGTCCACCCGGGACAGCAACCCCTCGTACTTCCGCCGCAAAAAGGCCGGCCACAGCCGACCGTAATCGTCACAGGGAATCACGGCCACCACCCGCACGCGGCCAAGGAGCAGTTCCGCGGCCATCTGGTCGGCACCGGGAGCCATGCCCACAAAGAAACAACTCCAGCCTCTGCCGACAGCGCAGGCCAGAACATCGGACAGCCGCTCCCGCACCAGGACAGGCCGCACAAGCTCGCGGTGGCCACAGACACACGCCGCACCCACTCCAGCAACCACCCACCCCTGCGAAAACCCGCGGGGCCGGGACACCACGCCCGGCCCCGAACCTCTGTTTTCCAAGCCGCCTCATCGTGGCAACAGGCACGGCACCAGCACAAAGCGGAAAAACGCGCCCGCCGCAGCCACAGCCACCACGGCAAGAAGCGCCTTCCCCACGCCCAGGCGGCGCCGAACCGGCAGACACTGCTCAAACAAAGCGACCACCAGCACTCCCAGGGCAAACAGCACAGCGATGAGCAGGACACCATCGGCAAACTGGTACCAGATTCGAGGATCCACAAAACCGACCCCCTTTAACCACTGCCCAGCGCAACATCCCGCTGCGCACCTCGCCGGAAAACACTTGCAATCCGGTCTTCTGCGAACACCGGCCAGCAACCCTTCCGGTGCGTGGCCCGACATCGATGCCGCACAGGGACAACCCGCCTCAGCCGGCACCCGAATCTTCCCCGTCAAGCGGCGGCACGGGCTCCGCCCGCTCGATCAGCTCAGCCAGCCGCACCCGCAGAGTACCGGGGTCCTCCAGGCGGAGGAGTTCACGCAACTTTTCCAGAACCACGAAAGGCTCCCCGTCCATCGTGAGCACGACCTCGACATCGACAGCAGGCCATCCGTCCCGCGCGGGCCGGAAGCGGCGCTCGCGGGGCTGAAAAGAGCCGTAGCCATCCGTGTAGCGGTCGAAAGCCACGCCACGCTTGACCAACTCCGCCTCCAACTCCGCAAATTCGCCATTCCATGCCTCCCCATCTTCCACAACGATAAGGCGCTCGCCCCGACCGTCGGTCCAAACGTCCCAGTCTCCCTGCCCTTCGATGCGCGCACGCAGATCGGGTCCGACGTCGCTTTCGCGTACCATGAGGCGCGCGTAGTAATGGCTGCCCACCCAGATCCCCTCCCAACACTCCGGCAAGATGCCGGATCCAGCTTCAGCCCGACACTTTCACCCCTTCGCGCCCGGTGCGGCCTCCTTCTCCCGAACCAGGTCGGCCAGCGCTCCCCGAACGGCAGCGTGCCAGGATACTCTCCGATCCCACCACACAGGCATAATCCCCCTGGTCACACGGTGGGCAAGCGAGGCCACCCAGACGTCAGTACCTTCCACCCCCGTGAGAACCCGCAGAAGCAACTCAGCGGGAGCCCTGATCGCCCTCAGCTGGAGAAGAAGCGACAGCCGGCCCACCACGTCCAGCACCGGGTCAAGCCCGGCGGGCGGCTCCCTTCGGGAGAGGTGCAGGGCCACCAGCGTCACAAACGGAAGAGCCTCTGAATTCCAAGCACCAGCAGCATACGCCCTCCTGCCACCCACATCGCAGGCCTCGAAGTCCAACCAGCCGAACTCGGCCAACCGCTGCGCCATCGACACAATCCCGTCCCGCACCACCCACGGGAAAAGCAGCGGCATCGGCACCAGCCCGCGCCGCAGATCCTCGTGCCAGTCCCAGCCGGCATCCCACCAGCAGGGCCGATAGCGCCCGCGGCCGACATCCGCCAGCAAAATGCCCGACCACCGCTCCCCGGCCACCGTGTTGACCAGGTCCAGCGCAAACCGGGGCGGGGCCTCCATCGCAAGCAGGTCGAGAAGCAGGGCAAAACGCACAACGGCCCTGTGCCGCCCGACCTCACTCCCCTCCTCCCACCCGCACGCCCGCAAGAACGAATCAGCCTCCGGCGCCCAGGCCACAAGCATCCCATCGGCCGTGTGCGCAACCGAACGGCACCAGCCCAAGTCCCGCATGTGCTCAAGGGCCCTCTTCGTCCCGGCAAGCGCATGCACGGCAATCTTGTGGGCAAAAGCCCTCCGCAACAACTTCACGACCCTTCTCCCCCTTCGGACACATCCACCCCGACAGGCGCCCGCCGCGCCCGCGCGTGCCTGATCTCTTCGGCCACAGCCCCAACCACGCACCGCACCCACGGCAGCACCCGGGGGCCCAGATACGCCGTCTGGCACATCCCGGGGCCGACCTCGACCTCTAGCACCAACCGGCGCAGCCCCGGATTGCGCCACAGCCCATCAGCCAGCTCCAGCACCGAATCCTCGCTAAGCCAGAGCGGCACGCACACGGGCGGCGCCTCCACCACCCACAACGTGCCACCCTCCGGGCCCCTCCGCAACCACCTGACCGGCAGCACCGGCGGAAGCCGCCGGGCAGCACGCCACCGCCGGACCGCGACGAGAACGGCCCGCACAACCGAACCCGCCCTCCCCAGCAGCCCCTTCAATTCACCACCCCCTCACCGAACACCATCCCCAGCCCAACCGGGCCGGGCCAAGCACACCCGAAAGCATAAAGAAGCAAAGGGCCGGCGGCACAAAGCACCGGCCCGCACCGGCAGGCACTTTCAGCATCCGTCAGTCCCAGCACCGCAGCTGCCAGGCCGCGCCAATCCCCGCATCGCGTCAGGAACCGGCCCGGATCTCGTACCGATCAAGATCGCCATTCTTGAGAGCTTCCCGCAGGGCCAGGTCAGGCGCCTTGCACAGGCGCTCGCCCTGATACCGGAACTCGCTAAGGTAACGGCACGATCCCGTATAATCCTCAAACTCCGCACATCCGAAGCACCCGCCGAGGCTGAGCAGGCCCGCCACCCCAATCGCACCACGGGCCCGCTCCCGGGAGACCAGCCGCTCCCAGGCCGCACAGCACAAATCTCTCAGGCGGTCGGGATCAATCTTCCATTTGCGGCCAAAGCCCTGCAAAACACCGGCTTCCAGCTCAGCTCCCAACACGCACAGCACCTCCACCCCACACACAGGCCGGAGGGGGCCGGGCGTTCCCGGCCCCCTCCCAAATGCTACCGCTGCCTGCCGCCCGGGCAGCGCTTCCTCACGGGCGCGCCCGCACCACCCACGCCGGCGAACGATGCCATCGCCCGAGCAGAAGCCTCCTCCTCGACCTCCTCCGGCCACGCATCCAGCTCGAAGCCGTCGGAGGGGAACCTGATCCGCCACATGCGCCCCACCTCAGGGTCCTTCTCGCCATCCGCCACCTCTCCAACAACCTCGAACGGTTCCCCTATCCGGGGCGCAAATTCCTCGTAGGGCGTCCAGAACGTCCGGCGGAACCTGATTTCCCCGTACTCGTTCTCAAGCGGCCGCGGACCCGCCTCAGCCACCAGCCGCGCGATTTCCCGCCGCAGGCTCTCGTAATCGCCACACGACGCCAGAGCAGCCTCCAGGTCCGAGGCCAGCACGCGCGGCTCACCATCCCCAACGTACTCCACCTCCACGTCCACCTCTCGCCTACCGCCCCACTCGGGCCGGAAGCACCGCACCACGGGGGGATCAGAAGCCGTGTAGCGGTCGAAAGCGACCCCCGACTCGATCAAGCCCCGCTCGAGATCCGGCAGCTCGCCGCACGTCACATCGGGCACCACCAGCTCAACAAGCCCCACGCACACCGGCCGAAACGGCACCCCGGACAATCCGAACCGGGCGATCAGCTCCCTCGCCTTCGGCGCATCCACTTGGCGCAAGACCAGCCGGACATCATACCTGCGGGCCACGCTCTTCCCCCTCTCCAAAGCCGACAACCTCTTCCCGCACCTCTTCCGGCTCAAAATCCAGGATTTCTACGCTCTTGATACCGTCTTCCAGATCAGTGGCAAGCACATCCAGATCTTCTTCCTCGTCGTCCACTTCGTCCAGAAGTGCGTCTACGAACTCTTCCTTGGCTGCTTCCATTACCGACCAACCTCTGCAGTTACCTCCAATCGAGAGCACCATCTCCCGCTCCCGACCGTTGACGTCCACACCCCGAACCTTTACCCGGTGCGTCCCGAACGCCATTACCATCTCACCGCCTTTCGTAAACCTGGAGAGGAACATCGCGGGGCTTCAGCCCTGGGGAGGAAGCCGAAGCCACCTCCTATCCTCTTCCTTCCCCTCCGCGCAGCGGTTCCGGCACCACGCCCGCTCTGCGCAGAAGCCCGGCATAGTGCCGCAGGCGTTCCGCATAAAGGCGGCGCTTCCGCGCCTCTTCTTGAGACGCCGCCTCACCCTCCGCCAGCGCAATATCCATCAAATCCTCCTGCACCTCGGCCTCGTCCCCCATGAACCACAGACATTGCCCCGCCGTGACAGACCCCTCAGCACCCAGTTCGCCCGCAAACTCGCTGGCGTGAGTCACAATCCGCAACTCCTCTTCGGCCGCCCGCAAAATCGAGTCAACCTCAGGCATCAGACTCACCTCCCAAGTTCCCCCGAGAAGCCCCCGCACAAGCGCACACGCCACGACACCCTACCGCCTGCCCCCTCCGGCAGCTCTCCCAAGCGCCGCCGCGAACAGCACCCACCCCACCTTCATCCTCCGTATACTCAACGGCCAGGCCACCAACACCGACCCGGGCAAGCCGGTCAAGAAATTCGGCCACGCGCACGGGATCACCCGTGACCCACACGTACACGGCATCACCCGTTAGATCAGAATCCCGCGCCACGTCAAGCCCCGCCCGGCGGGCCAGCGCCTCCACGTAAGCCTCCCGCGCCGCCAGGTAAGCGGCCTCCACGGGATCCTCCACCCGGAAGGGCCGGCACAACCGCACCACGGCCCGGGCCTTCTCATCCTGCAGCCCCGGAAACAGCACTTGCACCTCAGCCATCCGCTTTCTCCCTCCCCCGCTCAAAAAGCGATGGGGGCAGCCCGCAGGCCGCCCCCGCTATACCCAGCCTGCCCATTACCCGAGCTTCCGCCCGGCCTCCCCGAGCAGGTTCATCACCTCGGGCAGGAGACTACCGTCAAACGTCACCCCACGCTTGGTGGGCCGGTACTCGCCAGCATCATCGGCCCAGTAGAACTCACGCACATCGACAAACTTCCGGCCACCGGAAGACACCAGCCTGACCACCACGGCCTCGCGGTTGTTCTTCCGCACGGCCCCGATCTCCTCCGAGTCCCACTCCGCCTTCGCCCGAGCGGGACGCTCCGCCCGCTCCCGGGCCAGGTCCTCAAGCCGCGCCAACCACACCACCTCCAGTCACCAGCACATCCTCGTCGAGTTCCCCAAGCGGGAATCGACGTCCGCAAACCCCACACTCTACCACTTCGTCCTCCGTGTCAATCCGCTCAGCGTCCGTGAAGGAAAACCCATCCCGCATGAGGGGGATCCGACCGCTGAAACTGCCGGCCACCACGTACAGATCCCCCTCGGCCCGGCACCCGGGGCAACGCAGCCGCCACACGCCAATCACCCCCACCCAACAACCCGCTGGCCTACCCAAAATACCGCCTCAACCCGGCCGACAGGAGCAGCCACCCCGCGACCAGCGTCCAGTCCCTCGCCGTCCGCTCCAGGAACACGCGGGGCAACCACCACACCGGCCGGGCCCAGACCAGAAACACCTCCCACCTGCCCAACCGCAGGGCACAACCGTTAGAACCGCGCAGCAACATTACCCGCAACCCCCGCGGCCCGCAGCCACCCCGCATTCTCCCGGAGCAGCGCAACGAGGTACGCCCCCGCCTCATGGAGCGCGGGCGGCGCGGAAAGCTCCCGCCACACAGAACCTTTCTTCCAGTACAGGTCCCGCGCGAACTCAATATTTTCCGCAAGCGTGACCAGGTGCAGGACGGCTGAAACCGCGTTTCCGTCCCGTGCAGCACGCTCCATGAGATCCAGCTCCTGCAGCATGTCCTCCAAGAGCTGCGCCTTCAGACCCGCCCGGCCCGGATACCGATGGCGCAGCGGCTCCACCAGGGCGCGGATCGCCCGCTCCACCCTCTCCCTGTCAGCCACCAGCACTCACCCTCCCGTTCAGAACCGGAACAACCGCCCCGTCAGAGGATCTGCCACACCCCCGGCCCGACCTCACGCATCCCCGCGCTGCAGGGCCGCGTGATCGTCCCATCGGGCCACTTCACCTCCACTCGGAGACCACGGCAACCCTCCAGCCGGCAGCGCCAGGTCCGGCCCGTGACGACGCCTTCGAGGCCCCCGTCCCGGCTGCTGACCACCCCCGGCAGCGGCGAAGGCCGGGGCAACACCTCAAACACGTTCTCTCCCACACGCACCCTCCACACCCCCAACATCCCGGCGTTCCAGATCAGCCCGGATCTCTTCAAGCATCCGGGCAAACACCGCCCCGGGGATCGTCTTCGAGTCCCGGGGCAGCTCGTGCACGAGTTTGAGGCCGCGGGTCGCCAGCAGGGCGCGGCAGGCCTCCGCGCACTGCTCGAACTTGGCCCGGAGCGCCTGGCGCATTAAGTCCCAGTGCTCCAAAGAGCCAACCCGGTAAACCCGGCCGCGCCAGGTAAAAACGCCGCCCGGGCCAACTGGAGCCTTGCGGCCCGCCCGCTTGGCCTCGTACCCCGAAAGTCCGAACACGCGCTTCTGCTCGGCGGAGCCCTCCGGATACTTCAAGCCCTGCCAGAAACCCTCAACGCTCCCAAACCGCTCCCCCCACAGCTCGAACGGCGTGGGGGCGAAGTTCGAAAGCAATCGGGCGCGCCAGTCCGAAGAGCCAAAAACCACGTTCAGCACTTCTTCCGCCATGCCAACCACCCCCGGAAAACGTACTGGCGGGCCCGGAGGGACTCGAACCCCCAACCTCCGGATTTGGAGTCCGGCGCTCTCGCCGTTAGAGCTACGGACCCGCCACCCACCTCAAACAACCCACAACCCAAGAGCTCACACCCGCGCAACCGCCACGCCATGCTTCCGGGAGGCAGCCACCTGCCGGTAGACAATCTCCCCCACAAGCGCCCGCACGGCATTGCGGAGGTCCTTCAGCGTCCCGGCGTTATCTAGCACGTAGTCCGGGACAATGGCATCCACCCCCAGTTCGGTGGCGTGCCCCTCCTCCTCGCCCACCTCTTCGCCGCGCTCCACCAGCCGGGCCAGCCTCACCGGCTCGGGAGCCCAAACCAGCACACCCACGAACCCCATCCGCCTCAACCACTCCGCCTCCCGGGGAAGCCGTACGTCCTCCACCACCGCCGCCTGCGGCCCGTCACGGTACAGGGCATGCGACAGGCAACGAAGCAGGCAGTCCGGGTCGATCTCCCGGAACTTGTCGCCCAGCACCTGGAGAAGCCTGCGGTCCTTCCCCTTCATGTCAAACACCTCCCTGGCCACCCGGTACAGGGGCTCGGAAATCTTGTAGACCTTCGCCCCCGTGCACTCGGCCAGGAAACGCGCCACCGTGGACTTGCCCGAACCACGGCGGCCGTACAAAAACACCCTGAACACCATGCCCATCCCCCCGCACGCACCACCCCGGAGCCGCCAGACCCCGGGCCGCATCACCCCCAAACCGTATGTACGCCGGGGCAAAACCCCGGCTAGCCAAACTGCAGCATCCCGCCCTGAATCCAGCAGCAGTGGACGTACCAGACCACAAACCGGGCAATAAGGCGGAGAACCCGGAGAACCAACAACACGATCACCCCGCCTCCACCTCGCCCTCGAAGTAGGCACCGCTCTCATCGCGGCGGCCATAGCCCAGGGTGCCGCATTTCTCGCAGTGGAGCTCAAGCTCGCCATCGTCATCGAAGCACTTGCCCGTCTCTTCAGAGGCCTCGTCTATGCTGCCATCCTCCCGCAGGTCGTAAATCGTCAGGAAGTGGTTCGTCTGGCACACCTTCAGGAGGCCACCGCACTTCGGGCAGCGGTTCGACCGGAAAACCTCGGGCTCCATCCCCATCCCTCCCCAAAAGACAGAACCCCGAGCGTTCGCCGCCCGGGGCAACCGCCAAAGCAAGGCGTTCAACCACTTCCTCAACGCACCACAACGGGCGCTTCCGCCGGCCAGCGGACGCCGCCGCCATCACTCCACCCGGTCACCACGAACAGGAGCAGGTCCCCGGCCCACGCCAGGGCCTGGACACCCACCAGCTCGCGGCCCTCCACCTCCTCGGCCTGCATGCGGGCGTTAAACGCCAGCTCAAGGTCCTGAGGCCGACGGGCAACCAGCACCGCCAGCCTAATATCCCGCGGCATTCCATTCCCCCTCCTCTCCCAACTCCCTCCGACCGGCAAGCGGCGTTACCCCGGGCATTGGCAGTCCCGGGGCAACGCCAGACACCCAACCGGTCCTCAAACGCAGGGCCGCGTCTTTGCCTGCTGGCTCCAGACCCCAACCCCCAGGTCAATCCCCGCATCAAAAGGGCCGGGAATGAACACGGCCTCCCGCTCGAACTCCCTGCACGGCACCACGGAGTACGGGTTGCGCACCGAAAGCAGCCCGTTGCGCGCCCAGTACACCTTTGCGCCAGGCGGGAGTACTGCCTCGTAGTCCGACAGGGACGAGAACAGATCCCGCTTTTTCCCCGCCGCGCGCGCGGCCTCATCCGCCACAACGGACAGGTCGTACAGGCTGAACACCGGCCTGTCCCGGTTCGCGCGGAGGTAGGCCTCAACCGCGCGGCGGGCCGCCTTCTCGTACTTCGTCACACTCCAACCCTCCCCACCGCTGATTCAAAAACCGATCTGCCACCGCCAGCGGCCAAAGAGTCAGCCCGTCTTGCTCGGGTAATAGAAGACGGGCTGCCACATGCCCGGTTCCGGCGAGCCCCCCAGCCGCAGAAAATGCAACAGACCTCCCCAGGAAACTTCGTGCCTTCCCACACAGTGTGCAGGCACTCGGGACACGATAGCTACCACCTGAGCTCCAGGATTCCCCGGGCAACCAGCCGCATCAGCCGACGGAACACCTCCCGCTCGGGCAGCCCGGTCCGACGAGCAACGCCACTCACCCGAAACCCGGCCACCAGCGTACCAGCCCAGCGAGCCACCTCCGTTTCAACAGGATCCACCAAGCTCACCCCCGAAAGCCCCGAGAACACACCAGACCCAGACGGGACCCGAATCAAACCCTGCCCCACCAAACGCTCACGCTGTTCCGGTAGCCCAGCCCGGGCACACACGAGTCAATGATGATGTGCCCCGGGAACACGCGGAAGTCCTGGGCCACCTCCAACTCAAAGCCAAAACCACCGTCGCCCTCAAACCGAACCCTGCCACCGCCTTCGGCGCTCAGCCCGGCGGGCACCTTCCCCTCCACCCGGAAGTCCCGGAGGACAAAGGGCCGCGACACCACGTGGCCGACAGCC
>Ga0080004_1124881_pt1 | contig 12577 bp, 21 predicted proteins | sample WasSprMetagenome_FD_69207 | JGI IMG/M metagenome (GOLD analysis project Ga0080004, IMG submission 69207) | Sulfidic aquatic microbial communities from Washburn Spring, Yellowstone National Park, USA - WS (SPADES assembly) (version 2) | ecosystem: Environmental > Aquatic > Thermal springs > Hot... | reverse complement strand
TGCGACAGGCGTCCTGGTGAGGAAGCTGTACCTGCCCTCCTTGTTGTGGCATGTCAAACCCCTGCTACCTTTCAATCGCTTCAAACTTCTCTACCTTGAACCTGCCGAACTCCGGTCTGAAGTCCCCTAGACCGTAGTACTTCCCAGCGTCCACGAGTATCTGCTTGATTATGTCTGCTTTCAATAGCCCCGGGTCTAGGTTAATTACCTTGAACTCTAGTGCCCAGTTGTCGAAGCGGGGCCTGGCCCTGAGCACCCTGTTGCGTTGCACCACCACGGGCCTAATATCGACAGCCCACGGCTTCTCGCTAACCCTATACGGCTTGTTCGTCCCCGGGTTCAGGAGCGGTATGTACGGGGAGGGCTCGATGTCCACCCCTGCCTTGATGTATGCTCCGTAGGTGGCCTTCCTCTGGGGTATCCTGTAGTTCCTCCCGGCGTCGCGGATCATTGCCTTGACGTTTATGCTGGGCACCACTATTATATCTCCACTAGTGTATAGTGCTTCGAGAGCCTCCTCCTCGGGCGAGGGTATCTCGCTCCTCCGCCTAGAAGCCCCCGTGCTCAGGTTCGGCCTGTGCATCAGCAACGGACTGACACCGACTACCCTGACCCCGTAGACCTCCACTTCTGGAGCCACCTCCCACACCTCGGGCACTTCTTAGGGTTCTTAACCCTTGGAACCCACTCATACCCGCAATATGGGCACTTCAACACCTCCACCACCAACACCTACTACTACACCAGGGTTTATAAACCTTGAAACACATACCTACTGTTGGATGAGCCGCTTAGGCGGGGACACTGGGGCGAGGCAAGGCACGGCATGGCGTGGCTCGGCTGGGCGCGGCTGGGCAAGGCGGGGCGATCACTACTGTGACCCTCCTCTCCGCTCCACTGGAGTTAATGTAGTTGTAGCAGGCGCTCACAGATGGAGAAAGCTTTACCTCAACGCTCACCCTCACTCACCTTCTTCGCTGTGACTATCACGTACTCGTGTGCTATCTCGGGTACATCCGGGTGCTTCTTGTAGTATAATATCCTCCAGAAGGATTTTGAGGGCAACCTGAACTTGTATAGCTTCTCTAGTTTAAACCCAACCCGCTCCATCAGCAGCCAAGTGTAGTAGGGTAGGTCAACAACCCTCTTGTTCCTGATGAACGGCTTCACCACGACTATGCAGTAGCCGCCCGGCTTCAGCACCTTGTACATCTCGCTGTACACCTTGAGCATCTCGCTGAGGTATGTGGGCTTCCCGTTCTTCAAGAGCCTCCTGTATAATGACTCGAGGTCTCTCTCGTGCTCGACCAGCTCGTAGTCCTCATCCCTGTTCTTCAAGTTCCCGATGTTGTCTGGGTTCGGGGAATACATCACTGGCACGCCCGGCTTCACTGAGAGCACTGTTGAGTAAGTCCCGCTCTGAGCTAGCTTGGGATCCCTAGACGCTATTCCTCCCCTAGTGTGCCTAGAAGTCCCCTCCAAGGCGGACTCATAGGGAGGAGAGGTAATTATAGCGTCTACAGTGCCAAACGAGAGGTTCCCAATATTATTTGGGTTGTCAGAATATAATTGCGGGTTCCCATCCCTACCAACCGAACTAGGTTTAGGAGCATTCTTCAGCCCCTTCATGCCTCCAGAGTTAATGCTAAGTGATTCAGCATATGGTGGTGAAGTTATAATCACATCTACATTACCTAGTGTCAGGTTGCCGATATTATCATTGCTCGTTGAGTACGTTCTAGCAGTTATCGTTGAGACTCCAACTTTTCTAACCCCCACCGGACCACCAGACTTGTGGCTAATTGTCTCAGCGTATGGTGGCGATGTGATAATTGTGTTCACTTCGCTGTAATGCCTTAAGACAGCGTTTCTCGCTCTGCCACCTAGGAACTCTCTCGGGTCGTGTCCTGCCCTGATGAGTCTCTCAGCACGCTTTATGGGGTCTCCTTCGCCTAAGTATGTCTCCCCGTACGGTGGGCTTGTTACTATAGCGTCAACTTGATTCAACAGCTCTGAGAGCTTCCTGGCGTCGCCTTGTATGTTCACTATCCACCCCTTCCTGCCAAGCGTAGGGGTCTTCTCAACGTTCTGCCTAGCCTTCTCCATCCACTCGTAGAACCTTGGCTCTATCTCGACCTGCATTGCGTTCCTGCCCCTCAGTGCAGCTATGACCCCCAGAATGCCAGTTCCCGCCATCGGGTCTAGGACTATGTCCCCGGGCTTAGTGAACTTGTCTACTAGGAACTCGACTAGGTGGACGTTGAATTTAGCTGGGTGTGTAACAGCTTCAGGGGGCATTATGGATTTATATTGTCCGAAGCCCGGACTAGCTGGGAAGACTAGCTCCTCGGCGGGCATTAAATCCTCAAGCCTACTCTTGAACTCCACTCTCCCGCCCCCTTTTCTCAGTGCTGTAATAGTGGCTTATAAGGTATCGTAGCAGTTCGTCGAAGCTCCTCTTCCTGAGCCTCCTCTTCAGCTTGTACAGCTCGTAGTGCGTTTTCTCCGTTATCGTCAGAGTTGTCACGTCTTTCTCCACTCTCTCACCCTTTATTATAGTAATTAATCAATTGCTTTTAAAGCGTAGCATCCGCTGAAGCCTTGAAGGGTTTTTAAGGGGTAATTAGTTAATTACCCCTGGGGAACACCTTGAGGTGCCCCTACTGCGGGGGGAACCCAGTCGTATTCGACTCAGAGCTCCAGGCATATGTCTGCAGCCACTGCGGGTCAGTCATCGACGACAGACCTATACCATACATTGCTCCCGCGAAGGAGGAGGCCTTCTACGGGACAGTCATAAAGTCGAGGAAGCATAAAACGCTCATGTACAGGCACTTCGACTCCGTGTACGAGCCCGAGGGCAGGCTTGCACGGAGGGTCAGCAGGGTTGTTAAATCGCAGTGCATGGTGCTCGAGGTAAACGGCTCAATATGCGTTGAAGCCAAGAAGAAGGCGTTGAACGCTGCGGACAGGATTGCTAGTGAAGGGGACATGCAGTATTTCCGCACTGAGACACTGCAGTACATATCAGCTGTCTCAATGTACGCTGTGCTCTTAGAGCACGGCTACCCCGTGGGCTTAAAGGATCTGTGCATCAGGCTCAACTTGGATGAGGTGAAAGCGTACAAGATCCTGTTAAGGTACGGCAACATCGTTGGATACAGGTACACTAGCAGGGTGAAAGCGTATGCTCACCGCGTAGCTGAAGCCCTCTTCAAGCAGCTTGAAAAAGAGGACGCTGAGAGAGCTGTGAAGAGGATGCTCGAGCTCATGGACAAGTACTCTCACCTGGCAACAGACCCGCTTAGATCCGCTGCAGCGTTCGCAGTCATAGCAACTAGGGAACTCGGATTCAGAGTCAGCGTCAAGTACCTGTGCCTCGACCTAGGGCTACCTGAGTCTGAGGCCCCGTTAATATATGCTCGTGTGCAGAGGCTCATTAAGAGGATTAAGGAACTGAAAAAAAGCTAGGTGTTTTTGCATCACTCCTCCTCACCACTCGTCTTCATCCTCCTCGTGGCATAGAGGGTCTAGCTCTGAGTCCTCTCCGCAAATGAAGAGGTGAAAAAATAAAAATGGGTTGGGCTACTTCGTCTGCTTCTCCCTGCCCATGTAGCCAAACGCCACTGCGAGTATTAGTGACAGTAGTACTGATATGAGCTTTGCTGGGCACGCCACTATAGCTCCTATCATTATCCCTGTGAACAGCCCGCTTAGCCAGGTGTAGGTGCGTCTGTTCATGCCTATCACCCATTATTTAATTTGTCTGACCTCCTAATATATTTTGATTGTCAGAATCAGCTGCGTTGTTCTGGTAACACAGTACTTTCAAGGTACTGAGGTGGTACCTAGGAGAGGTGTTTTACAACTGAAAGCCTCGCCCTTTAGGGCGGGGAGGAGGTCAGAGTACTACTTGGTACTCTGACTGGTACTGCGGCGCCTCAAGCCGAGCATCAGACTCAACACTAGGAACACTATGAAGAGCTTCTCATGCGTTAAAGCAGGGCTAACTAAGTCTCCTGGGTCGAAGACGTATCCCTCCTTGACTGCTTCATCTATGAGAGTGAAGAAGGCTAGGAGAGCGAAAAAAAGGCTTAGCCTTAGGCGGTGCTTCAACTCACTCCACTGTCAGCAGCGAGATGCCGAGCAGGTCCTCAACGTGCTTAAGCTTGTTGACCACTGTGTACTCGTCTGAGCCTGCGAACAGTAGCCCGACAATGCTCCTATCAGATGACATAACCAGTGAGCCGCTGTCTCCTCCCTGGCTGAAACCCTTGCCCTGAACCAGCACCTGGTCAGTGAAGAAGGCTACTCCCCTGCTGTAAAACACGTAGCCGCTCCAAGCAGTGTCAAACACTGTTCCCTTAGTGACGCCCGTGGTTCTACCGCTCTTCACCACCTCTAGCCCAACACTCGGCTCGTAGAGCTTCCGTAGAGGGGGCTTCAACTCTAAAATCTCGTAGAAGTCTTGCTTCTCCTTTAGAGTCGCTACTGCGGCGTCGACTAAATTATTCGTGTCAAGAAACGGCTTAACCAACTTGTGCAGTGTGTTCCGGTACGGGCACCTATATGAGCTGTACTTTATCGGTATAAACCTCTTCAAGTACCCTGCCACGTCGTCTGGTATTTTGCCTCCATCATATGGGCCTGGCTGGAGGATTGGGTCGCCTATATTTGCATTGTTCTCGTTTGCGAACACGTGGTTGTTTGACAGCATGACTACTTCGCCGTCCTTGTTGTCTTTTGCGAACCAGCCCAGCGAATTATGGACTACTATGTTGTTGGCTATGAAGTTGTGCTCCTCCCCATCTATCTCCAAGTCGTAAACCCTCTCCCTACCCAGATGCCTGATTTCCACGATCCTATCGACCCCGAAGGGCTCTGGTATCTTGATTTGACCGATTCCCATCCCTCCCTTCAACCTCCTGGATTTCTCCGTGGATGGGATATATATGCTCAAAGAATATTCGGTTCCCTCGACCTTCCTCCCTTCAATATAGCTTATCCTCCTACGGCTACGTATCCTGGTTGTTCTCCACCCGACCATTTGTGCGAGGAGCATCAACCCCCTGAGCAACCTCTCATTGCACGATGAAATATCATAGCGTTCTTCTTTCGTCCTAGATTTATGTCTGCATCCATCGCCGAAAATGAAGCCCTTAATGAACGCCTCGATCTGGCTCTTAGGAAGACCGAAGACCCATGACGGGACAGTCTTGGTGTGTGTATTCCCCGTTAATCCCAGGGCCTTCAGGAGCCTCGCTAGATAAGTGGATGTTATCTCAACGGCATACCTCTCCTCGTAATACCTAGCGGGGATGCCGTATTTCTCCAGCATGGATATCAATTGCTTCGCCTTCTCGGGATTGCCCTCGGATATTGTCACCCTCTCAGTGCCATCCTCTTTAACACTGATGCTCCCGTCCGCGAGGTAATACCCGAAGAACCACATCAAGTCCTCATTGGTCTCCCTCGGGAGGTTGGGCTTTATCCTGCAATCAACCTCGGGGAGAACCATTGGCTTCCCGTCGAACGGCCTCTCCTTGAGAACCACAATATAGTCGCCTGGTTTCAAATCCCTGAGTGGAACCCACTCAAGGGATGCAACCGTTGCAGTAGAGGGCTTGTGGCGACCGTTAATCCAACTGTAAACCGTTTTCCTGTCTACTCCCAGCTCCCTTGCAATATCATTTATGAACCTGCCCTCGCTCCAAAGCCTTAACGCTTTCTCATACAGTTCTAGCCTTGGATTAGGGATCCTCCTAATCACTAGGAAGGGGTGGTTATCAGTTGCCTTTATCTCCCTTCCCGTCTGGGTCACGATGAGGTAGACATCCTTCTCCCCGTTGTCATAGAACCTCTTAACTCTCCTAACCACTGCCCCATCCTCGCTGAACACATACACCATGTCCCCCTCCTTGAACTCGGTTATTGGCTTGGCTCCAGGATTGCCCAAGACCAGAGTATCTTTAGTAAGGCAACCGGCAGTGATCTTGTAGTGCCCTATGCTTACGCCTGCAACAAGTGGCCGAAATTTCTTAGTCCTGTCAACGCTTAGAGCCCTTACTTCGCCAATCTCAACAACGTCAACTGGCACGCCGTCTATTTCACGGGGAATCACGTGCTCTGGCTTTAGCTGTATCAGCGGTAGCTTCTTCTTGACGTAAACCCTTATGCACTTCTCTTCAGGTATAACCTTGCCCGCTCTTATCCTAGGTTGTAGCTGCGAGGAGTAGCCTACAACATTAGGGTATCTCTTTATCCGCCTCCACAAGTTTTTTGGAACGCTCATAACATCGCCCCCAGCTTGCTCAATACATAGTCTGAGTCATAGGGATCCCACTTCTCAGGGGTAGTTGTTGGGTTTGGGGGTGGAGGCGGGTTGAGCAGCATGAATAGTTTCCAGAGGCTTACCCTGTCCGCCAGGGTGCTCAATGTATAACCCACCTCAGTATCTCTATCAGGATCCCGAGTATTATGCCTGTTAAGATGTACCATGTCTTCGAGTCTATTCTCTCAATTTTCTCCCTGAGAGAGTTCATGGTCTTCTCCAGCGCATCCACTCTTGCCTCAAGCCTTGAAACCCTCTGTAGCAGGTCTATTACGATTGGGTCGTCTGAGTCAAGCCTCCTCTCCTCTGGCACGGGAGACACCTCTCTCATAGCCCTGCTTGTAGCCGAAGTAGTAGCCTAGGATAGCCATTATTATTGCGACGGCCTGCTCAGGGCTCAGCGACTTAATCACTAGTGCTATGAATGTGCCAATCACTATGGCCAGTGCAACAATGTCCCGGGCCTCCAATGATGCACACCCAAATAAATAGTTAGCTTTAAAGAAATATAAGCTTTATTTGTTCTTAGAGACAAGTATATACAGCTCAGTCCTACCAGTCCTAATCCACTCCTTGAAAGCCCTAATGGCCTCACTTATACGCGAGCCATTACGCAGCTCAATCAACGCAATGAGGACATAGCACTGCAGCTTCCTGCCCTCGTAGCGCCTAAGAGCATTGAGCAAGCGCGTGTAAGTGGCCTCGTAGTCCAAGCCCTTATCCCAGCGAGAATGCATACCCTACACCTACTTCATGAATCCGTAATGACGGGGTTAAAAGAAACACGCTATTGAACAAACTACGCTTAGGCGCAAAACCGTAGATGTTGCATCCCCCAAATTTAGGGAAAGCAGGGTTTTCTAGAAATCCGTGTTTTTCTGGATCTGTGCATTCCACAGGGTCATGATCTGTAATGTATGACATAACTGATCGGAAAAGGATCAACGTCAACGTTTTTTTCTCTTTTTTTTTACCACCCCCACCCCCTAAACCCCTGCAACCCCCCTCTCCTTCATGATCAATCAACGAGAGAAACGGATCAATATCGATCCATTTCACCAATAAAAGATAAAACTGTAAAATAAAAAAATACAGATCAGAAAAAAATCGACGTCAAAACGTCAATCTTGACGTCAAAACGTCGATCCTTTTCTGAACATTTATTTGAGACATTACTCTTTTTTATTTTATTTTTTAGTGTTTTCTAGGGGAGGGCGCTCTTTTCTATTGTTTGTTTCCCCAAATTTGGGGTAATCCACGGGAGGGGTTTTAGGATAGGGGTCGGGGTTGGTAAAAAAAGAGAAAAAAAAGTGGGATGACCGTGGGAAAAAAGGATCGATATTGATCGTTTTCAGGGGTTTACTTCGTAGACTGCTGGGTTTATTTTTCTAATGTATCCGTGCTTGGTGAATAGCTCCATGTAGTGTCGTATTGTCGGTCTAGAGCGTCCCAGGGTCTGCGATATGCATAGTTCAATATCTCTCTGTGTTACTTGCTCTATCTCGTGTATTGAGTTGTACTTGTATTTCTCCTTGATGCAGCTTAGTACTTGTTTAAACGCTTCCTGTGCTCTCAGCGATCTTGGTGTATTACTGGGGTTTTCAGCGGGGTTTAATACCTGCTTGTAGTAGTGCTCTATTGCTTCCTCAACTACCTTCGATAATGACCCCTTCTCCAAATTGTACAGATGTAGCGCTAGTGCTCTAAGCATTTCCCTCGTCGACGGATCCAAGTAGATCGTAAGTTTAGGCTTTTTAACCCGTTTACCAGTATTGTACATATGGGGGCACCGCTGGGTCTTTTTATTTTTTATTGCTTCTGCTGCTTCTCCAAGTACTCTCTTACAGCTTCCTCTATAATCAGGGAGAGGCCTCCATGCAACTTACCGTATTTCTTCAATGCGAGCTCTCTTAGTTTAATCGCAACCTCATCATCAATCACTATGTGAAGACTCACCTTACCCATGTACTCATCCCCATTTGTACATTTGTACCGTCAGGGGTTTATAAATCTTATGTTTCCCCAAATTTGGGGTAATCATGTTTTTGGAGGCATTAACGCGTGTATCGTGTTCAATATTGTTGCCTGCGTGAATAGTGCCAACAACATGTAGTATAGTATTCTATCGCCTATCTTGCTGTAGTCTATTGCTTTGTATGCGACTACGAATAGGACTGCGCACTTGAATATACTGAATATTGTAAATATGACTGCGTCTCCTGTGAACGGCTTGACTACTGGGTTGGCTTCTTGTGCGCCTGCGCGTAGTGCTAGCAGCGTCGTCAAGTTGTCTAGTAGTCCGATTCCTGCGAGTAGTGCTGCTCTGGCTTTCTTTCCCCAAATTTGGGGCAAACCCCTACTACTCAAGCTCGCTCTCCTCTGTGAACTCTATTTCCTCTGGCTCTACCTCGGGCTCTGCTTTCTTTGCGCGCTCTGCATCGTATTTCTTCATTATCTCAGCGAATTCTTGTTTTGCCTCTTTTGCTACTTGTTTTAGGCGCTCACGCATTCTCTCTTTGCCTATGGCCACGTATTTCTTCCTCATTTCTTCGTATTCGGGGTAGTAGTCGAACCATAGGTAGAACCAGTAGCGTGCGAAGGGGGCTACGTGTCTTCCACGGTAGAGCATTTGCTCTAGTGCGTCGTATGAGTAGTATTCTGCTATTGACTGTGTGTGTCTCGGGTCACTCGTGGCTGTGAATATTCTCCTAATGATTGCAGCGAAGTTTAGTTCTTCGCGTATGCTTCTCGCTATGTCTCCTGGCTTAGGTGCGGTGAATATTATGTATGCGCAGTGCGTTCTCACTACTCCCAGGAATTCCTTCACGGTTCTAACTAGCTCTGTCTGCCACCTCATCTTGCCTATCCAGAATGCCGCGTCGTCCCACATGATTGCGGGTATTCTTATGTTTTTGTCTACTGCCTCCTCGAAGAGGGATAAAAAGTGTTGTGGCATGAAGACAATGTATTTCTTCGCTGTATTCCAGTTCTTTTTATATGTATAGTAGAGTGTCTTCATAGCGTATACGCTTTTACCTATGCCTAATTGTGTGAGTGTCTGCTTTGAGCCGAATGCTCCATCGAGGTATGCAGTGTTGAACTTTAATCCTGCCTTGACGAATAATAGGCTTGGTGGGTAAGGCCACTTCTTTGGTTCTTCCTGCAGTATGATCTTCACGAGGTTTGCAAATTCTTGCTCTATGTCGTAGCTACTCACTTATACCACCAGTATATTATATAAATGTATAGTGATCTAGGGCTACTCTTCACTCTCTTCTCCCATGAATATCCGCTTCCACCTGGCCACGTTCAGCAGCATTCTTGTGGTTGACCCTCTCGCTACATCCTTTGCCTGCTTTATTATCCACCCGTCCTCGAACTTGCTCAGCTTCATGTATTCTTCAACTAGCTCGTTTAGCCATGGCACCTTGAAGCCCAGGTACTGCTCAGTCGTTATTATCAGTGACTTTACTTGTGCAAGCCACCTGATTTGCTTTGGTGCCCAGTTGCCCACGTAGAACTGCTCTACGTCTAGTGACTTGTCGACGAATATTGCTGCTGGCCCCCATGGCTCACCGTAGACTTCGCGTTCTTTTTTAGGCTTGCTCATTTCACCACCTCGGGGAGCTTTATGACTGCGCCTAGTGGGAAGAGATCGCTTTTCGAGGGGTCTATCTCTATTGCTATTGTCTCGTACTTCATGTATGTGCTGTTCGTGTCTATGCATGTGTCGCTTGAGCCACGCGGCATGTATATCTTCTCTACTATCTTGTAGTCGAAGTATACCTTCCTCGCTACTACTAGTATTAGATCTAGGTTCACGTCTTTCATTGTGAAGCACACTCTCGTCGTGTCTAGCTTGTGCAGCGGGAACAGTATGCCTGCTGCGCCTTTACCCGCGAAGTCGTAGCTGTTTTTATACTTGTAGCCCTCGCTCATCTTGTCGACTGTGTCTGCGTAGTAGACAGTGATGTTTTTGCCTGCTACAGTAATATTGATAGTGCTCCACTCGCTCGTGGTTCCACTTGATGGCGTGGTGGGCCATATCTGCGGCCACTTTGCAATGAGCAAAATGATGAATACTAGCAATAATATCACGGCTATGCGGCTCAAATCTTCTCTATCTGGGACAACCATGATTTCACCCGATCGTGAAGTTGCCTGGCGGAGGCAGGATTGACTGGTTTAATGGGGGTTGTTGCACTATTACTTCTATTGGTTGCTTCCCTATTGCCACTGGGTATCCTAGCAGTGGCAGTATGAAGAACACTATTAGTACTAGTGCGAATGCGCCTATTCCTATTCCCGCGATGAAGCTTGCCCAGTCCATTCCAGCGAATCGCCTGAAGACGTGTTCGAATATTCTCTTACCCACAATCCTCTCCTGGAAGCCTGGGTCTATTCTTATTTTCTCTGCTTCTGCACCTTGCTCGTTTATCTTGACTTTTATCCCGTTGTTCTTCTCGTCGAACATGAATGTGACCATTATCTTCTTGCCCCCGATCAAGTGTATGTATGGCCTGTAGTCCGGTGGAATCGTGAACATTCTCTGTAGCTTAGGGCAACGTATTGTCTCCCCATCCGTTCTACACACGTCTTCTAGTATTTGGTCTTCTCTGAGCACTAGTACTTTTACTTTCTTTGGCACCAAATTTGGGGGAGTGAACTTTATCCTGGCACGCTTCTCCTCGCGCTCCGCGATCGCTTTGATGTACTCTGGGTGCTTCACGATTTTCCTGAACTGTATGTATTCAAGCAGTCTATCTATTAATAGGTATAGGAATAGCCCAGTCACTACGGCTGCTACTATTAGCATTATGAATGCTAGTTCTGGGTTACGCTGTAGTATTTGGTTTATTAGGTCCGCTGGGTTCATACTGCACCTCTACCTCGATCCCGAGCTCTCTCAGCTTGTTCATGATGAAGTTGAATCCAGGCATTGGCTTAACATTCTTCACTATGAACTTCACGTGCTTGTAGCAGTCTTTGTCGTCTATGTTCTCGAATCTATTGTATCTCAGTCTCTCGCCTAGCGCCTGCGCGGCCTTATGTGTGCCCTGCGGTAGCCAGAACGTGAACTTCTTTGTGAGCAGTATGTGATCGTTATCCTTGCAGACAATATCTATTACGGTGTATATTCCCTTCTGGTTCCGTGGGAGAACCTCCTCCGCTACTTTGCTCAAGATCTCACCTTCGCCTATGGATTCGTCTTGGCGTCTTTAAATATATTCACCTATGGATTCGCCGCGGGCTCCTCGATGAATAATAAATGATATTTACGGATCTCTAGTCGAGGTGAGAATATATCAATGCATAAGAGAATATTATATATAACATTGTCAACACTATTGCTAGCTCAGACGAGCAGCACTAGTATTGACTTAACGCCAATAGTTTCACTATTGATGTCGATTATGCCGTTGTTCCTAGTACTCATGGTGTTCGTGGTGATCTTCAAGTTCCTTGGCAGTATTTTCGAGGGCTTCTCGAAGACTTTTATCGTTAAGCTAGCTCCTGCCGTACTCTTAGCTCAGACAACTAGTACAGCAACTACTACTCCAGCGAGCATTGACTTAACGCAAGTTACAAATCTACTCTATGCAATCATGCCATTGTTCCTGACGCTAATGATAATTGTGATAATATTCAAGTTCTTCGGCAACATAACAGAGGTCTTCACCCGTGGAATAAGAGCTGTGAAGCTGAATTTTCGTAAAGCCATAGCTGCCACGCCGCTACTGCTACTAGCTCAGACGACTGCTAGCTCGGTTGACTTAGCGCAACAGATTACGAGTCAGCTATCACCATTGCTCATGTCGCTGATTACAATTGTAATCATTATCGCGATACCGCTGCTAATATTCAAAGTGCTCGCTAAGACAGTACTTGAAACGATCAGGGGCTAGAGGGTGAGCCTCCCCGTGAAGCCCCTGTTAAAGCGATTGTTTTTTTACCCAGCCTCTATCCTCCTCGTTGCTCAGACAACTAGCAGCGATGCTTTATTCGACTGGTTCACTAAGAGCTTTCTCTCAATAATACCCTGGCTCTTCCTGTACATAATAATATTAATGTTCATATACGCGGTGCTCAGAGCACCGCTCGAAGTGCTGAGAAGTAAAGCCAAATACATCGCGCCTTTTCTGGTCTCTGCGACTGTGAGCGACTACTTTACAAGCATAGCGAGCACACTATTCAGCCTGCTCACACTTGTATTCATGCTTCTCTTGCCACTCATACTGATACTGC
>Ga0080004_1129327_pt1 | contig 12581 bp, 9 predicted proteins | sample WasSprMetagenome_FD_69207 | JGI IMG/M metagenome (GOLD analysis project Ga0080004, IMG submission 69207) | Sulfidic aquatic microbial communities from Washburn Spring, Yellowstone National Park, USA - WS (SPADES assembly) (version 2) | ecosystem: Environmental > Aquatic > Thermal springs > Hot... | reverse complement strand
GCGGCGCCAGGGCCAGGCCCTGTCTCAGCCAGGCCAGGGCGCGCCGGGAGGCGCGGAGATGATAATACGCCAGCCCTAAGTTGTGGATGTAGACCGGCTCGTCGCCGGCGAGCTGATGCGCCCGCTTGAAGTCATCGCGCGCCTCGGTCAGCCGGCCCTGCCGGGCATGCGCCAGCCCCAGTCCCAGCCATGCGGTCGGATGCGTGCTCTCCAGCTCCAGGGCGCGGGCGAAATCGCGCTCCGCGCGCGCCGGCATGCCCTGCAACAGGAAGGCGAAGCCGCGGTTGATGTACAAATGGGGATTTTCCGCACCGCGCAGGATGGCCTGGTCATAATCCCAGATGGCGCCTTCCGGCTCGCCGGCCAGCAGACGGCAGTTGCCGCGGTTGGCGTGCGCCGCAATCAGGCCCTCCCGGCCCGGGCCTTCCCCTGGGGTGGGGCTTTCTAACAGCCATTGGAAGGCGCGCTCCGCATATTCCAGCGCCAGGCGGTAATCGCCGCGCCCGCGCTGGGCGCTGGTCAGGTTCACGTAGATGTCGAAGGCCCTGTTCGTCCCGCCGCCGGCCAGGCCGGCCGCCTGCAGGTAATCGCGGCAGGCCTCCTCCCAGCGCCCCATCTGATGGCGCAGGATGCCGCGCTCCAGGAAGGCCGCGGCCTTCTGCCAGTCCATGGCCATTTCCCCGAAGGCCCGGCAGTAATAATCCCAGGCCGCCTCGCCGTTCCCCATGAGCGTCAGCGCGTCGGCGTAGCGGAAATGGGGCACGCCCAGCCGGCCGGCGATGGAATCAGAGAGCACCTCCATGGCCGACTGGTAACTGCGCAGGGCTTTGTCGGGCTGGCCGGCGCGCACGTGCACGTCGCCGGCCAGGATATGGGCCGGCACATAGCCGCTGTCGATCGCCAAGGCGCGCTGGCTCGCCTCCTGGGCGGCGTTCAGGTTGCCAGCCTCCAGATGGCGCAGGGCGAGAGCATGATGCGTCTGCGGCAGTTCCGCCGGCAGTGCATCCGGGGAAAGGGGATTCTCCTCTCCGTCCTGAGATGCGGCGGGCGCCTCCCCGGCCAACAGCCGGCCCAGGCGGATGCGCTGTTGCACGCCGGCGTGGTCGGGGAAGAGCGGTCCCAATCGGTTGAGGAAGGGAGCGAGCGCCTGCCAGGCTTCCTCGGGGAAAGCATCCCATGCCTGATGCCCCAGCTCTGCCAGCTCGGTCCAGGCCGGCTGGCCGGCATCCCGGCCGGCCTGGCTCCAGATATCCAGCCAGGCGGGGATGGAAGAGGGGAGAGCGAACCAGGCCTCCAGCAGGATGCCGGCGGCCTTTCCGGCTTCCGCGGCATCCCCCTGGCAGAGGACATGATAGGCCCATTCCTGCGCGTACTGGAGCCACAGCATATTCTTCCAGCGCGCCGGCCCGGCGTTGGCAAGCTCCTCCAGCGGCTGGCGGTAATACTGGCACGCGCTCTGCTGAAGCGCCTGCCAGTCCTCGGGACGATGCCGGCGCACATAGCCCACCAATTCACTGCGGATGGAGGGGATGATGGCCCAGTTCTGACGGTGGGACTGAATGAATGGGAGGGAGAGCAGCCAGTCCCATTCGGCGCTGGTGAGCCGCTGTCCGGATACGGTTTCGAGTGCCTCGCGATCCCAAGAGCGCAGGATCGATGCGGCGAGCAGGGGGCGTTCGAGGTTCCGGCCGGCCATCCAGCGCAGGAGCTGGCCGGCGGGTTCCTCCTCCCAGGGCACGTCGTCCAGGTGCAGGGGATAGGCGGCGGCCAGGGCCGTGATCCACGCCGGCCGGCCCTCCGCCAGCGCGGCGACCTGCTCCTGTGCGGAACTGCTCTCCACGCCGTAGCGGCTACAGCAGAAGCCGGCCATCTCAGGGTCAAATGGCTCCAGCGAGACACCCTGCAGGTGGGCGCGCAAAGGCTCCCACAGAGGGCCGCTGGGGCGCGCTGCGGAGCAAAGCACCATCCAGACGCGCGGCGAAAGGCCGTTCCCCGGGTCCAGCAGGGCCTGGAGCCACTCGAGGAAGGGCGCCGGCCGGCTGTCCAGCGAGTCCAGTATCAGGAGCACGGGAGCTTCCTGGGCCAGCGCATTGACATCCTGGATAAAGGCCTCCCGCAGTGCCTGCAGTGGGAACTGGATGAGCCGGCGGTCCTCCGGCGATTCCAGCAGTCGGCCGAGGTAGCGCAAGGGGCGCTCCTGCTGGCCGGCGACGAAATCCGCCAGCACGTGAGCGATATCGCTGGGGGAGCCCGCCGGCCGGAAGGGGAAATAGCGCGTCAGCCGAGCGGAAAGCGCCGGCCATCCCAACAGGGCGTAGGGGTCTTTGTCCATCTGCCACTGCAGGTAGTACCAGCGGGCGTACTGCTCGCGGAAATGGGTCAGCGCCGCGCCGGCGGCGGTGAGGTCATTGGCCATTTTGACCATGGCATGGAGCGGGGAAGGTTGAAGCTCGTCGCACCAGGTCACCCAGGCGCCGGCTTCCGCCGCGACCCGCGCCAGAGCGCGCGCCAGGGTGCTCTTGCCCATGCCGGCAGGCCCATAAAGGAAGAGGATATTCCGCTCCGCGCTCTCCTGGGCGAGGCGCCGGCGGAACTCCTCGCGCAGGTCCACATAGCCGACCAAAAATTCGCCGCGCCGCTGGCGCAGTATATCTCGCAGTCCTGCAGGTGTGGAGGGCATCGTGGATGCTCCCTGCTCCATGGCTGGAAAAGGGTTCCCTTCCAGGTGCCAATCGTATCACACTTTGGCCGGCTTGACAACCCCCACGCGCCGGCCGTCTCTTCCAGCACAGTTATCCAGGGGCGCGGGTTCGTTCGCATGCCGGCAGTATTCGGGTATAATATCCACATACGATGTGGGCATTGGAGATGCGTATGGCATGGTCCCTGGAACAGATATCCCTCATGACCCGGGCCATCTGGCGGCGGGTCAGCGTGCGTTCGTACAGGGGTGAGCCGGTGCCGGCGGAAACCCTGGCGGAAGTCCTGCGCGCCGGTGAGGATTCCATCCCCCTCTGGCCGCATATTCCCGTGCGCTTCGTGCTGGCGGCGGATGCGGACGCTTTTTTGCGGGAGCACGGCGGCACCCTGCTGGGATACGGCCGCATCCTCGGCGCGCCCCATTTTATCGTGGCCATCTCCGAGGTGACCGCCGGCTATATGGAGAACATGGGCTTCCGCATGGAGCAGATGATCCTCTATGCCACCGCACTGGGCCTGGGCACCTGCTGGATGGGCGGGTTTTACTCGCGCCAGAAAGTGGGGCACCTGGTGGGACTGGCGGAGGACGAGCAGGTGGTGGCACTGACACCGGTGGGATGGCCGGCCGCCGGCGGCCCAGGGCGCCTGCTCGATAAGACGCTGAAGGCCTTCGTGCCCGATAGGGGCGGCCGCAAACCGCTGGAGCGGCTGGTCTTCGCCGGCCGCTGGGACGTGCCGGCGGGGCAGTATCTGACGCAACAGACCGTCTTGCGCACTGCCCTGGAGGCCGCCCGCCGGGCGCCTTCCTGGCGCAACACCCAGCCCTGGCGCTTCATCATCACCGAAAATATGCTGGTGGTCACGACCTCGCGGCCGGCGGAGCAAATCGGCCTGCCCTACTATCGCCTGGACGCCGGCATCGCCATGAGCCACATCAGCCTGGTGGCGCTCTGCGCCGGCATCGAGCCGGCATGGGTGCTGGAGCCGGCGGAGCTGGCCGGTCTGCGCGCCGGCTTGGCCATCCCCGAGCATTACGACCTCATTGGGAGCCTGACGCTGGATGCGCGCTGGCACACGCCGGCGCCGGCGGCGATCCTGATACAGGAGCCGGAGCATGCAACTTCTCGCCATTGATATCGGCACTGGCACACAGGACATCCTGCTGTTCGATACCCGGCATGAGCCGGAGAACGCGCTGAAGATGATCCTGCCCTCGCCTACCCAGCGGGTGGCGGAGGAGATCCGGCAGGCCATGGTGCGCGGCGAGCCGGTACTGCTGGTCGGCGCGACCATGGGTGGCGGGCCGTGCGCCTGGGCGGCCGGCGAGTACCTGCGGGCCGGCGGCGTGATCTATGCCACGCCGGCCGCGGCCTGCACCTTCAACGACGACCTGGCGGCCGTGATGGAAATGGGCGTGCGCATCGTGAGCGAGGATGAGGCCAGGGAGCTTGCCGGCGTGCGGCGCATCGAACTGCGCGATGTGGATTGGGACGCCCTGCGTCAGGCCTTTGCGCTCTTCGGGGTGCGGCTGGCGCCGGCCGCTGTCGGGGTGGCGGTGTTTGACCACGGCGCGGCGCCCGCCGGCTACAGCGACCGCCGCTTCCGCTTCGACCAGCTTGCGGCGCGCCTGCGCGACCATCCGCGCCTCCAGGCGCTGAGCTACCTGGCGGAGGAACTGCCGGCCTATCTCACGCGCATGAAAGCGGTCGCCGGCTCATTCCCGCTGGACTGTCCTCTCCTGTTCATGGATACACCGAGCGCCGCGGTGCTGGGCGCGCGCGAGGACCCGCATGTCCGAGCGGCGGAGGACTGCATTGCCGTCAACATTGGCAATCAGCACACCCTGGCCTTCCGCCTGCACGGCGAGGTGGTGACCGGCCTGTTCGAGCACCACACCGGCAAGCTGACCGCCGGCCGGCTGGACGAGCTGATCGGCCAGCTTGCGGCCGGCGACATTGACAGCGAGGCGGTCTTCCAGGACCATGGGCACGGCGCGCTCCTCCTGGATACCGCACCCCTGGAGCGGTTCCTGCTCTCCGTGACCGGGCCGCGCCGCGCCGTACTGCGTGCCTCCCGGCACCGTCCGTATTTTGCCGTCCCGTACGGGGATATGATGGTGGCCGGTTGTTGGGGGCTGGTGCGCGCCATGGCCGGCCGCCTGCCGGCGCTGGCCGATGAGATCGAGGGCGCGCTGGCCCGCGGCCAGTAGCCGGCTTCCCCGCCGATCTTGTGATGCGCTGTATGAGAGGTTGAGTTCGAATGTCCTTGGCCTATGGGGCTTGTGCTGGCCCCTCGCTTACAGTATAATGCGTTCGTACGTCCCGTCGTTGTGTCGTATGTTGCGTAGACCTGTCCAAGGAGGTGACGCGATGTTTCAGTTCCTTTCGACTGCCGGCGTACTCATCATCCTGGCGATCTTGATATTGGCCTCTGCCATCCGCATCGTGCAGGAGTATGAGCGCGGCGTGATCTTCCGGCTGGGCCGGCTGATCGGCGTCAAAGGCCCCGGCCTGTTCTTCATCATCCCCTTCATTGACCGCATGGTCAAGATGGACCTGCGCGTGGTCACGCTGGACATCCCCGCCCAGGAAGCCATCACCCGCGACAACGTTACGGTGAAGGTCAACGCGGTGGCCTATTTCCGCGTGATTGACCCCGCCAAGGCCGTCACCCAGGTGGAGGATTACCGCCGGGCAACCTGGCAAATCTCCCAAACCAGCCTGCGCTCCGTGCTGGGCCAATCGGATCTGGATGATCTGCTGGCCCACCGCGATGAGATCAACCAGCGCCTGCAGCGCATTATTGATGAACAGACCGAGCCCTGGGGCATCAAGGTCAGCATCGTCGAGGTGAAGGATGTGGAACTGCCGGATGCCCTGAAGCGCGCGATGGCGCGGCAGGCGGAAGCGGAGCGCGAGAAGCGCGCCAAGATCATCCATGCCGAGGGCGAGTTCCAGGCCGCCAGGCAGTTGACCGAGGCGGCGAAGATGATCGCCACGGAGCCGGCGGCCCTCCAGCTCCGCTACCTGCAGACCCTGAGCGAGATCGCCCTGGAGAAAAACTCCACCATCATCTTCCCTCTGCCGCTGGAGATGATGCGCGCTTTCGCCAAAAAGTTTATGGTGGAGGAATAAGCCGGCTTCGCCCGGAACGCGACCATGAGCAGCAGTCCCATTTCGAACAACACCCCACATTCCAGCGCGGTCGCACAGCGGGAAAAGCGCTCCGCGGCAGTGAGTTCGGTGGTGGCCGCCGTCTTCCTCACCACCATGAAACTGGTCGTCGGCCTGATGACGGGCAGTCTCGGTATCCTCTCCGAGGCGGCGCATTCCGGCCTGGACCTGGTGGCCGCGCTGGTCACATTCTTCGCGGTGCGGGTGTCGGACCGGCCGGCGGACGAGCACCATCAGTTTGGCCACGGCAAGGTCGAGAACCTTTCTGCCCTGGTGGAGACACTGCTCCTCTTCCTCACCTGCGCCTGGATCATCTACGAAGCGATCCAGCGCCTGTTCTTTAAGCATGTGGCGGTGGACGCCAGCATCTGGGCCTTCGCCATTATGGCCGTCTCCATCCTCGTGGATTTCACCCGCTCGCGGGTGCTGATGCGTGCCGCCAAGGCGCACCGCAGTCAGGCGCTGGAGGCCGACGCCCTGCACTTCAGCACCGACATTTGGAGCTCATCGGTGGTCATCCTGGGCCTCGCCGGCGTTCGCATCAGCCAGGCGACGGGCATCGGATGGCTGGGTAAGGCGGATGCCGGCGCTGCCCTGATCGTGGCACTGATCGTCATATATGTCAGCGCACAGCTCGGCCGGCGCGCAGTGGCCGCTCTGCTGGACACAGCGCCGGCCGGTTTGGCGGCCTCCTTGCGCGAACAACTGCGCCAGGTGCCAGGCGTACGTGAGGTGCGCCAGCTTCGCCTGCGCGAGGCCGGCCCCCGCACCTTCGTGGACCTGGTGGTGGCGGTGGACCCCGACCTCTCGGTCATGGACAGCCATCGGGTCGCCTCACGCATCGAAGAAACGGTGATGAGCGCTCTGCCCGATGCGGATGTGATGGTGCATGTGGAAGGCGCGCATGCGGAAGGGGAGGACTGGCCGGCGCAGGTGCGGGCGACAGCCGCCGCCTATGGCCTGCGGGTGCACGGCCTGCACGCCCACGAGGTCTCCGGCCGGCTGAGCCTGCACCTGCACGTGGAGGTCAGCGACACCCTCACGCTGGAAGAGGCCCACGCCCGCGTCACGGCCTTTGAGCAGGAACTGCACCGCATTTTCGGGCCGGCGCTGGAAGTGGTGAGCCATATCGAGCCGGCCGGTGCATCCCTGCGGATGGAGGCCGTTCTGGCACGCGCCATGAGCGACGAGGAGATCAAGCTGACGGTGCAGAAGGCGCTGGCCGGCATCTGTGACTCCCTCTCCGCCCATGATATTCATGTCTTTGCGAACGCCGCCGGCGAATATGACCTGACCCTGCACTGCCGGCTGTCCGGCGAGATGAGCATCGTCGACGCGCATCAGCTCTCCGACCAGGCGGAGGAATCCATCCGCAAGGCCCTGCCCCAGGTGCGGCGGGTATTGATCCATCTGGAGCCGGCATAAGCGCGGCCCTTTCGTTACTGCAAGGAACACGGCCATGCACTGGTGGGAACGCGAGCGGAGCACGATCCTGCTGGGGCTGTTCAATCTGCTGATCATGGGTGGGCTGGTGTTTTTCCTGCGCCGGCCGCCTCCCGCCGGCATGGAGCTGGTGCTTCCGCCGCCCACCGCCACCCCACCCGCGACCGCCACCCCTGCCCCCACGGCTACCCCGCTTCCCTCACCGACCCCCGGCCCCCTGCGGGTATATATCTGCGGCGCGGTGCGCTCCCCCGATGTGTATCCCCTGCCGGCTGGCAGTATCGTGCGGGATGCGCTGATGGCCGCCGGCGGGCCGGCGGAAGGGGCAGACCTGACGCGGGTCAACCTGGCGCGCGAGGTGCATGACCAGGATTACATTTACATCCCGGTGAAAGGGGAAGCCAGCACCCCCACGGTAGCGGCGCCGGCCGCCGCTACCCCGACATCCGCCCCGGCGGCCGCCGGTTCACGCCCCGTCGCACCGGTGTATCCGCTGGACCTCAACAGCGCCACATTGGAAGAGCTGGAGACACTGCCGGGCATCGGGCCGGTGTTGGCACAGCGCATGATTGACCATCGGCCCTATGCCAGTCTGGAGGAACTGCTGAACGTGCCGGGGATTGGGCCGGCCACCTACGCCAAAATCAAGGATTTGCTCGTGGTGCGGTGAAAGCCGGCCTGTATGGTAATCGCGCTTACAGTAAGGAGGAGGAAGGCTGGTGTATAAAAGAATTACCAATCTTCCTCCTCCTTCTTTTGTGCGGTAGGGCGGCGGTGTTCTGCGCAGAGCACTGCCGCCCTATCGTTTTTACGAGCGGCGCCGCAAATATCCGACCAGCCCCCGTAGCCCCAGCAGATAGCTCTCCGGCCCGAACCCGCAGATGGTGCCGATGCAGACCGGCGCCAGGTACGAATGGTGCCGGAACGGCTCGCGGGCAAAGACGTTGGAGAGATGCACTTCCACCGCCGGCAGGCCGACGCCGGCGATGGCATCCCGCAGGGCGATGCTGGTGTGGGTGTAGGCGCCGGCGTTGATGAGCACGCCGTCCGCCCATTCCGCCGCTTCGTGCAGGGCATCCACCAGGACGCCCTCATGATTGGACTGGATGATGCGCAGTTCGGCATCCAGCTCTTTGGCCAGCTCCCGCAGGGACTGGTTGATCTCCTCCAGGGTGGTGTGGCCGTAAATGCCCACCTCGCGCCGGCCCAGCAGGTTGAGATTGGGGCCGTGCAGGACCAGCACATGCACCGCCATAGACCCTCCTTCTATCATCATGTTGCGAGGCGCGTCCGGCGCAGTGCCTCCAAGACGACCTCCGCCGGCACATCCTCTGCAATCTCCACTTCCCCGATAGCGCGCGGCAGTATCCAGCGCAGACGGCCGTGCCGGCGCTTCTTGTCGCTGGCCATGGCCTCCAACACCTGCTCTGGGGTGTATATGCCGGGCCAGCCGGCCGGCAGTCCCAGATGCCGGAGCGCGGCGGCGATGCGCTCGGCCAGCGCCGACGCACATCGCCCCATCATCTCCGCGATGTGCACGGCGACCATCATGCCGGCGGCTACCGCCTCCCCATGCGGCATGCGGTAGCCGCTGAGGCGCTCCAGGGCGTGGCCGGCCGTGTGCCCCAGGTTGAGCACCGCGCGCCAGCCCTGTTCATGCGGGTCACGCTGGACCACGTCCACCTTCACCCGGAGGGCGCGGGCGATGATTTCAGGCCAGGGCCAGGGCGGGCCGGCCGTCAGGAGTTCGAATAACGTCGGGTCGGCGATGACGGCGGCCTTCAGCGCCTCGGCCAGCCCCTGCCGCACCTGCGCCGGCGGCAGGCTTTCCAGCACCAGCGGGTCAATCAGCACCAGGCGCGGCTGATGGAACGCGCCCACCAGGTTCTTGCCCCGCGGCAGGTCCACGCCGGTCTTGCCGCCCACGGAGGCGTCAATCATCGCCAGCAGTGTGGTCGGCACCTGCACGAACGGCACGCCGCGCATGTAGGTCGCGGCGGCGAAGCCGGCCACATCGCCCACGACACCGCCGCCCAGCGCCACCACCAGGCCGGCGCGGTCCAGGCCGGCGTCCAGAAACTGCTCGTACAGGCCGGCGGTGGTCTCCAGCGTCTTGAAGGACTCGCCGTCGGGCATCAGGGCCGGCCGGGCCTCCAGGCCGGTGGCTTGCAGGCTTGCCCTTAGGCGCTCGCCGTACAACGCCCATACCGTCGGGTTGCTGACGATCACCACCCCGCTCCAGCTTCCGAGCCGGCGGATGAGGAGGCCAGCGGTTTCCAGCGCCCCCTCGAGAATGTAAATGTCATAGGGGCTGTCCGCAAGCGGAACGCTCAGCAGATGGGCGCGCCAGATGCGCAGGACCGCCTCGACCACCTCCTTGATGGGCCGGCCGGTGGTGTCCACGTGCCAGGCCAAGGAGGAATAGGCGGCCCGGCGCTGTTCCAGGATGCGGCGAGCTTCCGCCAGGGGGTCCGATGTGTGTAGGAGGGGCCGGCCGTGCTCGCCGGCCAGCCGCTCGATAACCTCTTCCGGCGATGCCCACAGGCATACCACCCGTCCGCTGGCCTCCATCACCTGCCGGTTGGCCGGATTGACCAGCGCGCCTCCACCAGTGGCGATGACCAGCCCGGACTGCCCGGCCAGCTCCCGGCAGAGCTCCGCTTCCATTTGGCGGAAGGCCGGCTCCCCCCAGCGGGCGAAAATCTCGGGGATGGACATGCCGGCGCGCTGTACGATCAGCTCGTCCATGTCCACGAAGGGCCGGCCGAGCCGCTCCGCCGCCAGCCGGCCGACAGTGCTTTTGCCGGTCCCCATGAAACCGGTCAGGACAAGATTGCGGGAATCCTCTGTACCGCTCATCAGGCACTTCCCCAAGGCGTATCGTCCAGCACAACGGCCTCGCGCTGGAAATGGGCGCGCACATCATCCATATGATCGCCGCCGAACTTCTCCAGGAAGACATCGGCCAGCACCCAGGCCCCCACCGCCTCGCCGACGACGGAAGCCGCCGGCACGGCGCAGACATCGGAGCGCTCGTACCGGGTCATGGCCGGCTCTCCCGTGCGCATGTCTACCGAGCGGCGCTGGGTGAGGGTGGTGGGGATGGGCTTCATGGCAGCGCGCACGATGAGCGGCATGCCGTTGGTCATGCCGCCCTCCAGCCCGCCGGCGCGGTTCGAGGCCCGCCGCGGCCGTCTATATGTCCCCGGCAGGAATTCATCATGCACCTGCGTGCCGGGCAGGGCGGCATTCTGGAAGGCCGGCCCGATTTCGACCCCTTTCACCGCCGGGATGCTCATCACCGCCGCGGCCAGCCGGGCGTCCAGCCGGCGGTCTGCCTGGACATGGCTTCCCAGTCCCACGGGCAGGCCCACCGCCCCCACGACGAAGATGCCGCCCAGGGAATCGCCGGCGGCCCGCGCGGAATCAATGGCCTCGCGCATGGACTGCGCCGCGGTCGGGTCCGGACAGTGCACGTCGCTCTCTTCCGCCCGCGCCCACAGCGCCGGCAGAGGTTCCGCCGCTATCTCCGCCACGGCCGGCCCAATGCGCTCCACGTAGCTTCCTACCCGGATGCCGAACTGCCCCAGAAGGATTTTCGCTACCGCGCCGACCGCCACCCGTGCCGCTGTCTCGCGGGCGCTGGCGCGCTCCAGCACCGGCCGGGCGTCGTCGAAGCCGTATTTGATCATGCCGGCGTAGTCGGCGTGGCCAGGGCGCGGCACCGTGACCGCCGGCAGGGGGCGATCGCGCCAGTTCTCCCAATCGCGGTTGGCGATGGAAAGCACGAGGGGCGCGCCGCTGGTGCATCCCTGCCATACGCCGCCCAGGATGGTGACCTCGTCCCGCTCGATCTGCATGCGCCCGCCGCGGCCGTAGCCGACCTGGCGCCGGCGCAGTTCGGTGTTGATATCCTCTTCGCGGATGGGCAGGCCGGCCGGCAGGCCGTCAATGATGGCCACCAGCGCCGGCCCGTGCGATTCTCCGCCCGTCAGAAAGCGCAGCATGTCCGCCCCCTATGCTCCTTCCAGCGCGCGCAGGCAGGCCTGGCGCATCACGTCCACCGGCGCATCCTGCCCTGTCCAGTGCTTGAACGCCACTGCGCCCTGCCAGATCAGCATCTCCAGCCCGCTGACCGTTCTGGCGCCGGCCTCCTTGGCCTGCCGCAGGAGCACCGTCTCCAGCGGCCGGTAGACCAGGTCCATGACCGCAATGTCCGGCCGCAGATGTACCTCCGCCGGCAGGGGGCTTTCCGTATCGTGGTGCGGCCACATGCCCACGGGTGTGCAGTTCACCACCAGGTCCACCTCCGCCGGCGCCTGCTCCACCGCCTCCACCCTGCCCCCTTCCACGGCCGCGCCCATGTCATCGGCCAGGCGGCGGGCACGCGCCGGCGTGCGGGCCAGGATGAACACCTGTGCGCCCCGCAGGAGCAGGCCATAGACCGCGGCCCGCGCCGAACCGCCGGCCCCCAGCACCAGCGCCCGCCGGCCGTGCAGGGGCACCTCGGCCTGGTCCAGCGCCGCCAGAAAGCCGTGCACGTCGGTGTTATCCCCGATCAGGTATTCCCCATCCACGCAGATGGTGTTGACGGCGCCCACCGCCTTGGCCGCCGGCGAGAGGACATCCAGGAAGGGGATGACCGCCTCTTTGTGCGGGATGGTGACGTTGGCGCCGGCCAGCCCCAGCGCCCGCAGGCCGCGCACGGCGTCGCCCAGGTACTGCGGCGGGACCGGAAAGGCCGCGTAGCGCCAGTTCAGCCCCAGCGCTGTAAAGGCGGCGTTGTGCATGGCCGGGGACAGGGAATGCTCCACCGGCCAGCCGATAATGCCCGTTAACCGGGTGCTTGCGTCCATGCCGTTCATCCCTGTTCAACCTCCTGATGTCCGGATATCAGCGCCCAGCGCGACGAGGGATTCCATGAAGCCGGGGTACGAATCGGCGGCACAGCCGGCATCCTGCACGACCGTTTCGCCGCTGGCGATCAGGCCGGCGACCATCATGCACATCGCCACGCGGTGATCCCCGCCGCTGTCCACCACGGCGCCGCGCAAGGGCGTCGGCCCTTCAATGACCATACCGTCGGGCAGTTCCTCCACCCGCGCTCCCAGCCGGCGAAGCTGGGCTGTCATCGCCGCGATGCGGTCCGTCTCCTTGACCCGCAGTTCCGCCGCATCGCGAATCATGGTCTGTCCGTGGGCCTGTGTGGCCGCGACGGCCAGTATTGGCAGTTCGTCAATGGCGCGCGGGATCAGGTCGCCGGCG
>Ga0080004_1130767_pt1 | contig 12589 bp, 10 predicted proteins | sample WasSprMetagenome_FD_69207 | JGI IMG/M metagenome (GOLD analysis project Ga0080004, IMG submission 69207) | Sulfidic aquatic microbial communities from Washburn Spring, Yellowstone National Park, USA - WS (SPADES assembly) (version 2) | ecosystem: Environmental > Aquatic > Thermal springs > Hot... | reverse complement strand
GTAATGCCCTGCGCAGAGGTTTTGCCTCACAGAGGTATGCAAGAAGAACAATTATTCCAAGAACATGCCTGTGCCACTGCTGGCTTTGCCCGAGTATGTATGGATTGAAGGCTGTCAGCAGCGAGGATGCAAGCGCAACCCATCTTGAGTTTGAGAGCTTGTAGGCTATGGAAGCTGGCCTATGAAAAAGGATAAAAGTGTAAGATTGATGCTCTTTCCATGTACCAGCGAGTAGAGTGTGGGGGATCTGTGAAACACATCGTGTTCTTTGTACAGTGTGCTTATTGCTGATAATCATATTCTTGCAGATAGATGAATCTGGCACTTCTGCATCCTGCACAGCAATTTTTGATCAAAGAATTTTAAAGTAAAAATTATCCTTCTTACCACCTATTTGTTTAACTCATCTTTCAAAGGTTTCCAGTCGGAGTCTCGAATTGCAAGCGTGGATGTCTTTAATATTTCTTCAAATTGAATTCTGAATGCTCATAATTCGTGCACCGCGCGCATAAATGCTTTAAATTTCTCAATAACATTCATTTTCTACCACTAACGGTTATCCACAAGTGTAAGATTCGGTAGGGCTCATCTAAGCCCTCCCTATAGAGGATAAATTCAAGCTTTATATTTTCGCCTATTTTCTCCGGCTTGAATATGAAGTTCCGCTCCCATTTCTCTCCATGAGTAAGTTTTATATTATCTATGATTGCAATAGTATCATTATCAAACCTTACTACTATCCTATACGTTACATTTTCATATTCATGATTTACTACACCTATTATCACTTTTCCCTCTTCTCCAACCTCTATATCCGTAGGATAGCTAGATGCCATCCTATTCGGACCAAGGATGTAGAATTCAGTAAATTTTTCACCAGTCTTAGGAGTTACGGCAACATAAACTAAGGCAATACATGCAATTACTATGGATGCTATCAGAAGGATGGAGAGAACTTTATCTAGAACACTTTGACCCAAATTAGTCTTCAAGAGCTTCTCAAACGGAACACTGAACCTTTCCTCGGGTGATAACTTCATCCGTCTAATCCATGCAAAAAGCGAAAACGAAATTGTAAAAACTGATAAAGCAATTAGCATAGGAATCAATCTAATGCCAAAAGGCGTATAATTTAAGATTAAACCTAGTAATGGAACAATAACGATGCTTAAACCAAAGCTGAGGGTAACGCGTTCAATACCATCCAAATCGTCCTTTCTTGGAAACAAAGCTGCAGTAAATGAATACCCACATGTAAAAAACACCAAGAGGAAACTAAGAACAATTCTTACTGTGTTTTCATTCAGAAGCGGAGCTAAAATGAATAGGACACATAAGATGGTTGAAAAAATAACAAACAGGATATCGGCTCCGCCTAGGAAATCAGACTTCAGTAATTCCATGTGCTAGCCCCACTATTTTATTATAATCGGATCTCTAGGATACTGTTGAGGATCTGGTAAATCCTTTAGAAATCCTATAAACACGGCTAGTGCCCAAATATGAACTATAAGGATGGATAGTAACGCGTCTTTAATGTCTTTTCTTCTCCTAACTGACAAGATGAATAGAAGAAAATATCCAGCTATTGTAGTAATAGTGAATAATATATAACCTTTAATCAAAGTAAACAGACTAAAAATGATGTAGAGTAAAAATAAATTAAAAAACATAGCTTGAATAATTTCTGGAAGTCGCATCCAAAACACATGCTTATTTGTCCTAAGCGAGAATCTTATGCTAGATCCAACAGCTTTTGCATATCCCCAGCAGTATTTTTTGATATATGCAGATAGAGACATCGATTTTACATTATGAGTCACCATTGGAGTGGACAGTCTCAAAAGTTTATAGCCTTTTGCCCTTATACGACATGAAAGTTCAGCTTCTTCTCCCGCTTTTAAAAAAGGATGGTAGCATCCGACATCTTCCAAAATATTTCTCCTGAACATCGCAGGTCCTCCCAGACTACTCACTTCACCGAACTTCAAAAGTTCACAACTTCTATTTATTCTTTTGACAACCAAAGGAGAGCAGCCATCTTCAAATATGTTGATGATATTACCTGAAACACCTGCTACATCATCTTTTTTCAAAAATGGTAGTGCTTCTTTTAACCATTCCGCATTTAATATCATATCCCCACCTATGAAACATACATAATCACCCTTAGAATGTAGAAATCCAGTATATTCTCCAGCAGCCGGTGAAAGCGGCCAGCTAGGCTTCAATTGAATTATTTTTATGGGGTAACGTTTTGCAATGTCAACGGTTCTGTCTGTAGAGGCTGAATCAACTAAGATAATCTCGGAATTTTTATATTCCTTTGAACATTCAATTACCGATTCTATACATGCTTGTATCCTTTTTTCCTCATTTCTTGATATGATGATAAAGGATATACTCTCATCATCCATATCTATTGCCTCGGATATAAAACACTGCGTATTCTCCGTTATCATATACGAAAAAGGCAGTATGATCGTTGTTTACTTTCTCGATATCCTCAAGGGATATCCTTCCAATGTTCCTATAAACTTGTGTATAAGCAACTATGTCATATTTGCTTATGATTAAGTATCTTTCCTCCTGTATGGTATTCCAAATATTATTATTTCTCTCATAGCCTAAGTGATCTGGCATAATTGATTTTTCATCCTGCCAAATATATCGTTCATTAAGGAACTGGCTATAAGGGATCAATCCGCTTATCATTCTAACTGTGATTCCACAACCAAAGTATCCACTTAAGCCAACATCTGGGTCTTTATGATCTAATATCCATAGGGAACCAGATAAATCCATCTGAGTTACTTGAGTGTTAACCTGATGGATGTATGGCGAGGGATATACCACTAACAGGCTATTAATGAAGAGAAACATTAAGAAGACAAGAGTAACAAGACCTCTTTTGCACGATTTCGATAAAAATAGTGATGATAAAATAGGTGAAAAAACTATTAGATATTCTATAAATCGAATAGGTGATATATTTACTAAGGTAGGTATAAACACGCTGACCAGGAATATAATACCACTCGCCAACAGAAATGCGAATACTGTTAAAAACCAAGCACTGTATTTTTCTCTTTTTCGTCCAAAAAGAATGGAAATGACAGAGAAAAATGATAGGATCAGTAGTAGAGCTTGATGTCCAAATGTCTTAATGAAAAAAGATGCTAGCTCAAATCCTGTTAAACCTAGTTTACCTAATCCTTCTTGAATATCCACTGCATATCCTAGTGGTATTCTGTACCCTAAGAAGAAATTGCGTATATTTTGTACAGGCCTAACCCAGACTGTAGTGAGATAAATAAAGTAAGCTGAAACTGCACATAAAAAGAATAAAATGTTCCTATAGATGAGTTGTATTTTCATAGTTTTTCCGAAAGCATACAGTAGGATAATGAAGAATACAATAATAATAGAAGTTAGGGGATGGAAGAATACATATGCAGAAAAAGATATAAGAAGACATATAGTGTAGGGTAGAGTTCTACTTGAAAGATGTGTGCTTTTAATAAAGAGGAAAAAGAGTAAGGGAAGCATGAGAAAAGATAATGCCATCGGTGTAGTTATAGAGTTTGGACTGAACAATGAAGAAAAGTAAAAAGTGGAACCTATCAGAAAAGCCAGATTTCGAACAAATTGGTTGTCTGTGATTTCTTTAGCCAGAATATAGAAGTAGAGAGGAAGCAAGAGTGAAAAAATTGGACTCAAGATCTTAATAGAGTCCATATAATTAATATTACTAAGCGATGAGATGGAAAATGCAAAAATATGAGTTAAAGGATAAAAGTTGGTATCAAAATCTATTTTGCCAGAATGAAATATGTCTAAAACCATTCCTCCATGCGTAGGAAGATCCCCACCATTCATTAAATATGCGCCACAAATATACGGAGAAAATAAGATTACTGCATTATTGAATAAGATAAGGAAGAATAGAATGTAAACATATTTCTTCTGGAGTAATCTAAACTCTATCAGCAGTATTGATGCACCAAAGAATATAATTACTGAGGACGCCCAGAATAAAATGGGAACATGCTCATAAAATGAATATACATATCCAAGCAGAGGTCTAAGCTTAAGCAGTAAAAGATTTAGCGGAATTAAGAGAAATAGGATAGAAATAGCGAGCTTTATCCAGTTATTTTTACTTCTTATGCTTATCCTTTCCATAGCTCTTATTTAATCGCTTTTGGCAAGAATCTTATGACTAGTAAAAAAGATCATATAATAGCCTATGGGAATGTGGACTAAATCCATTCTTACCTTAACGTGTACCTAAGAGAAGGCGTGACAATTACAATTTGAGTTCATTTACATAGAGTGAACATAAATTTATTATTAGAATTGAAAGAATTTGTTTATCTCTATTATGCATCTTTCCCAAGAATATGGCTCTACCATTTTTCTGGTGGTAATGCTGATTTTTTCCCGATTTTCTCGCAAGTATTTAACTTTAGCCACAAATTCCTTTGAAGTGTCGCAGTAGAATAAGCCTTCACCTTCTTCAGGAAAAAGATCAATAAGCCCGTTGAATCTAGTACTTATTACAGGTAGATTACAAGCCATAGCCTCTAAAACCGAGAGTGGAGGACTTATACAAGCGTTTTCATGCTTAACTGGAAAAACATAACAGTCAGATAGCTGATATATCTCCTCAATATTCATCATATAGTTAGTGATGACTTTAATCTTGTTGGCTTCCAGTTCTGAAAGCAAAACATTGTCTTGAGGAGTGGAGGAACTTCCTACTATGAGTACTTGGGAACCACTTTCTCGGATTTGTTTCAGTAATTCAATATTTCTATTTCGGTTAATATGACCTACATGTAAAACGATAAAGTCTCTGTCATTAAACCCATACTTTTTTCTTAACTCAGCCTTTCTGCTCTGGGTTACCGGAACAAACTTTTGGAGATCAACTCCAATAGGAATGAATTTTGTTTGACAGTTCATATCTACTAAGTCTTGATAAATTTTTCTGGAAGTTGTAAGAATGAGATCAGGTTTCATCAACCAAGCTAGTCTCTTAGACAAGAAGTTAAATTCATGAGGCTGTAGCACAAGCATAATTGCTTTCTGGGCTCCACTATACTGTTTCAGTAATCTAATACGCCAAAAATTAAGTAAAGTTGCAGAAGCTCGCGGAATATAGAGGATCACGTCCGGCTGAAACCTTTTGATCAGTTTTCTTAGCTTTAAACTAATGAAGAATGCATTAACTGGCATCTTCACTATGTAATCTTCTTTATTAGCATCTCCAACAGAATATATTGCTAAGACTTCATGATCCCTAGCTAGCCTTTTAATTAGCTCGTATGCTACATTAGTTATACCTTCATCAAGATATTTATTTAATCTTTTGGTATAAATGCATATTTTCATTTATCCTGATCCCAGCCAAATAACACACATCTTCTCCTGTAGTATTTTTTGATTATCCTGTTGATCAGAGAGTTACATATGCTTTGAAATTCACCCTCGGTATTAACAATCTCCAAGTTTGATACTTTCATTTTCAATATTTTGTGGTACAATTCAGCCTGTCGCTGGAGAAATTTCAAACAATCTTTACCTTTAGAGCGTTGTAGAGCAACTTCAGGAGATACATCGAGCAAAATACTAATGTCGGGGTTAGGAAGACACTTAGAAAGGAATTTTAGCCAGAATATACTTTCACTATTATTATCAGGATAAGTATATAAATCAACAAATATGTCAGGAATATATCTATCACAGATTACTACTCGTCTTCTTAGAAGTGCAAAAATCACCTTCAAGTTATAAAAAAGACAAAAGTCTAAGATGTTTATAATATGCCACAGAATCCTACGCCAACTTTTACTAAAATATCTTTTCATTTCATAAAAATATTCAACAGGATTATTAGTAATAATGGATGAACTCGATTTAACTTTCCTTAATTTTCTTAGGGATTGAAATCCCTCTAAGGAGCCTACTCTTGTCCATATGTATTTTGTTCTTAGACCGCAACCTTCAAAAGCCCTCTTAAGGGCCTGAGCATAAGAGCTTTTACCGCTACCATCTATTCCACTAAAGCTTATAAGCATAGGCATCTGAGGACTCACTTTTAGCATAGAAATAAAAAAGCTATCGAACAAAGTTTTAGCGAGAATCCATATCCTATGTGATATTTTGCCAAATTCTTGAGACTGAAGGATTTTCTTATAAAGTAATGGTTTACATAGCAGTAATGGTAAATAAAAAGGCAATGTAATTCTTATCCTTAGTATTCTTTTAAAACTATTTTCTAAAAGAATTTTTTGTCTAACAAAAGATCTTGCCTCATTATATACATCCTCAGGAAGAAGTCTGTTACCGAAAATCTCTCGGTGAAGGTGATCATAAAGTAGCAATGATAAATAGTATCCTTCCTCCCAGTTATGATGTGCTGCTGTAGTATGCATGTAGTGCCAATTAAGCTGACTATCCTCGACTAAGTATTTCACTATGCATAGGTCTAGTAGCCTAATAGCTGAGTTTTCATAAAAAGAATGGGCGAGAGTAGTTAGTAGACAATCTTCCGCACCTAGAGGAAACACCACATCATCATAGCACTTTCTAGGGGCATTCGACCATACTAACTTAGTATCAATGAAAGTAGAGCCCCAAAATATTCTAGAATGAAGGTGAATTGGAACGATTTCTTCACCAAGGTTAAACTTCTTATAAAGATATTTATAAGGCTCTCTAATATTCTTTAACTCTATAAAGCCCTCTTTCTCTAATAAAGTGCAAGCTTTAGTGAAGTCTTCTTCTCTAACTAAAACGTCTAAATTCCCGCTAGTGTATGGGAAGAATGAGGGGGTCTTAATAAATAGATAGTGCAGGTTATTTTTCAAGAAAATATCTTTCACTTTCTTAAATTCTTCCTTCCATAATGTGTATCTCTCTTGTTCTGCTTGAAGTTTAGTAAAAAACGGTTTGGATTTAAAAAAGGGAAGCAGATTTGAGCATTTATTACGATATAGGTATACCAAAGGTATAGAATTAAGGGTTAAGATATCAATTATCGATGTATAGTCATAGCGCCAATTTTCATATCTAATATCCTGTTTTTCTCCAAAAATCATCATAGCTAATTTTCCAGCTAACTTGAGATCATCTAGAGATTGTACCAATTTCTTGCGTTTTAACATTATTTATCGGTTACTCCGCTCTTGTTCTTATTTTGGCTACTTCTCTATTAGAACCTTTTTATAAATAATTCTTTATTACCTTCTTCCATGATTTTAATCTTTGACATAATCTTCATAAACTCTCAATATTTCTTTAGCAATGTTCTCCCATGCAAATTGTTGTGCATACTTAAGTATTTTATCTCTATCCCACTTTTTGTCCAGTGCAACTAAGATCTTCTCTATTAAGTCTTGTGGGTTCGCAGGCTCACAGAGCAAGCCGTAATCCTCGGAAGTTATTATTTCAGGAACCCCACCAACTCTAGTACCAATAAAAGGCAAACCCACTCCCAAGGCCTCGAACATTACAGTTGGGTTTCCTTCGCTTAAACTTGGTAGAACGAACAAATCAGCAGCATTCATCCAAAGTGGAATCTCATCATGCGGCTTTGAACCGGCTAGTTTAACGTAATTTTCGAGACCTAGCTTTTTGATTTGTGCTTTCAAATCTTCCCTTAGCACTCCATCGCCAATGATTATGCACAGAATATCTCCTCTATATTTTACGATTTCCTTCACCGCCTCAATTAGATATCTTTGCCCTTTAGCTGGATAGAGGTTGGCAACGTTCAAAATTATCTTTTTGTCAAAGGGTAGATTCAGTTTTTGTCTAGCATTAGTCTTATTAATCATTGGGTAGAATAATTTGGGATTGAATCCATTTGGGATAATGGAAAGCTTATTCTCACTAACTCCTAGTTTTCCAACTAGGATTTTTTTATTACTCTGGCTTACAGTTATTACATGATTAGCTTGATTTAGAGCCCACTTGATCTTTTTCTCCCATTCTTTATCTCTAAAAGGTAAATCATAGACATCATGCCCATGAACAGTTATGATAACGGGAACACCAAATTCATTACCAAGCTTAACTCCAGCATAACCATATGGGTAGGCGAAGTGAGCGTGAATTAAATCAAATCTTAATCTCTTTTCTTGAATGAATTTCTCCGCCTTCTTTGCTAGTTTATCGCCTAGGGACTTGTTTTTTCCATCGGGAATAAAATATAGTAATGAAACTAAATGAACATAGACATTTTCTGGTTTTCGATTTAAATCTAAAAGATTAGCCTTAACGTATCTTCTAACATGATGAAGATATGGTGTGACATGGAAGTAGTTAGAAATTTCAGTTAGATAATTATGTCGGACTAAGATATTGATGAATCTAACATGAGAGCTCATTGTCTCGGCTAATTCTTTAATAAAAAATTTGTAGTGAGGAGCTAAGATGAGAATTTTATTTTCGGATTTTACCACTCTTAATCAATTTAGATTCTTCAGCTGATAACGGATAGTTTTCGACGAACCAGACCATAAATTCTGTAACATCAATCTTGTCCTTCAACAGTTTCTGTCTCTTTGCCCGCCACTTATCTTTCAGGTTCTGTTCTTGTAACAATTTGACAGCTCTTTCTAGAGCTTTGTCAGGATCATTGTAAATAAAGACCAAGCCATATTTTTGTTGAAGTTCTATAAAATTACCCATCGTGCTGGCCAAAGAGGAAATGTAAATCGAAGGTGTCCCTAATATTGCGGCTTCTGTAGCCATCTTGGCACCTTCTCCAACATACATTGCCGCATAGTATAACAGGTCATGGATCTTTTCTGGAGCGACTTTTATCCTATATTTCTCCAGTTCATTTTCCAATTTACTCTCTGATGTGATGAGAACTTGACCATACTTCTCAAGTTCTGTCACAAATCTGACCCGTTCTCTAATACCACGTTGTCCAATATCATGCGTTGCTTTCCAAGACACAAACCTTACAACTATGTACTTATCTGCATCACTCAATTTCATTTCATCCAAGATCGCTCGATCCGGCTTAAAGTATTTAGGATGAAGATATGCCAGTTCATGGTAGCTATCATAACGGATATGTTTTCCTCCCAGATTTTTTCTGAAGCATGAAGGAGTTAAAATAACGCTTGCAAATGGTAGGTAAAGCAAATGTTGCTCTCTGCTATGTTCAGTATCTTCGAATATGATTGATGGTTTCTTCATAAAGTACGCTACATGGGAAGCACGAATGGAACCTAACCCGAGAAAAATATCAGGATTGAACGCAGATCTCTTTATCCTATGGTACATCCTTATGTCTAGTAGAGGCAGATTTATGGCTTTTTGCGGAATAGATTCTCCATAAGAGCCGATATTAACATACTGGAAACCGTAATGGTCGAGTAACTCAAATGTAACATCCTTCTTACTTGCTGTAATAAGAACTTCACACCCTTTTTTCTCCATTTCCCAGATAAAGTTTTTGAAGAAATGGACATCCGCTGGATGGTTTACATCGACTACTATTCTCGTAACTCTTCACCCGAGATGCTTGAAAACAGTATCGCTAAACTTCTTGTAAAATGGCATGGGCATTCTCCTAATTACTTTTGCTCCTAGGTGATGCATTAAATTTCGATTTTCCATAAAAAATCTTCGATTTTCTGGATAAATGCTATAATACAACTTTTTTTCCACCGTTCCCCATTTTTTCTTGAAATTTATTAGCCCAGCATCCTCATAGGAAACCCTGCCGAAGTCGAAGTATCTGTATCCACCTAGGCAAGCATCCTCTATAGCCTTCCAGATAAATGCATTATATGGATATAGCTTGAGGCTTTTCGGGTCTGCAGCACCGTACCCGTATATAACTGTATTCTTGTAATAGAGCATTATCCCTCCGCCGATAGCCTCGCCTCCATGCCTAGCGATATATAGCTTAGCGAAGTCGCCCAGATTCTTGAACAATTCCTTAAAAAACTTAAATGAATGGCATGGAACTCCGATTTCTTTCTTAGTCCTGCAATTCATTTCATAAAACTCAGTCAGATCATTCATATCCTTAGCAACCTCGACCTTGACTCCCATCTTGTATGCCTTCCTAATAGCCCACCTCACACTTCCTTTATCTAATTTTCTCCATACTTCTTCCGGATTAGAAGACAGTTCCAATACGTAAGTGGAAAATGTATTGAAGATTTTGAATTTTCGGCCATTTGCATAATCCCTAATCTCCAGATAGTTAGCATCCAAATTGTTATAAAGTTTAACAGCATTTTGCAATAAGGCTCTTTTTAATTTTTTGCTTCCGATATATCCACATATATGAGCAAAAGGTAAACAAGACAATCGTGCAGGAAATATTTTGCTTTTAATGTGCATTAGTGGCAACATACCCAAGATTTTGTCATTTTCATCTATCGCAAACAAGTAGTAAGGTTTGTAGCCGAATACAGTCTTCAAGAAGTTTCTCCATTCAGGTGTATGGTATATCAGAGCCTCATCATAGTTTTCTAAGAATTCCTTCCAGTCATCTTCTTTAACTTCATTAACAATAATTACCATAGGCGTCTTGCTAGAAACCTCTTTCCAATGTTAAATGCCACATCTCTTAGATAGCACTGGATCCACTCTATCCTACTGGATGTCCATCTTTCCGGGTGAATTGAGAGATAAAGTTTATCGACCTTCTTAGACTTAATCAAATCTATGAGCTCATCGGTGGTATTCAGGTAATATTGATTGACCAGTGGATCGTCATCGATGTGATCTCTAATGTTATTCCTCAAGCCCCAATTTCTTCCAGTATCAGAGAAGTAGTTAACATTTTTTATGGAAATATAGGCCTCTCCAAGAATACCTAATTGCTTAAAATCATAGCATTTCCACAAATCCCTATTATCGTACTTTGATAGAGGACTCCCATGCATTGCTATAGTTTTGACCTCACAGATTTTTCTAAACTCATATAGCTCATATTCAAACATTTTGAGGGCTTTTTTGTAGTCTCCTTTGGTTTTACTTAACGTTTCATAATGATAGCCAATTTCGTGTCCTAATTCGTGAATCCTTCTGATTATTTCTGGCTTAAATACTCCCTTGACATATCTGAAATAGTAGGTTGACTTTATTCCTTTCTGATTCTCCAGCTCTGCCATTCTTAGGGCATTTATGGGTTTTCTGTCAACATCATGTCTCAATATGACAAAATTCGATTTCGGTTTTTTCTCCAGATATAAGGAAATAGTAAAAATCTTTAAATTTTGATCCAGTAGAGCTTGCAATAATTCTTCATACTTATTTAATGTAAAGTCAAGCACGAATTTTGTCCTCAGCACTCTTTTCGGCACTTTCTGCCTGCATATCGAATAGCATCGCAAATGATAAGAACTGCAGTCCAATTATAAAGAGTAGTGCTGAGAGAACCCCTCTAACAAATAACGGCCCTCCCAAGACAAATTTATAGTATAACGTATATAACCCTATGAAGGTACCAAGTAGCGTGAATACAATTCCGAATAGGTAAAATAGAACAATAGGATGGAAGCTTAAAATTATATACTTCATCTTCAACCTCCAAAAGAAGTCTCTAAGCAGCAACCAAGAGACTTTAAGGATATACCTACTATACTTTATTTTCGACTTTTCCCTGCCATACCTTGCAGGATGAGGAACATCAATAACTCTGAATCCGTAAACATTGAGTTTCACAAGTATGTCATTAGGATATCCATACCAAGGATATATTGAATCAAGATCGATCCTTTCCAAAGCCCGTCTGGAAATTGCAGTATAACCGTTCTGAGGATCGATCACTTGCCAATAGCCGGACGCTATCTTAGTAAGAAAAGTCAAAATAGAGTTTCCGAAAAACCTCCACTTACTCATACCCTTCCTATATTCTGGGTTAAGCAGTCTGTTTCCCTTAGTATAGTCGGCTCTTCCTTCGATTATTGGTTCTAAAAGGTCTGGTAGGTATGCTGGATCCATCTGATTATCTCCAGCCATTACGGCAACAATATCCATCTTGTCTTGAAGAGCTCTTCTATACCCAGTAACTATAGCAGCACCCGGCCCTCTGTTTTTATCGTGCTTTATGCAGATAATCCTTGAATCTTTCTTGGCAAATTCCTGCATTATTTCGAAAGTTCTATCAGTAGAGCCATCATCAACAGCATATATTTTATCAACGTATTCTGGTATTGACGAAAGAGTTTCCCCGATTAATCTTTCTTCCTGATAGGCTGGGACAACCACTGCAATTTTTTTATTTTTATACATATTTCATAGACAATTAACTTCAGTCTTAGTTTTGCATGTGTCTTTTATTGCATGCAAGAATCTACAAGCTCTTCGGACTCATCGAGACCCTTTCTGCCATGACCAGGGCTGAGCGCAGACATAAAGTACTTTCCTAAACGGCATCTCACCCCCCTCGAGCGCGCCCCTGGCATGACAGGAAAGGCCTCTCGTCCCAGCGTTCAATGTGTAGCGTTCAGCGTTCAAAGCTGAAAAGAGGGGCCAAATGGCCCCGTCATTCACCCCTCCATCCGGAATGCCCTGGCTCCTCGAGGAGCTCCTTAGAAGCTCGGAG
>Ga0080004_1130761_pt1 | contig 12594 bp, 10 predicted proteins | sample WasSprMetagenome_FD_69207 | JGI IMG/M metagenome (GOLD analysis project Ga0080004, IMG submission 69207) | Sulfidic aquatic microbial communities from Washburn Spring, Yellowstone National Park, USA - WS (SPADES assembly) (version 2) | ecosystem: Environmental > Aquatic > Thermal springs > Hot... | reverse complement strand
AGTAACGGGCTCAATATTGATCTAGACGCCTGGAAAACTATGTTGAGCAGGCTTGCTCTACCAGACATTCCTATGCCAACAAAAATGGCCGTAAGTGAGGAAAGAACCGATGAGAACAAAATAATGAATGAGGTTACTTTTACAAGGGGGGCAATGTCGCTTCTCCCCAGGATAAGCTGTGTCAACAGTTCGGCTGAGAGAAACGAGAAAACTGTTAAGGGAAGCGCTGTAAGAATCTTGAAAAATAGTCCCGCCTTCATGTAGCCTCTAAGCCTGCAACCCGTGTTTATTGCCGTGTATCTCGTAATGCCTGAGTCTATGCCTAGACCTGCGAAGACGAGCAAAAGACTTGGAACAACTGTGCTTAGAGCATATTTTCCATATGCTTCAGGTCCCAAGAGCCGCGTTAGAATTATTGAGCCTATTCCAGCTATGAGTGTTCCCAGAAACTGTCCTGTAAATAGCTTGAAAGCACTTTCCATAGTTGATGAGGCCAAGTCGTCAAGGGACATTGAATTCATCTTTTTAATCCTTTAAAAATAAAAATATCACGCTAGTGGAAAAATAAAGATGAAAAATCTATATCCGTCCCTCAGATATGTCCCGATGTATAGTTTGGGATGCACGTCTACCCGTTCCCATTGCCTCGATAACTGTTGCCTCTCCGAGTACAATGTCTCCGGCAGCGTAGACTCGTTTCATACTTGTCCTCAACTCGCTGTCAGTAATGACACGCCCCTCTTCGTCAACCTTTATCTCTGGAGTGGTTCTTGCAATTAATGGGTTTGGATGAGCTCCTATAGCGATTATCGCGGTGTCGGCCTCGAATACAAATTCGGAGCCTGGGACGGGTATCGGTTTTCTCCTGCCAGTTGCGTCTGGTTCGCCAAGTTGCATTCTAATGCATTCTATGCCTGTTAGGATGTCGTCTTTATTGCCAATGAATCTTATGGGCTGGGTTAGCAACTGAAACTTGACACCTTCCTCTTTGGCGTTTATCACTTCCTCCCTCCTTGCAGGCATCTCTTCCTCTGTTCTCCTATAGAGAATGTATACCTCTTCTGCACCAAGCCTCACAGCTGTCCTAGCGGCATCCATAGCTACATTTCCGCCACCGATAACAGCAACTCTTTTCCCGATCTTTATTGGCGTGTCGTATTGTGGGAAAAGGTATGCCTTCATTAGGTTTACTCTCGTTAGGAACTCGTTGGCAGAATATATGTTAACAAGTGTCTCGCCCGGGATGCCCGGGAACTTCGGGGTACCTGCACCTGTCCCAAGGAAGACAGCTCTGTATCCGTCTTCTAGGAGATCCTTTATAGTGTATGTTCTGCCTATAAGAACATTTGTCTCTATGTCAACTCCAAGTCTTCTCAAGTAGTCTATCTCATACTCGACTATTCTCTTTGGAAGCCTAAATTCTGGTATGCCATACATTAGAACGCCTCCAGGCTTATGAAGGGCCTCAAACATTGTGACCTCGTAGCCCAGCTTTGCAAGGTCTGCAGCGACTGTTATGCCGGCGGGACCTGATCCAACTACAGCCACCTTGATGTTTCCGTTAGATGGGCGATTTGCTATCTCCTCGTCTGCTAGCTCTTTTGCAACACCCTCTTTCAGAGCCCAGTCAGCTACGAATCTTTCGAGTGCTCCAATTGCTGTAGGCTTCTTGAGTTTATTGAGTACACATACTCCTTCACATTGATGTTCCTGGGGACAGACCCTGCCAGTAATAGCTGGAATAGCGTTACGCTCCTTGATGATCTTATAGGCAGACAAAAAGTCGCCTTCCGCAATCTTCTTTATAAAGCGGGGGATCTCTATTCCTACAGGACAGCCTTGAACGCATGGCCTCGGTGGGCATTGGAGACAGCGCTTTGCCTCTTGTATCGCTTCTTCCTCTGTGTATCCCAGTGCAACTTCTTCAAAGCTACGTATCCTCTTCTCAACTGGAAGCTTTCTCATTTCAACCCTATCCTTTACTGGCATTATGCTTTCACCTCTAGAAATCTCTTCAATGCTAGTTGTTCCTCTGCCTTATAGGCGTTAAGCCTCTTGATTAGGACGTCAAAGTTTACCTGGTGTGCATCAAAGTCTGGACCATCTACACATACAAACCGTGTTTTCCCACCTACTTCCACCCTACATGCCCCGCACATCCCCATGCCGCAAAGCATGAGGGAGTTGAGGCTAACAATTGTCTTAACGTTAAATGGCCTGGTTACATCTGCACATGTCTTCATCATTATTGCTGGTCCGACAGCGATGACTCTGTCCACCTTTAAGCCGCTATTTAATAGGTCTCTTAACTCGTCCGAGACAAAACCTTTCCTGCCCTTAGAGCCGTCGTCAGTTGTGATCCTAAGCTCGTCGCTTACCCTTCTCATTTCTTCTTCATATATGAGTAGATCCTTGTTTCTCGCGCCAATTATGGAGATAACCCTGTTTCCTGCCTTTTTAAGCTCTTTTGCCATCGGGTATATCGCAGCGATACCGACGCCTCCACCCACACATACCACTGTGCCAAACTTCTCTATCTCCGAAGGGTTACCGAGGGGGCCAACCACATCGGTAATGACGTCTCCTACCCCTAACCTCCCCAATTTATAGGTAGAAACACCTACCTCCTGGAAAACGATAGTTACCAAACCCTTCTCTCGGTCCCAGTCGGCAATAGTCAATGGTATCCTCTCGCCTTCCTCTCCAACTTTAACAATTACAAACTGCCCTGCACGCGCCTTAGCGGCTATCCTTGGATTGTAGACCTTTATCTCCTTTATTCTGGGGGCAAGCTCTTTCTTCTCTACTATCTCGTTAAGTTTAAACAACTGCCTTACCACCTTTAATCCATAATAAAAACCTTAGCAAACATATTTAAATTTGGCTTTATAACATAGTTACTAAAAACGTTACAATTATTTCAAAAACTACATGTTTGTAAAGAATATTCCACTCACAAAGTAAGTAAACTTTTCAATGCAAAAAAGATTGTTAAAACCTGCAAGAAAAACAGGCACTCTTCAAAAAATTAAAATGCCTCATGGATAAATATTTTCCAGCTCAACTGCAAAGTCCAATTAACGTATGCCAAGGAGGCAAGCAAGTGGGCTATGAAGGTAGTAGTCTAGTTCCTGGTTGTTCCACGTGACTTTAGTAGAGGGAATAATTCTAGGGCATCCGGTACTATAGAGGAATATTGGTATCCCTGTTGGCGAATTTATTGTTAGGAGCATGACTGGCGCCTCGCTTGAGTGATAGTGCTCTACAGCGTAGATTAGTGGACATGATGTAAGCCTTCTAACTGGCAGAGATGTTTTGCTTATATTTACTAAGTAAGCCACTATTCTGGGTCCAAGCGTCTCGTTTGCTGTCGACAATATAGTGGAAGTGTTTCCAAGCCGGCTTACAATGATCTTGTTTTTGAGGTCGGCGATGACGGTATCGACTTTTTCAAGACGTAGCGTCTTTAAATCGTTGTCCAGTGTGGGCCACTCGCCTTTTTTAGCATATATAAAGCTTGCTTGGAGATTTTTCACCTCAAACATTGGAAAGAAGTTGCCTAGATATTTTCCATTGGGAAGATAGTAGCCTTTTCCTGGAACATATTGTAGGACTGCTTTACGTGTGGATATGCTTTGCGGAAGAAGAACCATAGAGTGGTTTTCCAGCAACACTGCTTCTTCAAATTTCAGCGTAAACTCAACGAGAAAAGTGGACCCATTTGTTTTTTCCACGTGTACAAGCAACTTTGAGCAATTGGCTGGGACCCGAACATCTCCAAATGGAGACTCTACTATTATCGCGATAGCGAATCTATACTCGAGAATAACAGATAGTTCGGGGAGCCTTTTCTGGAAGTCTATTCTACACTCATTTAGTGTCATCTCGAGTAGAGAAATATACTTGTTGGCATCATCTGTGTTTCCCACTTTGCTTTGGCTTGTTACCGTGTTTGTTGATTCAGGACTCTGTACTGCTTCTCGCGAGGGAGAGATATAGTGAAGGAAAATCAGGGACAAGACAATCAAAGATAGGCAAAACAAGACAGCCAGGATTTTCCCTCTAGAGAGTTTATTTACCATTCTTCTAGAGTAATATTATTAGACCAGCGAAATAAAGTTTTTGGGTAAATGCCAGACAAAACATTGTTCTACGCAAAGAAAAAATAGTAGTTTTACGATTGTTTATCTTTGAGTCCAGGAATGGCGAACGCGGGAGGTATCAATGGAGACAAAATCTCAGAGAGAGTTATCCTGCTAAAGAGGTTTTTGCCCCAGCTGGAGGGCCCTCCGCCAAATCCCTTTAAGGTCAAGGTTTTAAAGGAGACACTTGGACTAAGCGTTTTCGAGCAACCGAAAACAATCGAGGAGCTGGCTCGGGTCATTTCTGACGAAGACTTGAAGAAGCTTTTTTCTTATTCTCCTTACAGGTCCCTCTATGATTTCCGTGGGAGGTATTATACCGTTGAAGGAGGAGAGCTTTTACTGAAAGATTCCAGTAGTAGTGTGGAAGAGGCCGTTAAGGAGGCGATTAGGGTTCACGGATTTAAGGCGTACGCTGTGTTGAAGAGTCTTGTTGAGGCTGGGGAGGCTTCCTTTAGCTATATCTCGGCGCGCGCCTCAGAGCTTTCTAACGAGAAGATATACCCTACCCACCTTTTGGCTGAGCTAAGGGATAAGTGGAGACTTGTCTGGGAAACTGAGGAGGACGGTGAAAAGCTTTGGAAAATGCCTGAAGAGATAAGGCCTGTTGTTCAGAGCGTTCTCTCGAGCTATGAGTCGGCGGGGCTGAGGAGGTTTAGCACTAAGCAGGCTGAGGAGGAATTCCTCATGGTCTTAAGGATGGAGGAGGAGCTTAGGGCATACATAGAAAAGATGTTTTCTGAGAGGCTTGACGCTGTGCTTGATTTTGCTGAGAAGTTTTCTGTCTCTTCTCTGAGAAACTACTTGGTAGATTTATTTGGGCCTGTGGTATTCTTTGACGAGCTCTTAACATTGACCCAGCAGTACTCTCTCGCAGACGTAGAGGTTGTAACAAAGGAGGGTCACAGGGCTCTGACTACTGGCTTCAATTTGGCTCTTTTCGGGGAGCCTGGAACTGGCAAGACATTTGCCACGAAGGACTTTATTCTGGGCAACGATAAGCTGGGCGTCCCGCCGCACGGCATCCCTGGGATAAATCGGTACTGCGGCGGTATGACTCCTTCTATGTTTATCTCTATTGGTGAGGCGTATGAGGGGAGACGCTTCAACTTCATCATCACGGAGTTTAATGACTGGTTCAAGTATAGGGGTATGGTGGAGCCGCTGAAGCTAGCGATGGAGGGGGGAACCATTGTGTATGAGACAAAGACCTACCGGGTTGGTCCATACAGGTTTAGCTCGTTTTTTAGCGTGAACTACAATACACGTGTGTATGAACGTGGCTACGAGGTGACCGTCAATGATCCTAACTTCAACGCGATAGAGGACAGGATGCTTTGCCGTTTACACAGGCTTACAAAGGACAAGTACCGCGAGCTTGCCGAGAGCCAGAGGAGGCTCATGCTTGGGATTTCTGCTAGAAAAATGGCGGAGGTTGCACCATTTATACGGGACCACGTGACGCTGGTTTACGCCGTCTCTACGGGGATCAAAACTCGCGGGGGACTAGGGAAGAAAAAGGTTCTACTGACAGAAAGGGAGCTAGACCAGCTAGAGCGGGCACGCGAAGCCATATTTGAACAGCTTGGAGAAGTCCAAGTCCTTCCTTTCTCCATGAGGCTTGAGCGCAGAGCTCTACAGCTAGCATCTGCCCTTAGCCTGGTCAACTTCTTTAGATCAGAAGAAGAATTTATAGAAGTTGACCGGGACGCATTGAGGCTGGCTCTGAAGTTCTACGTGGAGGAGGCCTGGGTAAGATCCCAGGAGTCTTTCAGCTTGGCTGAGGTCTCAAAGAAGCTTGGAATAGACAGCGTCTAGAGACATGGGTCTCTAAAGATTTTTAAAGTTCGCAGTCATTGATTACCTATGGTTTTAACCTTAAAAGATGTCTGGGATGCATTCATTATGCTTTTCATTGTTCTTGACTCTATTGGAAACATTCCCATATTTTACTCGTTGACCTCCGGGATGAAGGCCTCCGAACGCAATAAGGTCTTCTTAAAGTCCGTTCTCGTGGCTTCTGCTTTACTCGTATTTTTCACGTTATTTGGCTATACGTTTTTTGCCCATTACAATGTATCTGTAGCTGATTTCAAGATTGCTGGAGGAATCATACTATTCATTATAGGGATCGAGGGCATTTTTGGAAAGATAGAGGCAGAAATGCTGAGAATCGAGGACCTGGCTATTGTCCCAATGGCTACACCCCTACTCGCTGGACCCGGCAGCATCTACATGGTCATGTACCTGAATAATACCTTTGGACTGGTTCCCACACTTATAAGCATCCTACTCAACACCATTGCCGGCTACATAATACTTGCAAATAGTAGTATACTACTTGGGAAAGCCGGAAAGAACACTGTGCTAGTAGTCTCGAGAATCTTCTCACTATTTCTAGCTGTACTCGCTGTATCTTTTATTCGGAGCGGTATCGAGGAGGCACTGCGCTCCATGGGTGCATAGATTGGTTGACGAAGCCACAGTTGAACTGTTTACAGCCTTCCGATTCGCAAGAAGCCTCGAGTCGCTTAGCCGCCTAACTGGTATAAGGAGAGACAAAGTGAAGAAACTCCTCCATGGAGACACTGCCAAGTGGAGGCTCAGGTGGAGTATAAGTTTCCACAAGATAGGCTTAAAAGTAATAGGTGTTTTCACGGAGAAGGCTCCGGCCGAGCCCCCACCCTTTGTCCTTAAAATTTTTCCACTTGAGGGTTTGAGCAAACTATATCTTGTCGTCGGGCTTGCAAGCAGTAATTTTCTCGAAGGATTCCTGAACACGCTAAAACCTCTCTACATTGTTAAGGGTTTAGAGTTTTCTTTTTGGGTCCCAGACAAGCTACTTGTCAAGGCAGGATATGGTTTCAAACCACAGGACTACCCTGGCATTATGGATTTCATGGAGCTACCAGAGGAGGAGCCCTTTTTACGTGTCCCCGACAGGGTTGACTTAGCTATCCTGGCACATAAAATGAATTCTCCATTTAAAAGGTTTAAGACTGCCTATGAAGACGCGCAGAGAGAAGACCCCTCGCTTAAGCCCATTTCTCCACAGGCCTTGACGCTACATATCCAAAGACACATTTTGCCGCTGTGGACTGGCAACTATGGGTACCCCTACTTTCCTGATCCTGAGAAGCCAATAGAAGTTTTTTACTTGGAGGGGTGGAGATCGCATGTGGCTTCCCGTCTAGCCGCTAGAATTCCCGGGACACATTTCGTTATAATTGACAATAATCGCGCAATTATAGTTGGACAATACTCTGGACCTAGAAAGGTTGCATTGCTAGCAACGATCGGGGGTGTAAGGGCTAGCCTCCCCCTATCTGAACTCGTGTGTCCTCCTGGAAAAGAAGAGACATACATGTGGCGCTTCTGGAGATTTGTCTCTAGCAAAAAATACATGCAACCAGGTGAAAAACCTACGAGAATAGAGGATACAATTATCTAAGCCATGTCGATAACAAGAATAAAAAATAATTATTTTTTATTCATTGTCAGATAATTAATTCTCCCGTGTTTTTGTAGACGTGTGTCTTGGCGTAGTTAAAGTTTACTCCAACTTCTTGCCCTATCGTTAGCTTAGACTCGGGTGGAAGTATCACTCTGAGTAGTGTTCCATCTGGAGCCTTAACGTGTGCGAAGGCTTCACGTCCAAGCCACTCGATTGAGTATACAGAGAAACCTTTGCCTTCAACTATCCTTACATCTTCTGGTCTAACCATGAAGTATACCTTTGTCTCGTTTTTAAGTACTTCTGCATAGTCTCTGGGCATTGGGAACCTTGTTCCAAGCATCTCAAAATACATCGCATTTTTCTCTTCGACTATGTTCGCGTCTATGATGTTTGCCGCCGGTGCACCTATAAAACTAGCTACGAAAGTGTTAGCGGGCCTGCTGTAGAGTTCGTCTGGGGACCCTACTTGTTGGAGTATGCCTTCATTCATTACTGCTATTCTATCTGCCAAGCTTAGTGCCTCCGCCTGATCGTGGGTAACATATATAGTTGTGATGCCCAGTTCCTTCTGAAGCCTTTTTAGTTCTGCTCTTACCTCTACACGTATCTTGGCGTCTAGGTTGCTGAGGGGCTCGTCCATAAGGAATAGACTTGGCTCTTTAACAATCGCTCTGGCTAGGGCTACTCTTTGTTGCTGTCCTCCGCTGAGCTGGCGTGGGTAACGATTCAGGAGGTTGTCGATCCTGAGCATCGATGCAACTTGCTTGACTTTTCTATCTATCTCGTCTTTGGGGAGCTTCTTTAGTCTAAGCGGGAAAGCAATGTTATCATATATCGTCATGTGCGGGTAGAGTGCGTAGCTCTGGAAAACCATGCCTATGTTTCTGTCTTTTGGCTCTAAGTCGTTGACTATCTTGTCGTCAAAATAGATGTATCCTGATGACGGCTTGTATACACCTGCAATCATCAGTAAGGTTGTTGTTTTGCCGCACCCTGATGGACCTAGAAGAACCATAAACTCTTTGTCGTTAATTACAAGGTTGAGATTTTTGACGGCGTTTACGCCACCTTTAAAGCTTTTAGAAACATTTTCAAGAGTAACTTTTACCAATTCAACTCACCCCTTTACACCGCCAATTGTGACACGAACCAGATATTTTTCACCAACTATGAACAGGATTATGACTGGAACTAAATAAATCATGCTGAGCGCCGCAATCAACGCCAAGTTTATCCCGCCCATCTCGCCTACAAGGCTCTGGATAAGCATTGAGAATGTCCAGTTCTTTGAAGACTGGATAAACGTGTAGACAAAGATGTATTCTCCCCATCCGCTTAGAAACGAAAACAGGCCTACGGCGAATATTCCAGGGGCAACTAGTGGAAGCATTATCCTCCTGAATGCTCCGAGGCGGCTAGCGCCGTCGACAAGGCTAGCTATCTCGATGTCCCAAGGAATACTGTCATAGAAGCCTTTCAGAACCCATACGCCCAGCGGAGTATCCACTGCAACTTTTACGAGAATCACGCCTAGGAGGGTATTTAAGAGCCCGAGGCTCTTCAGCATGTAGTAGAGGGCTATAAGGAGGACAGAAGCTGGCACCCCGTGAATAACCAGGAAGGAGCCTAGCAGTGCGCTTCTACCCTTGAAGCTGTACCTTGATATTATGTATCCGGCCATTGAAGAGATAAGCACAACTATCAGCATGTTGCCAACTGCTAGTAGGAAAGTGTTCAATGCCACAGAGTATACATTGGGATAAAGTTTGCTGTATACAGGGTCATTAGCAAAAAGCGTCCCTGTTTTCAAGAAGTCAAAATTTCTGGTTGTGAAGCCCTGGGGCTGTACCTGGCTCTCGCTAAAAGCGAGGGCAACCAACAGTCCAATGGGTACGAGCGGTATCAAAGCTACTAGCAGGCCAACCATATTTAATATTAAACTTTTAGCTTTCACCATCTGCATCACCTACTCGAGCTTGGGCTCAATCATGAGCTCCTTTAGCCTGAAAACTTTCCAATAAACAATCGAAAGCACGAGACCAACAACAAGAAGTATCGTGACAAAAACAGCAGCATATCCAAACCTCATTGCCGCCAAATATTGTCCAAAAGCCAAGTGGTATGCCTGTAGGATCAATACTTCTGTAGAGTAGTAGCCTGGCCCACCGTCAAGCGTCAAAAGGATGTATTCAAATGATGCAAGCAGGGAGAGGGTCTGGTAAGCAACTACAAATGCTATCTGCCACTTGATAAGGGGCAATATGATCCTTCTAACGATGGTTAGACCAGAAGCACCATCGACTTTTGCTGCCATAATTAATTCTTGTGGGATGGATTTTATGGCACTACTGAATATCACCATTCCCAGGCTACAACCAATGAAACCATTTACAATAAAGAGGAAAGGCCAGTAGTACTGGAAAGTCCAGGGTACAGGCTTACCACCCATAGATTTCAGTAGAGAGTTGAGAAAGCCTGTATCCATAGGCGAGAACATCCACATCATTACAAATGCCCATACGACGCTTGGAAGCACCCTAGGCATGTACCAGACGGCCCTCAAAAAGGTTCCAATTGTGTCATGTATATGTGTCGAGAGAAGTGCCAAAAGTAGTCCTACGCCAACGTTAAATGTCAATGTCCCAACAACGAAGATTATGGTATTCCTGATAAAGATAGGAGTATTAGGATCGGACAGGAATCTGTAATAGTTCGAAAGACCTACCCATTCCCATCTGAATCTATAGTCGAGGTTTGTAAGGGAGATTAGGATTGTAAGTATTGATGGTGCAATGAGGAAAACAACAATTATTATGGCGGCTGGCAATAGCATTATAGCCATCGTGGTATATTTGGCAATATTTCTTTGAACCATTCTGCTTTCACCTAAAAAAGAAAAATAATTTTTGTTTGTTACTTTTTGATGATTATTGCATCTCCGAGGGTCGATTTTAAGTTCTGCTCAAACACTTGCAAAGCCTGGTCGGAGTTGAATTGCCCGGTTTCTATTCCCTTAATTGTATTGAAGATTATTGTATTGTAGTCGCCCCATCTTGGATGCATTGGCTGATATTTCGCGTACTCAACCATGTAGCCTGTCATAGCCAAGAATTTGTCCTGCGTATATACTGGGCTTGAAAGCTGGCTATATAGGATGGCCAAGTGTGCACTCTTAACGTCATGCAGAGAGTTGAGGTATGGGTCAGTTGCTAACGTTATTATTAGGAATGCAACTTCCGGATACTTGCATGTCTTTGATATGAAGTATGCCTGCGGCTGGGAGAGTGTCACTGGTTTTAGTCCCTTCTCTCCGGCTGGGTAGAGTGCGAAGCCGAACATCTTCCAGAACATATCCTCAGACAAGTTGAAGGACCCAACCCATTGTGCCTTATTCCATATTCCACCCATATAGAAGAGAACCTTGCCTGAAACAACGGTTGGGTGGACATCCCTATTGAAGTCTAGTGAGGTTATCTTGTCTGAGATTACCTTGTATTGTTGCATTGAGGCTAGATAATACCAGTCAAACACCTTTTTCCATACATTCATGTCTGCCACAAGCTTGCCCGATGCGTCATCATATAGTGTGCCGCCAAACGCCAAGTATACAATCGGCCAGTCTGGGCCCGCAGAGGGCCTGTGCCATATACCGTAACCAGGCTGGACAACTCCTTTATCTACGGCTTCCTTCGCAACCATTAACAGGTCTTGTAGTGTAAATTCTCCATTCTTTATTTTCTCTGGCAATGCGTTGATCTGGTCATCAGTCCAGCCTAGCTTCTTGAGTAAGAGCTTGTTAAAGAAGATTGGTCTTGCCTCTGTGTCTTGCGGTATTCCCCATATGTGACCTTTATATGTCACTGAGTTCCAAAGTCCAGATATTATGTCATAATAGGTCCAGTTCCAGTACTTCTTGACATAGCTATCCAGCGGAATTATCCATCCGTTCTCTGCGAGCGTTGCTGACCATACGTGTTCCATCTGGAATATGCATGGCCCTGTCCCTCCTTCTAGCGCAAGGAAGACTTTCTTCCTGTAGTCAGTCCATTGTGCTGTCGAGAAGTCTCCCTCAAGTTTTACAGTAGCAGGTACGCCTGTGACTTGGAATATCCGGTTCAGCCTGTTTGCCGCTTCGACAAGGTTAAGTAGCCTGTAAATTGACTCTCTTTCTGGCCCCTGGGTCCAAGCGGTTATAACAATTTCGACAGGTTTTCCTCCCTGCTGTGCGGAGAGTTGCTGTAGCTGTTGTTTGAGAGATTCTACCTGTTTTTGTAGCTCGTCGTACTGGGACTTTGGCACGACTTCTCCTGTAGTCGTTGGGGCGGGAGCAGTGGCAGAGCCAATAAAGTATCCTATAACAAGGCCTACAAGTAGGGAAACTATGAGAAATATTGCGGTGCTCTTTTGAATTACATTTTTTTGTTGGCTCATAGCAAATTACATGTGCTTATAACTCTTAATAAGTTTTATTCAGTAAGTTTTTCAATCATTTAAGTAGTCTTACTAAATGAAATAAATATTATATTCTGTAAATAATAGTGAATATTTATAATTAAATTTTCTACATAAAATTTTATTCATTTCTTTATCTCTTTCTTTTTATTCTTAAAGTTAATCTTTCAACTCTAGATTGTAGTGATGACAGAGTTTCTATTGAGAAAAATTTTCCAGCTATATAGATTAATATAAGAGAGAAGAGCAAAGAGGCTAAGAGGTAGACTGGTGTTTCTGGTGGTAGTTGTGAGGCTATCATGTCTCTGGCCATTATGGTTGGCTGGGTTATGGGGAGTACGTAGAGGAGGGCTCTCACGGCTGGTCCATAGAAGCTAGAGGGTGCAAAGACGATGAGGTAAGCCGGTACAATGAATATTATGCCTATGGGGCTCATGAGTGTATTTGCTATCCTAACGTCTCTGCTTAGGGCCCCGACTATTACTCCAATTGAGGCGTAGAAGAATAGTGATAAGATTAGGCTCAGTGCTAGAAGAGGTATAC
>Ga0080004_1116561_pt1 | contig 12597 bp, 10 predicted proteins | sample WasSprMetagenome_FD_69207 | JGI IMG/M metagenome (GOLD analysis project Ga0080004, IMG submission 69207) | Sulfidic aquatic microbial communities from Washburn Spring, Yellowstone National Park, USA - WS (SPADES assembly) (version 2) | ecosystem: Environmental > Aquatic > Thermal springs > Hot... | reverse complement strand
ATAATCCTTTTAGCATAGCAAGAAAGATTTCAAGTTTAAGAAGTTTTTTCAAATTTTTAGAAGCAGAAAAGGGATTTAATATAAGTTTTCTTTTATTTTTAGAATCTCCTAAGTTACCTTTCAGACTTCCCAAAGTATTAAGTTTAGAAGAGATTGAAAAACTTTTAAATTCTCCTGATATAAATAATCCTCTTGGATATAGAGATAGAACCATGCTTGAGGTGCTTTATGCTACAGGATTAAGGGTTTCAGAATTGGTAAATCTTAAATTTGAGAATTTAAATCTTGAGCTTGGTTTAGTTAGAGTTTTAGGGAAAGGTTCTAAGGAAAGACTTGTCCCTCTCGGAGATTATGCTTTGAAGTTTTTAAAAACCTATTTAGAAAATGTGCGCCCCCAGTTGGCAAATGAAAAAAGTAAAAATTTTGTTTTTTTAAATAGAAGAGGAGCTCCTATTACCAGACAAAGATTTTGGCAGATAATAAAAGATTATGCCAAAAAATGTGGACTTGAGGATAAAGTCACTCCCCATGTAATAAGACATTCCTTTGCAACACATCTTTTACAAGGAGGTGCAGATCTCAGAGCCTTACAAATGATGCTTGGTCATAGTAGTTTAAGTACGACCCAAATCTATACCCATCTTGATTATAAGAAACTAAAAGAGGTCTATGAAAAACACCATCCCAGAGCTTAAAAAATAACTAATGAAAAAATCTAAAATTGATCTTGAAGACTTTTTGAAAACTATTTTTCCTGATCAAAAACTTCTTAAATTTTTGTCTTTAGCCCGAGATATTTCTAAAAAAAGAGGAGAATTTTTATATTTTGCAGGAGGAGTAGTAAGAGATTATCTTCTTAAAAGGCTTTACAAAAAGAGAATACCCAAACCTAAGGATTTAGATTTAGTATTACAGGGGAACTTAAAAAGTTTTTTAAAAGAGCTCTTAGAAAAGGTAAAAGGGCAAATCCTTTTTGAATCTCAATTTTTGACTTATAAAGTAAAGATAAACTTAAATGGGAAAGAATTTTTGATAGATTTTATAACTGCAAGAAAAGAAATTTATGAAGATATTGCTAAGCTTCCCAAAGTTTTTGCCTCCCATTTTGAAGATGATATTTTACGAAGGGACTTTACTATAAATGCACTTATAATAGGTCTTTCTCCACCCTATGAAGGGGTCTTAATTGATTTAGTTGAAGGGGAAGAAGATCTTAAGAAGGGTTTAATAAGACCTCTTTATCTAAATTCTTTTGTAGATGATCCTACGAGAATTTTTAGAGGAATTAGATATAAAGTAAGATTTGGATTTAATTTTTCTGAGGATTTTTTTCTGGCATTAAAGAAATGTTTTGAAAAGTCTGCCTTAAAAAAACTTTCTGGAACAAGATTGGCAAATGAATTGAAACTTTATTTAACCAAAGAACCGGAGAAGAACTTAAAAAACCTTTTAATGACAACTTATGAGTTAAATCTTTTTGAAAAGGCAGAGCTTAAAATTGATAAGAAAAATTTTAATTCTTTAATAGCTCTTTTAAAAGAATTAAAGGGAGAAATAACTGAAAGGGAAAAAGAAAAAATTTTTTTATTTGGGCTTGTTGATTCTCAATTTTTAGAAAGTCTTTATAGATTAGGATTTCCAGATCCAGAAATAAAAGAGTTAATAAGATACAAAAAATTAATTAAAGAGAATTTATCCAATTGGGAAAAGCTATCTCTCTGGGAAAAAATAAAAATCTTTGAAAAAATACCTTCTACTTATCTTTTAACCCTTGGGATTTATTTTCCCAAGATAAAAAAGGAGCTAATAAAATTTTTTAAAGAGTATAGAAAAGTAAAACCTGAGCTTACAGGAGAGGAATTAATAAAACTTGGTGTTAAAGAGGGAAAAGAAATAGGAGTTTTGCTTGAATTGATTAGAAAAGAAAAAATAGAAGGAAAAATAAAAAATAAAGAAGATGAAAAAAATTTAGTAATTCAATTTCTCTTGAAGAAATCTAAAAATTAAATTAAAATTTACCAAACAATTTAAAAAGCCCTTTTTCAATGAACGACTGGATTCAAGAATTAGAAAAGCATCTTCATGAAAGTTTAAAAGAAGTCAAACCTGGATCTATTATTTCAGGAAAGATAATCAAAATTTCTGAGAATTTTGCTTTTGTTGATATAGGGTTAAAAAAGGAAGCCCTTTTACCTATAGAGGAAATAAAAGATAGAACAGGAGAAATTATTTTGGGTGAAGGTGATGAAATAGAAGCTTTAGTTATGGGGAAAGAACCTCAAGAAGGGTTTTATATTTTATCTTTTAAAAAACTAAGAGAGAAGAAATTATGGGAAGAATTAAAAGGGGCTTATAAAGAAAAAAGACCTGTTGAAGTGAAGGTTTTAGCTTTAAATAAGGGCGGTTATGAGGTAGAATTTGGTTTTCTTCTAAAAGGCTTTATGCCTTATTCTCAAGCCTTTTTTAAAGATAAACCAGAAAATTTAGACTCTCTGATTGGAAAAAAGATAAAGGTTGAAATTTTAGAAATAAAAAATGAAAGTTTCATTGCTTCAAGAAGAAAAATTTTAGAAAAAGAATATCAAAGAAAAAAAGATTCTCTAATTAATAAGATTAAAGCTGGAGAGCCAATAGAAGGAATAGTAAAAAAGAAAGTAGAGGGTGGATTTTTAATTGAAATAGAAGAAATTTTGACAGGTTTTTTACCTTATAAAGAATTAGATTGGAAAAGAATTGATAATCCCTCTGAGTATTTAAAAATAGGTGAAAAAATTAAAATTAAGGCTTTAAATTATGATCCTGTAAAAGAGAAGATAAAACTTAGCATTAAAGCCCTTCTTCCTGATCCTTGGGAAAGTATTTCCCAAAAATATAAAGAAGGAGATATTGTAAAGGGAAAAGTTACCCAAATTTTTGATTTTGGAGCCTTTATGGAACTTGAGCCAGGAATAGAAGGATTTATTCCTGTAAAAGAAATAACCTGGAATAAAAAGGTTAAAATTGATGAAATACTTGAAAAGGGAGACGAAGTTTCTGCTTTAATTTTAGAAATAAAGCCTTCTGAAAGAAAAATATTATTAAGTTTAATAAAGCTTCAACCTGACCCTTGGATTTCTGCAAGCAAGAACTATAAATTAGGAGAAATTGTAGAAGGGGTAATAGAAAAGTTTTTACCTAATGGATTATTAATAGAATTAACTTCAGAACTTACAGCATTTATGCCTTTAAAAGAGTTTTTAAAAGATCTAAAAGCATATAAATATAAGAAAGAGCTTACAGAATTTGAAGGCTTTAAAATAGGAGATAAAATAAAAGGAAAAATCATTAATATTGATGAAGAAAAGAGAAAAATTCAAATTTCCTATTTAAAATATTTAGAAGATTTGGAAAATAAAGAAATAGAAGATTATAAAATGAAGGCTAAAGAGACCACTTTTATAACTTTTGGAGAAATTTTTAAGAAAAAAAATTAAATAAAAAAAGAGGAAAGAAATGAAAAGACCCTGGCTTGTTTATGGACTTTCCTTTATTGGAGGATTGGTTGTTTTTCTTGTTTTACTTAGCTTTCTTCTCTCTTTTTTAATGTTTTTTAAGGAAAGAGATTTTGGAAAACCTCAGATTGGAATTCTTCAGATAAAAGGAATTATTTTAGATGCAGAAGAATATCTTATGGCTATTAATGCAATGGCAAAAGACAGAAGCATTAAGGCAATAGTAGTAAGGATAGATTCTCCCGGAGGATCAGTTGGAGCTTCTCAGGAGATTTTTGAAGAACTAAAAAAAATAAGAGTAAAAAAACCTGTTATAGTTTCTATGGGTAGTGTAGCAGCTTCGGGAGGTCTTTATGTAGCCCTTGGAGGAACTAAAATTTTTGCCTCTCCAGGAACGGTTACAGGAAGCATTGGTGTTGTTTTAGAAATACCCAATATAGAAAAACTTTTAAAAAAGATTGGAGTTGAGACAGAAACCATAAAAAGCGGTGCCTATAAGGATACTGGTTCAATTTATAGACCTTTAACTCCTGAAGAAAAAGAATATTTAAAAGAAAAAGTGAAACTTATTCATGATCAATTTATAAAAGCTATCTCAGAGGAAAGGAAAATTTCTATAGAAAAGGTTAAAGAATTTGCTGATGGAAGGATTTTTACTGGAGAAGAAGCTCAATCCTTAGGATTAGTGGATGAGCTTGGCAATTTTTGGGATGCAGTAAATGAAGCTAAAAAAATGGCTAAAATTACTGAAGCAAAACTTGTTTTTTTACCTAAGAAAAAAGGCTTTCTTTCTAAAATTTTAGAAGAAAAGAGTTCTTCAATTTTAGAGTCTTTCTTTCTTAAACCCTGGTATATAGTGGTAAATTAATTATGACCAAAAAGGAACTTGCTGAAAAATTAAGTTATAAATTTTCAGATATTGATAAAGAAGATCTTGAATATATTATAGAGCTTTTTTTTGAAATTATAAAAGAGGAGTTAAAGAAGGGGAATAGAATAGAACTCAGAGATTTTGGAGTTTTTACTTTAAAAAAGACCAAAGGTACAATTTTTCAAAATCCCAAAAATAAGCAAAGGTATTATGTTAAAGAAAAATGTAGAATTTTATTTAAAATTGGCAAAGAATTTAAAAAAAGATTAAATACTCCTTTTTTAGCTTCTTTAGACCTTGGGACTCAAACCTTCAGGCTTTGTATAGGTAAAAAATTTAATGGGAATGCACTGTTTTTAATGAAAAAAAGAGAAAATGTTAGATTAGGAGAAGGTTTAGGTATAGAAGGTATAATTTCTTCTTCTGCCTTTATTAGAGGTTTAGAATGTTTAAAAAAATTTAGAGAGGAGCTTTCTAAATATGAAATTGAGAATTATAAGGCAATAGGCACAGAAGTTTTTAGAAAAGCTAAAAATGCCGAAGAGTTTATAGAGAAAGCTAAAGAAGAAACCGGTTTTGAAATTAAGGTAATTTCTCCTGAGGAGGAGGTAGAATTATCATTGAAAGGAATTATTTGGGGATTAAAAACACTTGAGACAGAAATTAAAAATTTTGTTACTGTTGACGTTGGGGGAGGTTCTTCAGAAATTACCTGTATTAATGATGGAGAAAGAAAATGGTGCAAAAGTCTTGATCTTGGTGTTGTAATTTTAAAAGAAATTTTCTATTTAAGGTATCCTTTAAACGTAAAAGTTTTAAGATCGCTTAGGGATTATATAAAAGAAAAACTTTCTTCAGTCCCTACAGATCATCCTGAAGAAATAATTATCACAGGGGGGACAGCTTCACTTCTTGGTGGGCTTGATCTTAAACTTAATCAATATATTCCCGAAAAATTGCATGGGCACAGGATCACAAGAGAAAGTTTAGAAAAATTAATTAAAAAACTTTCTGATTTTGATTTGGAAAGACTAAGAAGAGTAAAAGGAATGGAAGAAGGAAGGGAAGATATAGTGCTTCCTGGGGCTTTAATTTATTTAGAAATATTAGAACATTTTAACAAAGAAAGTATGCTCCTTAATGAATATGGAATTTTAGAGGGAACTTTACTTTCTTTAATTGAGGATTATAATTTAGCAAAATTATAAAAAACCAATTTTAATTAAAGGGTTCACCTATGCTTGAAATTCTTTATGAGGCTTATACTTTCGATGATGTATTATTAGTTCCTGCTTATTCTGAGGTTTTACCCAAAGATGTAGATATATCCACCTATATTACCCCTAAAATCAAACTTAATATTCCCATACTTTCTGCTGCTATGGATACTGTTACAGAAAGCAGAATGGCGATAAGTATTGCAAGAGAGGGAGGATTAGGGGTTATTCATAGAAATATGAGTATAGAGGAGCAAGTAAAAGAAGTAGAGAAGGTTAAAAAGTCTGAAAGCGGAATGATATACGACCCTGTGGTAGTAAATCCAGATACTCCAATAAAAGAAGTTTTAAAATTGATGGAAGAATTTAAAATCTCTGGAATACCTGTTGTTGAGGGACCAGAAAGAAAGCTTGTAGGAATAGTTACTAACAGAGATTTAAGATTTGAAACCAATTTTGAGAGACCAGTCAAAGAGGTAATGACTAAAGAGAATCTTATTACTGCAAAGCCTGGAATTACCTTAGATGAAGCAGTTAAGATATTACATCACTACAAAATTGAAAAACTCTTGATTGTAGATGACAACTTTTGTTTGAAAGGTCTTATTACTATAAAGGATATAGAAAAGATTAAAAAATATCCAAATGCTTGTAAAGATGAACTTGGTAGACTAAGGGTTGGTGCAGCTATAGGAGTTGGGAAAAATAGACTTGAGCATGCAGAGGCACTTTTAAAAGCAGGCTGTGATGTACTTTTTATTGATTCTGCCCATGGACATACCAAAAATGTCATAGAAACTATTATTGAAATAAAATATCATTTTCCCGATTGCCAATTGGTGGCAGGGAATGTAGCAACTGCTGAAGGAGCAGAGGCGCTTATTAAAGCAGGAGCTGATGGAATAAAAGTAGGTGTTGGACCTGGGTCTATTTGTACCACAAGAATTGTTGCAGGTGCAGGGGTTCCTCAAATTACTGCTATCCATAATTGTGCTGTAGTTGCCGACAAATACGGAATTCCTGTAATAGCTGATGGAGGAATAAGATTTTCAGGAGATATTACCAAAGCTATCGCTGCAGGTGCTCATGCAGTAATGATAGGAAATCTTTTTGCAGGAACTGAAGAAGCCCCAGGGGAAACTATACTCTATGAAGGCAGGACTTATAAATTTTATAGAGGTATGGGTTCTCTTTCTGCTATGTTTAAATCTGGTGGAAGGGAAAGATATGGACAAGAAGCTGAAGATATATCTAAATTTGTTCCAGAGGGAGTAGAAGGAAAAGTTCCCTATAGAGGACCAGTTTCTAATATGATTTATCAGCTTGTAGGTGGTCTTAAGTCAGGAATGGGATATTGTGGATGCAGAAATATTGAAGAATTGAGAAAGAAAGCGAAATTTATAAAGATAACACAAGCAGGTTATAGAGAAAGCCATGTACACAGTGTTAGTATTTTAAAAGAAGCACCGAATTACTGGGTGGAAAAATAAAATGCCCCTATTTGAATGGCAAGGAAAATCAGTTACAGGAGAAATAAGAAGTGGTGTCTTAGATGCTCCTAATCAACAACTGGTTGAGGTCTATTTAAGACGCTTAAACATAATTCCTATCAAAATCAAACCTAAAAAAGAAACTACTTTTGTTCTCTTTAGAAGAAAATCTGTATCAGGAAAAGATCTTACTACTTTTACACGTCAATTTGCAGTGGTATTGGAGGCAGGGCTTCCAATTGTAAAAAGCCTTGAAGTTCTTGCAGAACAACAGAAAAATCCATATTTTAAAAATGTTCTTAAAGAAATTAAATTGAAAGTAGAAACAGGAAGTAGTTTAAGTGATGCTATGGCAGAATATCCTAAAGTATTTGATAGTCTTTATGTTCATATGGTAAGATCTGGAGAAACAAGCGGAAATCTTGATGTGATATTAAAAAGATTAGCAGGCTATTTAGAGAGAATATTAAGTTTAAAATCAAAAATAAAACATGCTATGGTTTATCCCTCACTTATAGTAATAGTTACTATAGCTGTAATCTCAATTATTATGCTATTTGTTATTCCTAAGTTTGCAGAAATTTATGGAAGTGCAGGACAAGCTCTTCCTTTACCAACCCAAATTTTAATCAATATTAGCAATAATTTTGGGAAAATTCTTATAGTTTTTATTATTTTATTAGCAGGACTAATCATAGGAATTAGATATTACCGAAATACAGAAATAGGAAGATATAATACAGATAAAATAATTTTTAGTCTTCCCCTTTTAGGAGAACTTTTTAAAAAAGCTGCTGTTGCAAGAGTGGCTCGTACTCTTGCAAATCTTATAGGGGGAGGAGTTCCTTTACTGCCAGCCTTAACCATAGCAGGTGAGACCTCAGGAAATAAAGTTTTAGAGAAGGCTATGGAAGAAGTAAGAATAAATGTTTCTGCAGGTCAATCCCTTGCAGATCCTATGTTTTATACAGGGGTTTTCCCTTATCTTTTGGTGGAAATGGTTAGAGTTGGAGAACTTACTGGTAAATTGGAAGATATGTTAAATAGAGTAGCTGACTTTTTTGAAGAAGAAGTGGATAGAATGGTTAATACCTTGTCAACCCTTATAGAACCTATACTTATAGTATTTCTTGGAATTGTAATAGGTGGTATTTTAGTTTCTCTATATTTACCTATTTTCAAACTTGGAGAAGTAATAGGAGGAATGAAATAATTCGTTAGATAGGAAATGAGTGAATGTTTAGAATCTACAAATCTGAAAATGGTTTGCTTGTTCCTGCGGATAAACTCTTACCTTATACATGGGTTTGTCTTTTTAATCCCTCAGAAGAGGAAATTTCTTATATAGAACAAAAATTTAAAATTCTTCCAGAATTTTTAAAATACCCCTTGGATGAAGAAGAAAGACCTCGCATAGAAAAGGAAGAACAACAGATTTTAATCATATTGAGAATTCCTGATGTAGTTTCAAAAGGTCTTTTTATAAGATACGAAACTATTCCCCTTGGAATCATTTTAACCGAAGAAAATATAATCACAGTTTGTTTAAAGGATCATCCTATATTTGAAGAATTTATAGCTATTGCTAATAAAAGCAAAACCTTTAATTTAGCAAAACCGGTTTATTTTATTTTAAATTTCATCTTAGCTGTGACCTCTCTTTATATTAAACTTTTGCGTCAAATTGATAGAACTCTTGAAGAATATGAAGAGGAGGTTTTTAGGGCTATTGAAAATGAGGAAATTTTAAAAATGTTAAGTATTGAAAAAACACTTACCTATTTTAATACCTCCCTTCAAGGAAATGATACAGTTCTTATCAAGATTCAAAGTGGAAGATATCTTCGTTTAACAGAGGAAGAAATTGAGCTTTTAGAAGATGTTCAGATTGAGAATAGACAAGCTATAGAAATGACAAAAGTTTTTCTAAATATTATAGCAAATACAATGGATGCTTATACCTCAATAATTAATAACAATCTCAACTTAATTATGAAATTTTTAGCAAGTATTGCTATAATTCTTGCCATCCCTAATATTATTTACAGTATGTATGGAATGAATATTCCCTTACCTTTTCAGGGCTCTTCTTATGCCTTTTTTTTTGTTAATATTCTGACTTTTCTTTTATGTTTCCTTGTTTTCTTTGTCCTTCGCAAAAAAAGATATCTTTAAAATGAGGTTTATTTAATGGATCTTTTTAAAGCATTTTTTCTTGGTCTAATTCAAGGATTAACAGAATTTCTTCCTATTTCAAGTACAGGGCACCTTATTTTGATAGAAAAATTTTTTAATACCTTTTCTTCTCTTTCCTTTGATGCTTTTATTCATCTTGGTTCATTTTTTGCGATAGTTAGTTATTTTTGGAAAGACCTAAGGGAAATTTGGAATTATAAATGGTTTATTTTAGTCTCAGCTTTCCCTGGTGCAATTGCAGGTTTAACTTTAGAACACATAGTAGAAACCTATTTAAGAACACCTTTTATAGTAGGGTTAGGATTAATAATTATGAGTATTCCCATGATCTTAGGGGAGATTATGGGGAAAAAGAGCTCTGAAATTAAAGAGCTTAATTTTTTAAAAGCTTTTATTATAGGGATTTTTCAAGCTTTAGCTCTTATTCCAGGAACATCAAGAAGTGGAATAACTATTTCAGCTGGGCTTTTGTTAGGACTTAAAAGAGAAGTTTCTGCCCGATACTCCTTTTTAGCAGGGGCACCTCTTATTCTTGGAGCAGGACTTTACGAAGGTATAAAGCTCTTTAAATCTTCCTTTATCCCTTTAGACCTTGCTTTAGTAGGTTTTTTTTCTTCAGGGGTTTTTAGCTTTTTAGCTATAGCTTTTTTAATCCCCTTTTTAAAGCGTTACTCCCTTTATCCCTTTGTAATTTACAGAATTCTGTTAGGCTTGCTTATAATATTTTACTTTGGAAGTTAATAAATAATGGCTGAGATTAAAAACCTTACCTTAGAAACAGAAGAAATTTCTATAAGAGGAGAAACTCTAAAAATTTTTCTTCCTGCAAAATTGGAAGAAATCTTTCAAGGAGACCCTTTTTTAGAAGTAGAAAAATTCCCCTTTTGGGCAAAGATTTGGGAAGCAAGTCTTGTTCTTGCTGATTATGTAGCAACCCTTGAGCCTCCCAAAAAAATTTTAGAACTTGGAGCAGGACTTGGAGTTCCAAGCCTTGTAGCTGCAAAGTTTGGACATGATGTTCTTGCCACAGATTATGAAGAACTTCCCCTTGAATTCATAAAACTTTCAGCTAAAGAAAATAATCTAAAGGTTAAAACAAAAATCTTAGATTGGAGAAATCCCGATCTTTCTCAAAAATTTGATTTAATAATAGGCTCAGAAATAGTTTTTAGAAAAAGCCTTTTTGAACCATTAATTGAACTTTTTAAAAACTATCTTGAAGATGAAGGAGAAGTAATTTTATCCCATCCCTCAGAAAGAAAAAGGGTCTTAATTCCCTTTTTATATGAAGCGCAAAAATATTTTAAAGTTTTAACAAGCATAAGAAGATTTAAAAGTAATGGAGAAGCTGTGGAGATAATTTTAAATAAACTTTTAAAAATTAAATGAAGGTTTTATCTGCTCTTAAATATGCAAAGGAAGTCCTTTCAGAAATAGAAAATGAGGAATATGCAAAATGGGAAGCCCTTCTTATTCTTTCCCATCTCTTAAATGTTCCTCCACTTAATGTTTATTTATATCTTGATAAAGAAATTCCTCAAAAAAGTTTTTTAAAGATTCTTGAAGAAAGAAAAAAGAAAAAGCCCTTGCCCTATATTTTAAAAACCACCTATTTTTGGGGAAGAAAGTTTTATATAGAGGAAGGGGTTTTAATTCCCAGACAGGATACAGAAATTTTAATTTCAGCTTTTTTAGAATTACCCTTAGAAAAAGGAAAAGTTCTTGAACTTGGAGTTGGGGCAGGCATAATTTCTATAACTCTTCTTCTTGAAAGAAAAGAATTAAAAGTTTTTGCTGTAGATATAGAGCCTAAAGCTTTAAAAATAACTAAGAAAAATGCTAAAACCTATGAAGTGGAAAAGAGACTTTTTTTAATTAAAGGAGACTGGTTTAGCCCGTTTTTAGAAAAACCTCTTTTTAATGCTATAGTCTCAAATCCACCCTATATCTCTTTTGAAGAATGGGAAACCCTTGAGGAAGAGGTGAGACTTTATGAACCAAAATCTGCCCTTGTTTCAGGAAAAGAAGGGACAGAATTTCAAGAAAAACTTTTAAAATTTGCTGATAAATATCTTTTAAAGGGTGGTTTTTTAATTTTTGAAATAGGATATAATCAGGGAAAAAGAATAAGGGAGCTTTTAGATCTTTATAAATGGAATTACAAAATTTATAGAGATTTAAAAAATTACGAAAGGGTAGTTGTGGCATGGAAAGAAAATACATTATTAAAGGTAGAAAGCCTCTAAAGGGTGAGATAGAGGTAAGCGGAGCAAAAAATGCTTCTCTTCCTGCAATTTGTGCAACTCTTTTAGCTCCCGGAGTTTATAAACTTAAAAATGTTCCTAAGGTTAGAGATGTTTTTAATATGCTAAAGATTATGGAGTCTCTTGGAGCGACTTATGAGTTTAAAAAAGATTATGTGGAAATAAATACAGAAAATGTTGAAAGTGTTTTTATTCCTTATGAGCTTGCAAGTCAGATGAGAGCCTCTATTTTATTTCTTGGTGCTTTAGTTGGAGGTTTTAAATCTGCTATAGTTCCTATGCCTGGAGGATGTGCCATAGGAAAAAGACCTGTTGATTTTCATATAAAGGGAATTTCCCAACTTGGAGGAAATATACAACTTGAAAAGGGTAATTTAGTTGTTTCTGCTAAAAAACTTAAAGGCACTCAAATAGTTTTAGATTTTCCCTCAGTTACAGCTACAGAAAATTTAATGATGGCAGCATGCCTTGCAGAAGGAGAAACTATTATTAAAAATTCAGCCAAAGAGCCAGAGGTTATCTTTCTTGGAGAAATGTTAAAGAAAATGGGAGCAGAAATAAAGGGGCTTGGAGAAGATACTATTTATATTAAAGGAAAAAAGAAGCTTAAGCCTGTTAATATAGAAATTATTCCTGATAGAATTGAAGCTGGAACCTATCTTGTTTTAGGTGCCCTTATGGAAGAAAATGAGGTTGTAGTAAAAAATATAAAAAAGGAACATTTAAAAACTCCAATTCTTAAACTTGAAGAAATTGGAATAACCTTAGAAGATGTTGGTAAAGATGCTCTCAAAGTAAAGAGAGGAAGGGTTTTAAATCCTGTAAAAATAATTACTGCTCCTTACCCTGGCTTTCCCACAGATTTACAGCCCTTTTTTGCCATACTTTTAACCCAAGCTGAAGGAATATCTTTTATAACTGAAAATATTTTTGAAAATAGATTTCTTTATGTATATGAATTAAAAAGGATGGGTGCAGAAATAGAAGTAGAAAATAGAACAGCTATTATAAAAGGTCCTACTCCTTTAATGGGTTCTCCTGTTAAGGCAACAGATTTGAGAGCAGGAG
>Ga0080004_1130745_pt1 | contig 12598 bp, 13 predicted proteins | sample WasSprMetagenome_FD_69207 | JGI IMG/M metagenome (GOLD analysis project Ga0080004, IMG submission 69207) | Sulfidic aquatic microbial communities from Washburn Spring, Yellowstone National Park, USA - WS (SPADES assembly) (version 2) | ecosystem: Environmental > Aquatic > Thermal springs > Hot... | reverse complement strand
GACCGATAGACATTGTAAAGAGGGGGAAGCCGGTGAAGCTACACATCATTAGTCACTGTGTTAAGCTACCACATCATGTAGCTAAGAGGCAGGCAGACGCGGCTCTAAGAATTCTAAAGAAGTACATAGCTGTAGATCCCATTGTCGACATTGAAACGTACCCACCCGATAAAGACCCTCATCTAGGGCCTGGGAGTGGGATCGTAGTCTATGTCGAGGTGGATAACGCTACTAGGCTTGGTGGAGATGCACTAGGAGAGAAGGGTAAGCCTGCTGAGAGGGTCGGTGAAGAGGCTGCATTAAAGCTTCTAGAAGACTATGAGACGGGGATGGCGTTTGATAGACATATGGGAGACATGCTAGTACCATACATGTTTCTAGCTAGTGGAGAGAGTAGAGCTGGCGTCTCAAAGATCACGATGCACCTACTAACAGCAATTGAGGTAGCCAAGCTATTCATACCTGAAGCAAGCGTTAACGTGCAGGGAGATCTCGATAGACCAGGTGTAGTCGTAGTTAGAGGGATCTCTTTCTCTCCATAAACACGTCTACTATGTACTTCTTCAAGTAGTCGAGATTGTAACCAGTCAATGCAGATATTGGAAGCGGCTTGACCCCCGTACATGCCTCGATTTCGCGTAAAATAGCGTCGAGCTCGCCCTGCTCTAGTAGATCCACCTTGTTGAGTAGAACTGTAATTGGTTTGTCACCTAGTAGTCGTTTAATAGATTCGTAGACATTTAGTTGCTCGCGTAGAGTGTAGTAGAAGTCAGGTGAGTAAGCGAACACGAAGAGGACGTGGTCTGCGAGATGCTTGATCGCCAATACAGCCTTGTACTCAATTATGTTCTTCTCTTCGATCGGCGTGTCGAGTATTCCAGGCGAGTCTACTAGAACTATTCTCCCATACGGCTCGATATCGATATGCCCAGCGATAAGGGTCTTGGTGGTGAAGGGGTATGTACCGATCTCTGGCTTTGCACTGGTTAGTTTCGAGAGGATGGTTGATTTACCAACTTGAGGCACGCCTGCTATTACAATGACGTAGTCTCCTCTAACATCAGGCATTTTTGACGCCTCCTTTAAGAACTCTTTGACCAAAGCTACTTCTCTATCGATCCTCCTGTAGATCGACAGTAATCTCCCAACACCAGCCTTAAAGACCCGTATGATATCCTTTCTCGTCTCCGCTTCTTTAAGCTCATCTAGCGTCCAGCTGTAGACCTTCTTTGCAACATTAAGCCTACTTTTAACATTGACCACTAGGTTACTCACATCAAGCCCAGTAAACGCCTTAAAGAGCTCTATGTAGAAGGCTCCAGAAGCCTCAATATCTCTCAATGCTTCTAAAACCCCCTTCAACTCGTTGACTACAATTTGATATGAAGCTGTAAGCTTCCTCTTCATGAGGTGTTTAAACGGCTCACCTTGAAGTGGCCTTATCTCTTTAAGAGCTCTATTTAGATACTCGTAGAGCTCGCTGTACCTCTTCACATAGCGTTTACTCATAACAACCTTCCATTTAACCCTAGATGTTCACCTTCATTAATTCGTTTTGTTATTTATCTATCGCATCTAGGGGTCTCCGCCTCATCCACGTGGATCTAGTGACCACCGCGAGGTCATAGATGTCAAGCTAAATGGGGTAAGTCTCATTCACTCATAGTTTGCTTAGATTTAGAGCGTCGCTTTAATCGTCCAGCAAGCTCAAGGTGCTAGTAAATAAGAACAACAAAACTTAGAGGGGTTCAACCAACTATTCATCGATTACTAAAAGGTGCTCTGCATCGCTAAGTGTTTTTTCGATCGAGTCGAAAAGGGCTTACTGTGATTGAATAACACTAGCCTCTCGTAGAATTTTCTCTACGATGTTTCGTAGTCTATTGTAACTTGTATTACTTATATTGAAGACCTTTAAGACGCTCTCTCTAGTTGGAAGCTCACCTGTCTTGATCTTCACTGCCACCATGTAGGCGAGTGCATACTTGCTTCTCTCACTTCTAGCTAAGAGTGCAGGATTTACGCTACTAATGTAGTCTAGACCTTCTTTAACAAGCTCCATATACCCATACTCAACTATGTTCTTTAGAGCCTTAATGGAAGCTTTAGACTTTATAGTAAGAACAAACTTGCCGCTCTCAATAACCTTTTCGTAGTCGACTTCAAGCCACGGTTTCTCCTTAACCATCTTAGTAGCCAACTTATAGATCTTGAGAAGCCGCCTATACTCCCTAGAAGACGGCGCTCTATTGCGTATGGTAGCTACGTGGGCCTCTTGCCTGCCTTGCTCTACTTCGTTGTTATTAACTCTATAGCTCCATGCCTCTAAAGTCGTGATTTTATCGACAACGAGCCCACAAGAGCTACAGACGACCTCCCCTCTCTCGTAGTCCCATACTAAGACTCCACCACACTGTGTACACTTCAATAGCTTCACCGCTCAAAGTCTTCGTCGCCACCTCTATTATGTAGTTAGTTTTTCGAGCTAGAGCCTGAGAGTTGCCCGAAACTGTTTTTCAAAATCTATTTTACCTGGTAATCCCTTCGTAATCAACGGGCTTGTGGTGACTAGTATTGGCGATCATACTGCCCGGGACCGCTGTTGGGATAAGAGCGAGAGATGGAGTAGTGTTAGCTACTGATAAGAGAGTAACGTATGAAGGCTTCGTGCTGAGTAGAATGGCGAAGAAAGTGCACCCTGTGACTAGTAGGTGTGGAGTAGCTTTTGCGGGGTTGATGGGCGATATTGGGTACCTAACAAGGCTACTTAAACTCGAAGCTAAGATGTACGAGCTTGAGTTTGGAAGAGAGATCAAGACGAGGAGCCTTGCCAAGGTCTTATCAGTAATCCTATATAGCTACAAGCTGTTCCCCATGTTCACAGAGGTCATTGTTGGAGGTTATGATGAGGCTCCAGCACTCTACATCCTAGACCCCGTTGGAAGCCTCATTGAGGAGAAGTATGCTGCTGTAGGCTCTGGACACCAATTAGCAATAGGCTACATTGAGCCGCGATACAAGGAGGATATAAGCCTCGAAGAAGCTGAACAACTCGCTATCGGAGCCATCAAGACTGTAATAGAAAGAGATGTTTTAACAGGAGATGGTGTAGACATACTAGTATTCACCAGAGAGGGGTATAGAGAGAAGGAGTACCTCTTCAAAACCACTCGCGAGTAGTTGCTTCTCCCACATACTCATTTTAGCAAGGTCGTGTTGCATGAAGCTTAGATGCAACGTTTTACTTGTGTTTATACTGCTCGGTTTAGTCTCGCTTTTTGCAGACATAGTCTACGAGGGTGGGAGGTCTATTAGTGGAGCCTACTTGGCTACTCTCAACGCGCCTCCACAAGGGCCGGCTATTATAGGTTTAGGGGAGTTTATAGGGCTCTTATTAAGACTCCTCTCAGGCTACGTCTCCGCTATACTACAGTCTTCACTAGTCTTATGGTCATTTACGTTTATAGGTTACGCTATAACAGCCTTTAGCATACCAATGATAGCCTACGCGCCTAGCTGGGAGGTTGTAGTAGCACTCTACGTTGCAGATAGAGTTGGAAAGGGGTTGAGAGCTCCAGCTAGAGATGTCATTCTCGCAGAAGTCTCTGAGAGTATAGGGGTGGGTAAGGGGTTTGGAATACATGAACTTCTCGACCAACTGGGAGCCTTCGCGGGGCCTTTACTCGTCGGCTTCTTGTTAATCATGTTTAACTATAAGGTCGCGTACTTAGCTCTACTAGCCCCTGGAATAGTCTCTATAGCGCTTGTTGCAACTGCTTGGCGGCTCTACCCGTCTCTAAAATCTGTTTCTACAAGGAAGCCACAACTAGGTGTAAAAGGTTATGGAGGCTCATTCTGGATCTACACGCTTGCAACAAGCATTCTAGCGTTGGGGTTTATGCACTGGTCGATAGCCTCGTATTATTTAAAAAGCGTTCGAGAAGTCCTTTTAGACGCTGAGATCGGGTTTATATACGCGATTGGAATGGTCGTAGATGCCTTAGTAGCTGTGCCTCTTGGAGTGCTCTTTGACAGGTACAAGTTTAAGGTACTCTTACTTATACCGCTTCTATCACCGTTATTCATAGTCATATTGACACATGCCCCTAGAGAGCTACTATACCTAGCCGCGATCCCATGGGGGGTAATAGCGTGCTCAGAAGAAAGCATTATGAGAGCTACTATAGCGCTACTCGTCGAGCCGTCGAAGAGGCCTCTAGCATATGGGCTTTTCGGCCTTGTGTTCGGGCTTGCATGGGCTATTGGGGGATTTATATACTCAGCAATACTGCACAGCGTCTACCACATGATCTTATTTTCTACCACCACAGGATTGATCTCTCTACTACTCTACACCAAGCTCGCAAAATGATGTCTTCACGTGAAGGTGTCATGAAAGATGCTCATTAATTGTAGAGTCGTTGACTTTTAAACCTAGCGCGCTTAAGAGCGTTTTAGTGTATGGTGTGAAGTGGTGCATGTCGATATGTCGCTACTAGTATACCCGGTGTTAACAGCTGTTATTTGGAGTTTTAATCCAGCTATAATATACAAATTTGCAAGAAGATCTCCTCCATTTCTATTTACGTCTATTAGAGCACTCTTCGCCATAGTGTTCATAAGCATGTATCTATCGCTCGTTGGCTTCAAGGCGTCATCTATAAACTCCACTATTCTCCTCCTCATAGTGCTATCTGCGATACTTGGACCCGGGTTAGGCGATGTAGCTTACACAAAGAGCATCCAGCTCGTAGGGGGGTCTCTCGCCATTATTATTAGCTATCTCTACATATTCATCGCCCAAGTGTTTACAGCTACATTTCTCAACGAGAGGTTGGGGTTTAACGAGCTAGTTGGAGCTACACTAGCCTTCCTAGGTGTCGTCATCGCTACATATGGTCAAAATAGTAGAAGCTACGTAGTAAAGACGGGTGTTCTATTAGCTCTACTAGCTGCTGTATTATGGGGTGCAGCTGTCACGTTGCTAAGAGTGTTTAGAGACTATGTAGATGCTTACACAGTATCACTCATTAGATTACTCGTCGTGTTGATCTTTACAGCTGTGACTAGTCTTGCTCTCCATGAACCGCTGATCATCGACAAAGGGCTTGTAGTCGCCACGCTGTTTACAGGAGTTCTAGGCTGGGGACTTGGAATGGTTTTGTTCACCTACTCTATATATACGCTTGGAGTTTCAGCCACAGTTGTAGCAACAGCACTAGCACCAGTACTATCTCAAGCAACAACAAGACTCGTCGCGGGAGAGAGGTGGTCTCTGAGAACGGTTCTAGGAGCGCTCCTCGTATCGATCGGTATCGTTGTACATAAGCTTTGACCTCTAGTTTCTTAAAACTTGAGTAGTGGCGATTAGAGATAGGGGTTTTATTGGAGCGTATCATGCAGGTTTCGACTCAACAAAAGATTGGTCTAGCGACTTTAGAGTCTATCGATTACTACGATGTAGATAGGTTTGTAAGTGCACTTAAAACCTATAGAGAGACTTGGAGTGATGAAGACTACGTAGAGCTTGTGAGGTCATTAAACACTATACTAGAGAGAGTAGGTGCTCATGGCTACTACCCACTAGTCTTAGAAGAGCTTAGCTCTAATGAGATACTGCCGCTTTGGAGCATAAACCTAGATCTAGACGTGATCAAGAGACTTATAATCTCAATGCTCAAAGCGAAGATGAAACCCGAAGACCGCTACGAGATCGCAGAGTTGAAGAGGAATTTAGAGGATACATTAAGAACGCTTGGTGTTGAAGAAGCTAGTAGAGTAGTAAACCTATGCAACACGACTAAGCATGTCGATGACTGCTTAATCTACACCTCAATACTCACGTTGATATACGCCACAAACCCCTAACCTGAGGATTCCCACATAAGTTTACTATGATTTGACGAGTTTTCACCACCCTAGTCCTGGTTCTTCCTCGTGCTTGAGTTTTCATCGAACTTGGAGGCTGTTGCAGAGCTGATGGTGAGTTTAAATATCTGTGAATACTTGTAGATACTTGGCTCTTGGAGTAGTGTTTAAATACCTCTACGCCCACTATAGTTTCACTGGATGATCCGCTCTGCGGTGACGTAGAGGTTCAGATGGGAGCCCTGTGGCGTTGGGCTCGACAGGGGCCCATGAGGTGTGAGCGATGCAGGTGAACCCACACCGAGGCCCAACCCCGCTAACGGGATTACAAATATTTATAAACACCATCAAGCGCCGTTAGCGGGGAAACGCGTTCAGGACTACCCTAGAAACCCCTTACATCTCGAGTGCTTAGATGCATATTTTCCGTAGAGGTTTACTGCTACAACTATACCTTTAGAGCTATTACATGGCAAGAGCACATGTAGTAGTGGAGGAACGATATTAAATCATGTAAGCTCATATGAAAACCGAAGCTACCTTACCACGCGTAAAGCCCTTCACCACATACTAGTATGTAGATTGCAACACCGATCATTAGTGAGGACCCGATCAGTTTCACTAACCACTCATTTCTCGCTATTAGTTGTTGATAGGATTTCAACTTCGAGAGACCGATCATCGCCAAGTACAAGGCGATCACCGGTGATATGAATATGAGCACATAGTACAAGGTCAACATAGTCCATGTAACTATGTGCATGTTTAGCGTGATCAATATGTATGAAAAGAGAAGTTGAGCTGAACACGGTAAGATCGTGAACGACGACATCAATCCAATAAATAGAACTGCGAGTACTCCGCGAGTAGCGTATTTATCAAGTCCTAGTTTAGAGGCGACTTTACAAGCTACATCATCTTCTCTACACACAAGATCTCCTCCAGCAAGCCCTCTTATTCTCCTTAACAGTACCAACCCTAAATTGAGTACACCGTACACGCAGAGCGCAGCGCCGAGGTATCTCATGGGTAGAGATGCAACAAGTAGTAGTGTCCTCGCTAAGAGAGCGATCGTGAAGTAACCTAAGTAGACAGCTAAGATAAATGCTAGTCCAGCTTTCCGAGCGTACTTATAGTTCACCATTAAGGCAGAAACATATATGCTAATAAATAGCGCGTAGAAGCAGGGGTCGAACGAGTCGATCAGCGCGAACAGAGTCACCGTACATATCAGTGCCCACACACTCAAAACGCGTACACCTTCAACAATGTCTTCACCTGTGCATGTTATGCCTAGTACCTTAATTACTAATTACTCGTGTTCGTTTTCTTCGATATCTCATATAGCTTTGAAAGTACTCTCCTTTCAACTCTCTTCACATATAGCGCCATTATTGCTGAGTTTAGCATTTGTAACCCTACACCTGTCATCACGATCGCTGCAAGACCCCTAATAGAGTGTATCACTCCGTGGAAATAGTATCTGTAGAGTACCCAGACCCCCAGCCCTAGACCGGGTATTAATAGTAGTGATCCAATGGCAAATATTAGAAAAGCTGGGTTATATCTCCACGTCAATCTAACCATGTCTAAAGCGATCCTGAGCCCATGTTTCACTCTAAGTTTCTTCGCAGATGGATCTATGCGGGGCCTATACTCTATCACCTCTTCGCAAACTCTACCTAGATTAGCGAAGTGCGCTACTATTTCAGCTTCAATGCTAAACCCCATCATCTCAAAACCTAGTTCGCGCATTCTCTCTGTTTTAGCAATGTACATACCACTCAATACATCGCGCAAGCTGGTACCGAAGAGAGCGTTGAAGAAGAAAGTTAAGATCTTGTTTCCAAGCCTAAATAGAAGGCGTTGAGACTCTTTGCCCATCAACCTCGCGCCGATGACTAAGTCGCAGTCTCGCTCTCTAATAGCCTTGTAGAGAGCGGGTATGGCGCTTGCTGGGTACGTACCATCACCATCCATGACCAAGACATATGGCGTTGTGATGTACCTTAACCCAGTTTTAATAGCTAAGGCTTTCCCTTTACCCTCCTGATTGACAACTTTAACACCTTTCGACCTTGCGATCTCTACTGTTCTATCTGTACTTCCACCATCAACAACTACGATGTTCTCGAGAGGAACCCCTGCCTTGATCACCTCATCTATGACCACGCCTATGGCTTTCTCCTCGTTTAAGACGGGTATGATCACTCCAACATCGTGTAAATTCTCGGAGATGTTGCTATTCAAAAATCGACACCAAAACAAGAAGACTACGTAGTAATTTCTAATGAAGGGGGCTCGATTTAAACACTACCAACTGTCGATCTATAGAGCGTGAGCGCAAAAAGATCGTGATCGATTAATCTAGTAGTGCAATAGTTCTCAACACATCTGCTGCATCCTCGCATCTATCAGCTGCGTTTTCAATAGTTGTAATTATCTCTCTCACTAGTATACAGTTTGAAGGCTTTGTAGCGTTGCAGTAGTCGAGCGCCTCTACAAGCGCGTCTATGTGTAGATCATCAACCTTCTCCTCTATGGACTCTACCTCACCAGCTAGTTCTAGTACTCGCTTTTTATTTCTAGCACGAAGCTCTCTACTAGCCTCTAAAACGAGGGCTACCGCCTTATGAACGCTCTTCGCCATCTCAATGGCTTTATCCACTATCCCTGGTGGGAGGCGCTCACCACGCATTAGTACTAACCTCCTACACCAAGCCTTTGCATATGAGGCGATGTCGTCAGTGATGATAACTAGCCTCGCAACCTCCTCTCTATCGATTGGGTGAAATACACTCTCAGAGAGCTCTGCAAATATCCTCCTCTTGTACTCATCAGCCTCTTTTTCCTTTTCATAAACAACTCTCCACTCTTCGCTAAGCCTCTCAATGTTTCCCTCACGATATGCAAGTAGAGCGTTAACAGCGTGTTCAACAACGCTTAAAACTCTAGAGACATGCTCTATGTAGAGGTCTATTGACCTTCTCTCTCGCAGTCTTGAGATCCAGCTCCACGTAGACAAGACATTCACCTAACAAGGTTAGTTATCACGTAGTAGTATAATATGCCTAAACCAGCAGCTACTGGTAGTGTAAGGATCCATGACAACACGATCAATAAAGCTAGCTTTACGTTGAGCCCTCTACGAATGCTTCTAGCCTTGACTATGCCGATGCCGAAAACAGCCGCTACGCTTGCATAAGTAGTTGAAATTGGCATGCCATAACCGATCAACATGTATGGTATCGTGGTGAAGAGCCATACTACTAGAGCGCTCGATACAGCCTCTGTGAGACCTCCTACAGGGTCAAGCCTCGTAATTCTGTAACCTACAGTATTCACCACTCTCCACCCAGTCAATATGCCTCCTAGAGCCATAAACACAGCACCATAGATGGCTAAGAATAGAGACTCGCTAATCCTAGACCCTAGAAGACTATGAAGGATCCCCGAGGTCCCAACTACGGCTATATATACGCCCGTGGCGTTTGCTACATCGTTTGCACCAAAACTATATCCATCCCACGCGACTGCGAGCGCTGTTAAAGCCTCTACCAGCTTACCTCTATTTGCACTGAGAATCCTTTTCAATAGAGCATAGGTCCACATAGCAGTGATCATTGAGAGTATGGGAGAAGAGATCCAACTCAATATAACGCTGTTTACTACATTTAAATTCAATAGACTCCAATCACCGGTCTTCACCACGTATGCTAGTCCAACGCCAATAACGCCTGAGGTAATACTGAGAGTTGTTGAGATCGGGAGGCCTAAATACGTAGCAAGATACACCCACGTTATTGCCGCTAGTGAGGATGCAACAGCACCTGGGAGGTCGAGCCTAGTGATGCCTTTACCAAGAGTCTTCATGACCATGTGACCTTGCAACATGGCCCCCAAGATGAGCGACACTACATAGATCACGGCTGCACGTCTCCTATTGATAGCGCCTCCTCCAATAGGAGCCGCTATTATGTTTGCCATGTCATTGGCTCCAATACCCCACGCGTATAGAGCTGCCAACGCCAAGCCAAGTATAAGCAGGTACTCCACGGAGCCCTTTAAGAACTATGTCAAGCTTGATTAATATATACGTTGCAATAGAGACTATATAGACGTATATAGAGACCTACCGAAATCAAGCTTCCTAGACTCTACAGGCTATACAGTGCGTGTAGAGACGTTTACTAGTGAAAAACCCGTCGATCTCCTCTACTCCCTCTACTTAGTATTAAAGAGCCTTCTCAAACAAAGCTAGAACCTTTATCTATGTGTAAATATGCTGGCTAGGTCTACACCGCCCTCAAGTAGGAATACTTCAAGAAACGGTTTTGCAACACCTTTTATTAAATGACCTCCTTTAACACCATCTGGCGTGGCTAGATTTACATGGATATGTATGCTAACAGATCCGTCGGGTTTAACAAAGTAGTTGCCAATTAAAGAGGTCACCTCTAACACGGTTGTACTAGCTCTTAACTGTGTAACTATGTACTCTCTAGTCGTAGGTGAGTAGTAGCCCACTTCAGCGTAATCTAAACCTCCAATACCAACAATTAATCCACCTTTCAACCTTTTCGAGGAGACTACGTCGCTAATGAACTCGTGTATAGATACACCCTCTGGAACCTTCAACGCGATGATCAAGCCAGCCCCACCAACTCCTAATCGCATAGTGAGTAAATAAGTATGCTTTGACGCTGTTCAAGGGGTTTGCATAGAAAGTCTTTGTGAAACTCGCCACTCCAATATAGAACCGGTTCTTAGCGATAGACTAATGGAGCATGCCAGACTATTATCCAACATGTGTGTAGGTCGACAGCTTGTTCAAAGTAGGGGTATTTATAACGTCATTTAGCTATTCACAGATTAGATAGGCTGTGAGCTTTGAGTAGAGTGATCGCTATGCCGGAAGTTACATTGTCGATCGTGAAGCTCGTTGAGGCTATGAAGAGTGGGAGGTTGGAGAAGCTACGTGAAGAGCTTAAGAGCTCTGATAAGGTGTACGTTAAGGTCTTTAGACTTCCACGCTTTAAGTTGAAAGTTAGAAATCCCAATAAAGAGCTCGTGGAACTGAATAGTGGGATCATCAATAGGCTTGAATACGCGTTGCTGAAGAGCTTTATTGAGGCTTCAAAATCCAATAGACTACCGGTCTTTAAAGAGGTCGCTGAGTTAGCTAGTGATTACAAAGCGACAGCTAAGTACTTGGTTACATTGGCTGAGATGGGTTATGTGATTTTCGCAGACCCGGTCAAGGCGAGGCTTCTTGTAGAGGCCACTAAAGCTATTAGTGAAAGTAGGTATGCTAGGAGGATCAAGAAGGTCTTAGACTTACCATTTACGTTGAATATAGAATCTCTCGAGAAAACCGCAGTAACCCATCAATGTAGGGTAAAGGGAGAGAAAGTCGTCTGCTTCATTACAACTCACGACGAAGAGAGAGAACAAGATAAAGTGCAGATTGCTCTGATCAACGAGGTGTTAAGTACAAAGCAACCTAGTTCATAAGCACTCTTTTAGCAAGTATTCAATGAACGCCACGTGCCACTTCATTACACTAGGTCTCTTGATAAACCCTGCTTCAAATACTTTTGTAGGCTTAAAGCTAGCTACGATATACCTAGATCTATAGCCACTCCAACCCATCTTCTCGGTGAGGATCTTAACGAACTCTCTCACTTCGTGGAGGTCACAATACACGAGTATCTTCGAGGGAGCCACGATCACTAGTACAGACGCCTTAAATAGGCCACCCATGTAAGGGGTTACCGCGTCATTGAAGCTCTCAATAAAGACCACGTTCTTGCCTATTGATACCCTATTGAGACATACATCTAACTCCTCACTAACACTAGGTGCTGTGAGAGTACTTATAAGGTGGTCGATGCTGGATCTTTCAGCTCCTAGGATAGCTATAAGTCTATTCACAGCTCTCGCCAAACGATCTGCTAGCTTGCCTATGTTGTCTGGGTAGAAGTAGTGTCGTGTCGCGTTGTTTTTACAGCTAGTGATTCTAGAGAGCACGGTCATGGAGTACGTATTCTCTAGCTCACTAAAGTACTTCTCTAACTCAGTGTACTTCAATGGATCTGGAGGTAGCGTCATTAATGCTACTGGGTTGCTAGAGGCCACATCCTCGATCAAGCCGTGTTTGTAGTATAGAGATACGTCGTGACCTACAAGTAATCTAAGCTTCTTAGACATCGCCATGGTCTCAGGGCTATACCATGCACTGTGCCCAGCAACAGGCTTATACACAGCTACCTTGAGACCAGAGCTCTTTGCGTATAGAGCGCTTCCAAGGGTAAACCAGGTCTTACCTGAGTCATATGGTATGAGCCCTGAGACTAGGATGTACTTCGCCAATACGTTGTCACCCACGCACTCCTATGTGGGACTCTCGAATTGAGAGGTCTTAAGTACTACTTCTACAGTAGTCTATAGTGAATAGCTCGCGTCCAATCCTCTTAGAGGTCTTGATAATCCCGATCTCTATATCCTCTATCGTGAACACTACTGCCTGAACTGCTCGCTCGCCACCGAGAAGCTTGGTACAAACCCTGTAGTGACCATCAACGACATAGTACTCTCCACCACGCTTGTACACCAGTATCGGGCATGTCAATGAAGTTGAATGAGGACTTGGAGATATTATAGGGGGGCTGTTCCCCTTAATAAGGTGGATCGAGGTTGTTTGTGGTCTTTCGGGGGCGTGGTGTGTTAT
>Ga0080004_1064911_pt1 | contig 12603 bp, 6 predicted proteins | sample WasSprMetagenome_FD_69207 | JGI IMG/M metagenome (GOLD analysis project Ga0080004, IMG submission 69207) | Sulfidic aquatic microbial communities from Washburn Spring, Yellowstone National Park, USA - WS (SPADES assembly) (version 2) | ecosystem: Environmental > Aquatic > Thermal springs > Hot... | reverse complement strand
AAAAAGTTGAAAAGAAAAAAATTAGCTCTTCTTTAATAATCGCTGTTGTTGTTATAATAATTCTTTTAGCAGCTTTAGTATATTATGCAACTTTACCTCCAAAAGTAGAAGTTGTTCCAACACTAGTTCCAACTACGGTTGTTCAAACTGCTTTAAAAACTGAAACATTACCTGGAACAACAATTGTAAGAACTGAGATTGTCACCGCACTCATTACAACACCTCCACCCTCATATACTAAAACTATACCGTCTACCCCTATTTCGGGTGGAACATTAAAAGTTGTAGAAGCTTATGAACCTCCTGGAATAGACCCTGCCACAGACTTCACAGCTGCAGGATGGGCAATAATTAAGAATATATACGACACTCTTGTTGAATTCGATTGGAAAGAGAAGAAAGTAGTTCCAGAGTTAGCAGAAAGTTGGACAATTAGTCAGGATGGACTTAGATATACTTTTAAATTAAGAAAGAATATTGTATTCTCTAATGGAAATCCATTTAATGCGGAAGTTATGGCTTATAGCTTAAGAAGAGCATTACTTATGAAGCAATCCCCCGTCTACTTATTGGGACCCTTAACACCAGAGGGCATAAAAGTAATCGATGAATATACCCTAGAATTAACTTTGACTACTAAATGTGGAGCTTTCTTACAATTACTTGCCAGTCCAGTAGCTTCAGCCGTTGATCCGCTTACTGTTGAGGCTAATGGAGGTGTAATACCTGGCCAACCTAATGAATGGATGAATTCACATGCTATGGGAACAGGACCATTTATGCTTAAAGAGTGGGTTAAAGGTGATAGGATAGTTTTAGAAAGAAATCCAAAGTATTGGGGACCAAAGCCTTATCTTGATCGTGTAATAATATATTATAGACCTGAACCTTTAACAAGAGTATTAATGATAAAAGGTGGAGAAGTTGATGTAGCTCAAATAGACCTTGATAGAATAGAAGATGTTATAGGTACAAAAGGAATTGTTGTAGAAAGAATTGGTCCAACTTTTGGTGTGGGTGTAATACAGTTCAACACTGTTAAATATCCCACAAATGATACAAGAATAAGAAAAGCTATAGTCCATGCAATTAATTATGATGAAATTATTAGAACAGTTCTTAAGGGGTATGGAATTCGTTTTCAAGGGCCTATCCCGAAAGGTATGCCTGGTTACGACGAATCTATTGAACCTTATCAATATGATCCTGAGCTTTCGAAGAAGTTTTTGGCAGAGGCAGGATATCCAGAGGGTAAAGGTTTACCAAGCATAACATTCATGTATCCTTTAGATTTTCCAGGAGGTGCACTCATTGCTCAAGCTATTCAAGCTGATTTAGCTAAAGTGGGCATAACATTAGACTTACTTGGAGCAACTAGAAGTACTTTTACCGCTCTTACAAATTTGCCATTAACTGATCCTAAACGACCAGAGCTTAGGGGAATGTTTTGGACACCTGATTATTTCTTTGAAGATGGATATACATTTATGGTAGGAAGTGATTGGACTATAATAAGAACTGGATACAATAATACTCAAGTTAGACAATGGACAGAAGCTGCTGCTGTTGAACTGGATCCAACTAAGAAATTTGAGCTTTATTCAAAGATAACAAAGCAAGTAAAGGAAGATGCACCTTATATTTGGTTGGTTCAAGTTGAAGCTTTCGTAGTTAGACGTTACGAAGTACAAGGATTGTATTTTGACCCTGTTTTAACACCAGGCTTTCATTGGCAATCTGTTTGGTTAGTTCCATAAGTATAATATAAAATTAGATATAAGAGTGACTCTTAAATGAGTTTAATTACTATTGACTCTCTAAAAAAACTTACTACTAGTAAGCGAAGTGAGTTTAAATGAGTTTAACTCGCTTTTTACTAAGAAGGTTATTATTAACTCCTTTCGTTATATTAGGAGTAGCTTTTATTTCTTTCGTTATAGGTAGGTTGGTGGTTGCAGACCCTGTAAGAGCTTGGATTGGAGAAAAAGCTAGTGAAGAAACTGCTAAAATAATGATAGAGAGATATCATTTAAAAGATCCTATTCCTATTAGCTTCTATTACTATTTAATTAATTTGTTTACAGGGGATTGGGGAGTTTCGCCAGTATCAGGGCAACCTGTCCTACCTACAATAATTTCTCGTATTCCTGCAACCATTGAATTATCACTTTTTGCTATGCTACTAATTATAATTATTGGAATACCATTAGGTATACTCTCTGCTGTTCATAAAGAAAAACTACCAGATCATAGCTCACGCATTTTAGCTCTTATCGGCATGTCATCACCACCTTTTCTTATAGCATTGTTTCTCCAACTTACTTTTTACTATCAATTTAGAATTTTTCCTAGTGGAAGTAGATTAGATCCATCTATTACTCCACCTCCCACTTTAACAGGTTTATTTTTAGTGGATAGTCTTTTAGTTGGAGATTTAATGACTTTTACTATAAGTCTCAAACATATTTTTCTTCCGGCTCTCACTCTTGCTCTTCTTAACATAGGTACAATCGTTAGACTTGTAAGGTCTACTATGCTGGATGTTTTAGATAAAGATTATATTAAAACTGCTAGAGCTAAAGGGCTAAAAGAGCGAGTAGTGATATACAAACATGCGCTTAGAAATGCTATGATACCAACAACCACAGTATTAGCTATGCAACTAGGTGCTATGTTAGGTGGAAGTATAGTAGTAGAGACTGTATTTGGTTGGCCTGGTATAGGACGCTTTGCTGTTGAATCTGTTCTTAATTTAGATTATCCATCAATTATAGGTATAAGTATAGTTTTTGCTTTAGCTGTAGTTATAACCAACCTTGTAGCAGATTTGTTTTATACTTTCTTAGATCCTAGAATAAAGGTGGACTAATTGTTTAATTTTAATAATGAAACGATTGTAACTTTAAAAATACTTGTTAAAAATAAACTTTCTTTTATTGGACTTATAATAACAAGTAGCTTTATTTTGCTCTCTCTTATAATAACCATTTTTGGTTACTCTATACTTCCATATAATCCTATAGAATCTAATCTATCAGAAGCACTATTGCCACCATCATGGAACCATCCATTTGGTACAGATGATCTTGGAAGAGATGTTTTAAGCAGAATAATAGCTGCAGCACCTTTAGATTTACAGATCGCCCTTATCGTTGTTATTCCATCTACTGTTATAGGAACAATATTAGGAGCTTTATCTGGATATTTTGGAGGGAAACTGGATGAATTCGTTATGAGGATTACTGATATATTTCTAGCTTTTCCTGGCCTTATTTTAGCATTAGCTGTTGCTGCAACTTTAGGTCCAAGTATAACTAATACTATGATAGCTCTAATGATTGTTTGGTGGCCTTATTATACTAGATTAGCTCGAGGTGAAGCTCTTTCTATAAAAGAAAATCAATATATAGAGGCTTCAAGAGCAGCTGGTCTAAAAGAAATATCTATAATAACAAGACACGTGCTCCCCAATCTAATAGTACCTATAGTGGTCTATGCCACGTTTGACCTTGGGCGTATCATTTTAGCTGCAACAGTTCTTAGCTATATAGGACTTGGTGCTCAACCACCCACACCAGAATGGGGTAGAATGGTTAGTGAAACACAGGGTCATCTTTTTAATCGTTGGTGGCTTCCACTTGCACCTGCAGCAACTATATTGCTTGTGGTATTAGGTTTTAATCTTTTAGGAGATGGTTTAAGAGATGCTTATGATCCAAAACTTCGTCAGATTTATCTAGCAAAAAAGGAGGTAGAAGAGGGAATTCAAAAAATTCCAATGAAAGAAATAAAAGGTGAAGTACTTACCATAAGTGGGCTTCAATTAATCTTTAAAACACCAGGAGGTATTATAAAAGCTCTTGATGGGGTTAATCTTTGGCTTAATAGAAATGAAGTTTTAGGTATTGTTGGTGAATCTGGTGCTGGTAAATCTGTCCTAGGCCTTTCAGTTTTAGGGCTCGTACCTAGACCTCCTGGAAAATATTTAGGAGGAAGCATAAAGTTTCAGGATAAAGAAATTCTTTCACTTAGTGAAAAAGAGTTGACTAATATAAGGGGTACTAAAGTCTCAATAATTTTCCAAGACCCCTCTACAGCATTAAATCCTGTTTTGACAGTTGGAGATCAAGTAGCCGAAGCTGTAAAAGTAAGGTTAAAAAGAGAGGGTCTTAAGAGACCAAGTAAAGATATTGTAAAAAAAGAGGTTATTAAAATTTTAAATGAAGTTAAGTTACCAACTCCGGAAATGATAATGAAAATGTACCCACATGAATTAAGTGGTGGAATGAAACAAAGGATAATGTTAAGCATAGCTTTAGCAACAAAACCAGTACTACTTATAGCTGATGAACCTACAACAGCTCTTGATGTTACTACACAAGCTCAAATTCTTCAACTTATAATCGATATGATGAGGGAAAGGGGGATGAGTATACTATATATTACTCATGATTTTAGCATAATAGCTGAAATTGCTGATAGAGTAGTAGTAATGTATGCAGGACAAGTAGTTGAATCTGGACCGGTGCGAAGCATATTTAAGAAGCCTCTTCATCCTTATACTCAAGGCTTACTTAACTCTATTCCTTCTTTGAGCAAGATTAAAAAAGAAATTACTCCATTAATTGGGTTTCCACCAAGTCCTATTAATCCACCAAGTGGTTGTAGATTCCATCCACGTTGTCCATATGCTATGACAAAATGTTCTAAAATTATTCCAGAGTTACATGAAATAGAGAAAGAACATTGGGTGGCTTGTCATCTTTATTCTAAAGAAGGGGGTTTTATTGAATAAATACTTAGTAGAAATAAAGGGATTAGTAAAATACTTTTATATAAAAAAAGGTTTTATGAGAAAGTTGATTGTTCACGCTGTTGATGGTGTTGATTTAAATATAGTTGAAGGCGAAACTTTAGGATTAGTAGGAGAAAGTGGTTGCGGTAAAAGCACTTTAGGTAGAACGATACTTATGCTCATACCACCTACAAAAGGCTCCATAATATTTGATGGAAAAGAACTTACGAAAATGAATAAAGAAGAACTAAGAAAAATGAGAAAATATATGCAAATAGTTTTTCAAGATCCTTTTTCTTCTCTTGACCCAAGAATGCGAATTAAGAACCAATTGGCTGAACCTTTAATTGCTTGTGGAGAACCAGTAAATGATGCTAAATTAGCAGAAGTTCTTGAGGTAGTTGGTTTAAATAGAGAACACTTAGATCGCTTCCCTCACGAATTTAGTGGTGGACAAAGACAAAGAATAAATATAGCTAGAGCTATAATAACCAAGCCCAAATTAGTAGTCTTAGATGAGCCTACTTCTGCTTTAGACGTATCAATACAAGCTCAAGTATTAAACTTACTAAAGAAACTACAACAAGATTTTAAGCTTACTTACCTTTTTATAACTCATAATATTAATGTCGTTAGTTACATGAGCGATAGGGTAGCCGTTATGTATCTTGGTAAAATAGTGGAAATTTCTGATATATATGAAATAATAAGTAATCCCCTTCATCCTTACACAAAGATTCTTATATCATCAGTCCCTGTACCAGACCCTGATTTTAAAAGGATAAGGGAAGGTATAAAAGGTGAACCACCAAGTCCTATTAATCCACCAAGTGGTTGTAGATTCCATCCACGTTGTCCATATGCTATGGATATATGCAAAAATAATGAACCACAACTTATAAGCATTGGAAAAACACATAGTGTTTCATGTTTTCTTTATAAATAATGTTATTAATTTTAGTGAAAATAGTTTTATATTTAATTATTACAATATTGTAATTAAAGATGAGGGTATCATTATGATTATTCTCAATATTCACGCCCATCCAGATGATGCTGAATGGGGATGTGGAGGAACTATGGCAAAATTAGCTAAGAATGGTGCTGAAATTTATTATTTAGTTTGTACAAAAGGAGATAAAGGCACTATTGATCTAAATGTAAGGCAAGAAGAACTTGCTATTAGGAGGAGTGCTGAATTAAAAGCAGCAGCTAAGCTAATTGGAGTTAAACAAGTCTTCTTTTTGGACTATAACGATGGTGAACTTGCTCCTAACCCTAAGTTAAGAGGTGAATTAATGTATTATATAAGAAAGCTTAAACCAGACATAGTTTTTACTCTAGAGTTTTTTAATCCTTATGAATATCATCCTGACCATAGAGCTGTTGGACTTATGGCATTTGAAGCTGCGGCTTTTGCCCATCTTCCATTATATTATCCTGAGCAATTAGAATTAGGAGTTAAGCCATGGTTTGTTAAACAAATAAATTTCTATTTGACTACTGAACCAAATGAATGGATTGATATATCAGAAACTATAGACATTAAGTTAAGAGCAATAAAATGCCATACTAGTCAACTTCTCATGTATGGAAAAATTGCAAAAACTTATGCAGGGTATTCATCTATTAATAAAAGTGACGAGGAACTTGGTAGTGAACTTATCGAATCTTTCATAAAGAAGGAGGCTGAAAGAGAGGGAAAAAAGCATGGAATGAAATATGCCGAGGGCTTTAGAGTTTTTCTTTTTCATTCAATGTTACAACATGATAACAAACAGTTTATATAATTACATACATTTTTTCTTAATTTTTTTAACAAATAATTTAAAAAAGATACTTCAATAATATTATAATACATAATAAGAAGATTATATAAAATATAGTAAAATATAGTTAAGGTAAAAAAGCAGGGATGGTATCAGTCTAGTGTGTTAAATTATGATTTACTGTGAAATATTAATCATGTTGATTCTTGACGAGCAAGACTTACGTATTCTTTAACACGAGAGAGTGGAGTTTGCGGAGTTACAGGACTACCTAATGACATTATAAATTTTCCATATTCACGACCTATGCTTATTTGTTTTCTAATTTCCTCTCTTAATTCATTACTTGTGCCGTTTTGAAGAATTTTAATAGAATCTAAATTACCGAATATGCAGGCTCATCCGGCAACAACTTTGTTAATCCATTCTATATCAATTTTAAAATTTTTCTTACTTTCTTCTAAAGATATACAATCCGGATTAGATCTAATTATCAACTCTAATCGATCAATTACATTTCCACAAGCATAATAAATACTTTTCATGCCTAATCGTTTTATTTCAGAAATTATTTCAGTAGTATAAGGTAAAGCGAACTGTTTAAAATGATTTAGGGATATTTCATTAGCTGAAGCAAGACATTCTTCTATCCAAATCCCATCAATTCCAATTTCGGCATAAGCTTTTAATACCTCTATAGTTTTCATCATAATTCTTCTCAGTGCATACTCAACCAATTCAGCTCTCTTATACATATTTATCATCATTCCTTTAAAACCAAAGTAGTCTTTTAAAGCTTCCCAATAAGGAGTACAAATTCCAGCACATATGAATTTCTCAGAACCAAACTTTTCCACGACCATTTTTGCATAATCAAAAATTCCACTTTGAATAAGAATTCCCTTATCTACTATGTTTATGTGCTTATCAACATCTTCCACAGAATTAATAATTGACTCTTTATTTATCGGGATATGCGCACCACCAACAGACTCTTTTTGTAGCTCTTTCTTTTCTCCATTCAAAATATTAATAAGAAATACATGATTTCCTTGAATTTTAATTTTGTAGTTTTCTCTCCATTCTTTTGATGGACACATTCCACAAAATACCCAATCTAAATCTAGCTTCTTCTGAAAATCTTCTTCAACTTCTAGACGAGAAGAGGGATCTAAATTATAAATAGCCCACCAAGGTTGATCGGTTATTTCGTTCCAATGGTCTCGTAAGAATATGCTTGGGTATGGTATTACAACTGGAAAATTATTTTTAAGGCCTTTTGTCATAGCAAATAGCATCTTCTCTCTACTTTTCATTACTATCACCAAAAATGAATTAATATATAAAATTTTATTTATTAAAATATTTGTGATGAATTTATAGGATATCGAAGAATTAATGGAAAACAAAGAGGAAAGTTATACCCAACAATAACTTTATTAATTACTTCATTAAAGCTAATTTTTGAAGAAAAATTAAAGAATATAAAAGGAGAAACAAGAGAAATTAGAAATTAGAAAAATGAAGAGAAGATTTTCTTTAAAATAAAAGAAGAAATAATTAAAAATAAAAATTATTCTTTATGAATAAACTTTTTTCTTAATTCAAATCCAGCATAAACCAATAAACAATAACACAATACCTATTATTATTGATATTGTGTAGTCAGGCTTAATCTTTAATGTGAAATAAAAGAATAAAGGTAAACTGAAGAAAAATTTAGAAAACTGATCAGATTCCATTTAGAAGAAAACATTTATTGTTTTGCTATTCATATTTTTTAAAGAGATTTTTTTCCATAATTAGATTATTTCAAAGGTTTAGACGTGGATAGCTTAAAGCCTTTATGTTTAAGTCACTAAAAGATGGAATCATGAGTAAGTGTTTGAATTGTGAAAATGTGAATCCAAATCCTGAGAGGACATAGAAATATGGTTTTTCATAATTAAGTATATACATGTAGCAATGTAAAACGTAGTATCGAGAATACTATGATAAACATAGCTTCACATTAAAACTTCAAAAAAGCTACGTTAAAGCATAAATTTACTAAAGAACTCATCTCCAAATTATTTAAGCTTTTCTTTTATTTTTTTATAGAATTTAAAAAAATAAATTCTATTTTTAGAAATCGATAAATATTTCTAAAATATCTCCATATAGAATATTAATAATGATAATAATAATCTTTCTTAATTTTCTTTTGTTTTATATTCAATTAATAATGCAAATATTTCATACAATTAAGGTTTATATTTAACTAAATTATAGATAATTAATGAACTGTAGTAAAGCTTCTTCTGGGCTTTGGAATGAATAAAGACCAAAGCTTAGAAGAAGAGGGTTTAGGAACTTAACCAAGAACTTTCCTTTAAGCAAAATATACGCGATGATATGAGCAATTAATGGATGCTTGACGAGCGAAGCCACAATGGACAAATCATTAGCATTGGAGGAAGAAGCTAGAGTTTAAAGACGAGTTCAAAGTATGGTATAGTAATGTTGAGAAGCAGAACTCTATCAGAGTAGTAGAGATTAATGGTTTTCAAAGAGAATAATGTTAAGATCTACCGATGCATCTCAATTTAGATATTAGCTTAGAAATTAAGTCAAGAGACTTATTGAGTATGAGGAAGACTATACCAATAATTAACTAGGCTCTTAAGTAGAAGAGTTAAATTCTGCAAGGAAGAATGGTATAAAGAATTAGAAGTACCATTGGATTTATTGAAATGTATGCTTCAAATATATATATAAAAAGGAATTTACAAAAACTTTTACTCATTTTTTTCTAAGAAAAATTTTGGATTCGATTCAAGCTTTTTTAAAACACTATTTATTTTATCTATTGAATATGGGGCTCCTCCTTGACCCAAATCTTTCTTTCCCCCTCCACTTCCACCCAATTCAATAGCTATTTTACGGCATATATTGCTTGCATCATATCCTTTATTTAGAGCTTCTTCATTAGCGAGCACAATTATTCTAACTTTTTCTTCCCCAGCTAATAGAATTGCAATTCTAGCTTCTTTAGAAAATGTTAAATTTGAAGCTAATTGTAAAAGATACTCTTGATCATCTATTTCTTCATAAGATTTTATTATTAAAACATCTTCAAATTTAAATGCTTTATTCAATAATTCATTTACTTTCAATTTAACTATTTTTTCATAAAGTTTCTTTATTGTTTTTTTAGAATCTTTAAGATCGGTAAATATTTCATATACTTTTTTATTAATTTCTTCGATTGGAGTTTTTATATTATTTGAAATATCAAAAATATTCTTCTCAATTTCTTGAATATATTTTAAAGCAGCTGATCCTGCTGAAAAAATTATTCTTTCAACACCATCTTGAATTCTTTCAGTTTTAATTATTTTTATTAATCCTACATCTTCTGTATTTTCACAATGCAATCCTCCACATGCTTGTGCATCCCACCCTGGAATTTCAACTACTCTTATTTCTCCTAATGGGACTTCTCCCCCTTGATATAATCTAAAACCATATTCTTTTTCAGCTTTATTTCTATTCATAAATTGAATTTTTATAGGGATTCTTTTAGCTATTATTTCATTTGCTAATTTTTCAATTTTATGTATTTCTTCAAGCGATAACCTTTTATGATGAGAAATATCCAATCTAGCTTTTTCAGGTTCTTTTTTTGCACCAGCTTGCCATACATGTTTCCCTAAAACACGCATAGCAGCACCCATTAAAATATGAGTTGCTGAATGATGTCTCATTAATGCTATCCTTCTATCAATATCTATTTCACCTGAAATTTTCTCACCTATATCTGGAATTGGGCCATCCAAAAAATGCAAAATTACATCATCGATAATTTGTACATCTTTAACTTTTGAAATACCTTTAGAAGAAATTATTATTCCAGAATCATACATTTGTCCTCCACTTTCTGGATAGAATAATGTTTTATCAAGAATAATAGCATCTTCGATTATTCCTAAAACTTTTGCTTCAAAACTTTTTTGAAATGGATTTTTATAATAAAGTTTTTCAGTAGATTGAAAACCAGATACTTTATCTTTTAAGCGTGTTATTTTATCTTCTTCTATTTTAACTATAGACCTTAAATGTTTAGAAGCTACTTCTTCATAAAAGTTTTCTGGAATATCCAAAGCAATATCAAATTCTGAAGCAATTTGTTTAACAATATTAGGAGTTAATCCTTTTTCATCATAAAATCTAATTAAAAGGTCTTTTGGAATATGCTTTATACCTTTCTTTGATATATTTGAAATTTCTCTTTTAAGAAATTCTCTCCCTTTTTTAATAGTTTCTTCAAACTTTTTTATTTCTGCTTCAATTATTTCAAGAGTTTCATTTTTTGAATCTAATAAATGTGGAAAATCTTTACTCCAATAATCAATTTGAAATTCTATTAAATCTAAAAGTTTATCTTCACAATTAATTTCAGATAAAGTATTATATGCTCTTCTAATTAATAATCTTGCTAAATAACCAACTTTAGCATTCGATGGTACTACCCCCTCAGAAATAATAAAAACAATAGATTTTGTATAATCTAATGCAGCATAAATTTTCTCCAATAATGGAATATCGTTATTTATTATTTCGATTGGAATTCCTGTTTTTCTAGATATCTCTTCTCTTAATTTAGAAATACTCTCTCTAGAAGCCATTATTGCACTATATGCTGCATATTTATTCAATATTTCTTCTTCTATTTTAGGGATATCTATTATTCTAGATATTAAAGGATAAATTTCTCCATATATTACATTGAAGCAACTATAAGAACCATTACTAAGCCATGAAAAACGTTCCATTCCATAACCTGTATCAACTGTTCTTATTGGTAATTCTATTAATTCTGTATCGATAGTTTTATATTGCATAAAAACTAATGTAGCTACTTCTAAACCTCCTATTATTACTTCAAAGCATGGACCTGCATTACCTCCACCAGACCATATCCCTTCTTTATAAGTTACATTTTCAGGATTAATACCAAATTCTTCTTTAATAAATTCTTGACAATATTGAACTGTTTCTTCTTTCCAATAAATATTTTTATCAGGATAATTGAAAGCATGATGTCCTCCCATTTCAAAAATAGTTAAATGCCTACCAAAAGTTAAACCAACTTTATCTATATCAACCAATCTTATACATGGTTGACTTATTACAAGCGGATTTGCTGGAGGGGGAGAAATGCCATTAGTTACGAATGGTTGAAAATCTACTATGCTTGCATCTGTTAAGAATAAATCTGTTCTCCATCTTGCAACAACAGGATATGGATTAATAATTTCATGCCCTTTCTTTTTAAAAAAATTAAGAAATTTTTCTCTTGTTTCTTTTAAAGAAAATTTTTTAAAAGATGGTGGATTACCTATAAAACTATATGGAACACAAGGAGCTTCATTACATGTTTCTTGATCTTCTTTAATAGTCCAATAAAATTCTTTACAAATAGGACATTCTTTTCTTTTAAAATCATTCTCTAAGAAAAAATTAAGTTTATAAAATTCAGGAGGAAAAATTCTTTTATTCATGAACTCATCTCCAAATTCCATATTTATTCCATATCTTAAATTCTTAAATGTATTATTCTACATGCTATAATATGAATTTTATAGTTTTATGAATATAAAAGATTTTTACTCATAATTTTAAAATTGAAATTTTAAAAATATTTTTTTAAAAATATCTCCATATAGAATACTAATAATATATCCAAATAATAGAAAAACAATTAATGGAATACTTGAAGTAACCCATATATCTTTATCTTCTATAAATTCTATTTCATTTTCTAATAATGAAAAAACAAATTTCTTTTTTCCATTAATATTTTTCTCAATTGAAGTTGCAAATCTCTTTTTAATTTTCTTTGTTTTATATCAATTAATAATGCAAATATTTCATGCAATTAAGGTTTATATTTAACCAATTTATAGATAATAATGAACTGTAGTAAAGCTTCTTCTGGGCTTTGGAATGAATAAAGACCAAAGCTTAGAAGAAGAAAGTTTAGGACCTCAATCCAAA
>Ga0080004_1111544_pt1 | contig 12605 bp, 17 predicted proteins | sample WasSprMetagenome_FD_69207 | JGI IMG/M metagenome (GOLD analysis project Ga0080004, IMG submission 69207) | Sulfidic aquatic microbial communities from Washburn Spring, Yellowstone National Park, USA - WS (SPADES assembly) (version 2) | ecosystem: Environmental > Aquatic > Thermal springs > Hot... | reverse complement strand
CTTATATCACTGATGTACACGAACCTGTGGTAGCGGGACTCGAAAGACATGGCACCCCTTAATTAAAACCCCGCTTATAAAAACCTCCACGCGTCCAAGTTTTACCGAAAGATTTATAAGGGGTCTTAAACAAATGTTAATAACGGGTGGCAAGAACATGTCTCAAAAACAGGTCACATCAAGGTTCGAGGAAGTCCTGGAGGAGAGCACGCTCGCAATATCCGTGACCGCGGAGGAAGAACTCGAGTGTAGGCTCGACGTCTACAGTTTTATTGATAATGACCAGGTTTCGGCAATCGTGTATAGCTGTGACGGGAAGGAGCTGATCAGAGTATACGTCCACGACGACGGAATAACAGTTGAAAACATGAAGGGTGGGTCCATTGAGATAAAACTGAGGGAGATACCCGAGTACCCGTTAGCGAGCACCAGGTACTTCGCGAGGTTGGCGCAACCTAGGAGCATTGCGGAGCTTGAAGCACTGCTTAAAGACTACATTACTGACATAGTTTCAGCGTACCTCGACGTCATCGCGAGGCCCTAGCCCTTAGCCCACAACGTTTTTTTATCGTTTACTCACTCCTGGTTGAATACTTTTGATAGCTCTTGTTCTAAGTCCTCCTGCGTTAGATCCAGGTAGACCTTGATAGTCGAGTAGTCCCTGTGGCCTAGCAACCTCCTAACGGCCTCGAGGTTCTTAGTGGCTTTCAACACGGCTACAGCGTAGGAGTGCCTTATAGCGTGGGGCCTAACCCTCTTCCTCAAGTACTTCTCCGTGAACGCGTAGACTATGTTCCTCGCCTGCCTCACAGTAATGTTGAAGACCCTGTCCTCGGCAGTCCGGTCTAAATAGTAGCTCATCACCTCCCAGTAGAGGTTGCTCGGGACTGGCACGACCCGCTGGAACTCCTCTCTCTTCTTCAACTGCCTGATGACCACTACCCTCCTCTTAGGGTCTACATCCCGCCTCCTAAGCTGCACGGCCTCCCCTATCCTGCAACCAGTGAAGACCAGCGTGGCCACTAGGGCTAGATCCCTCGGGCTGTACCTGCCCCTGCCAGCGTCGGCCCACGCTCTCTTAACCGCCTCCAGCAGGGCTGGGTAAGGGGGTACATCCCCTAGCTTCAGGCTTCCCCTTTTCATGGCGACCCCTCAGAAATAGGAAATGGTTTATTTAAAAAGACTGCTCGACTTCCCAAAATCCTGATTTTGGGAAATGGGGTTGAACAAGCTCAGTAGCGTTTAAGAGACCACCTGCCCCCTCTCACTTCTACCAGTCCAGCCTTCCTCAGCTCGCTTAACCTGCCTCTGACAGTATTGTAGTTCAGGCCGGTTCTCTCAGCCACCTCCCTGGATGTCATGGGCCTAGCCTCGCTCTTCAAGAGCTCGATTATCCTATCCCTAGCGGTCATGTAGTCCTCCACTATCACGCCAGCCCACCACCAGGGATCACGGGGCTTAAAAAGCGTGTGAGTTATAAACGTGAACAATACTTCCAGTACCGTAAACCGGTTATGCTTAGAGTATTCATGGCATAATTTAATATATCGTTGCATTGAATGAGACCCGTATTGGAGAGCTGTTAAAAAATTGCTCGAGAGTTACGAGACTGCATGGATATCCCAGTTGAAGAGGTCGTATGGCTCTCTTGTTGAGAGGATAAATAAAAAAGACGCCTGCCCAGTATGTAAGGCCCTAATATCCTTTTTGAGCCAGCTACTGATGAACCCGAGGAGTACGCCCAGAGAGGCCTAGCATGCAGGATCCACAACAATTGTCTTAAACACCACAGGAGTGCGGTTGAAGAGGTGAAAAGGCAGGGGCTAAGTGGGGTAGAGATCCTCAGGAAGCTTACAACAGATTACGCGATCCCAACTAGCGTAGCTTTTGAGACTCTTAGAGCTCTAGGGCTTCGACTCGCTTACTACTTCAGGTTCAAGAGTTGATAAAAACCCTTTATAACGCAAGTCTTCGGCTCTTACTTTTTTCTCGCTTGTTTTTTAAACTTCTTAACCATAGGGTTTATTGAATGCTGTGAGGATGGCTCCGTGGTTGAGGAGAGCCCTTCGGAGAAATACAGGTGTGAAGTGGAATTAAAAAGGCTTGAAGTAGAACGATATAAAGCAGACAAAGTGTACGAGGGTTTTTCCAAGCTCGTCGAGGCGTTCAAAGAGTATTATTTGAGAACGGGGAAAATGATGGTATTATCCGCTTGGATTGCAATCACTATCATATTTGTGGCGACAGCATATGAAGCAATCATAAAGAATTGAAAGGCGAGCCAGTTAAGGCCGAAGCATCGAGGATGGTTGGGAGGCGAAGCAATCATAAAGAATTGAAAGACAAGGTGTTCCTAGCTGGTCTCAAGGACATGGCTGTTGAAGCAATCATAAAGAATTGAAAGGAAATATCGTTTCCGTCAGCATCAAAACCAGATCCGTATTCGAAGCAATCATAAAGAATTGAAAGTCGGTCACAACATATACCGCCCAGTCTGATCCAGAAGGGGAAGCAATCATAAAGAATTGAAAGCACGTTGATCGAGTGCTTCGGCTCTTCCACGAAGACCCTCTTGAAGCAATCATAAAGAATTGAAAGGCTGTTATTTTGTTCAGGTCGAGGAATCTTTCGCTCTTCAGGAAGCAATCATAAAGAATTGAAAGAAGACTGCTATTGTTGATGTAGCCGGTATATTCTCTAATATTGAAGCAATCATAAAGAATTGAAAGGAAAGTGTGTTACGTAGTATACTGACACATAGATATCTGCGAAGCAATCATAAAGAATTGAAAGCATTGACCGCCTTCTCGATTACTTTCACTCTTTTTATTAAGAAGCAATCATAAAGAATTGAAAGCGTCGCTGTGTGTCTCCATACGTGGTAGTATTTCTTCAAGAAGCAATCATAAAGAATTGAAAGTATGAATATGTGAACCGCACCATCGGGATCCCTAAGATAATGAAGCAATCATAAAGAATTGAAAGACGTCTTTTATCTCTACAGGCTAGTCTCTGCTAAGCAGTTCAGAAGCAATCATAAAGAATTGAAAGACTGTGGTTCAGCTGTGATCAACAACGTCATATATGTGAAGCAATCATAAAGAATTGAAAGATACAGTCATCTCCCTCGTCTATTGCCTGCTTGCTTACGAAGACGCAATCATAAAGAATTGAAAGTAGATGTATACACGATAGACAAGCAGATTCAACGGTATATGAAGCAATCATAAAGAATTGAAAGGCGTGTGCAAGGTCATTGCAACCGCCAACACTACTAAAAGGAAGCAATCATAAAGAATTGAAAGATGACATCGAGGAATCCAGGAGCATAATGGACTGTATAAGAAGCAATCATAAAGAATTGAAAGCGAAGACGTACTCGCGCCTTCCGTCGTTCACCGCCGTGATGAAGCAATCATAAAGAATTGAAAGCTAGTTGTTTATCGGCTTGTCTATCCGTTTCCTCATTCACGCCTGAAGCAATCATAAAGAATTGAAAGTAACTTCGATATTATTATCTCTAACTTTTAAACCATAGAGTTGAAGCAATCATGAAGAATTGAAAGTTCGTCTTATCCATGTTGTCTCGGGGCCTTTGTCTTGTAGTATGATGCCTTGTTTAAGTAGCTCGCTTCTAATCCTGTCGGCGAGGTCGTATAGCTTCATTTTCCTCAGCTCCTTTCTCACCTCTACTATGAGGTTTACGAGAGGCTCAACCTCTTCTCCAACAGTCTTCTCCTCCTCAACTAGGGATAGAACCGTGTTGAACTCCCTGAAGACCCTCCGGGCTATTGAGACAAGCATGTAGACCGGCCTAGAGGCGAGCTCCTTGTTCACGATGCTTATAAGCTCGTTGGCGGCCGAGATCATCTCCGGTGTGTTGAAGTCGTTTGAAAGCGACTCGTGGAACTTGTTGTGGACGTGGATAATCCTACCCGCTAAGGCTAGATCCTCGTCCCTAACGTAGTGCTTGTCCACGGCCTCTCTCTCAAGCTTCTCCAGCAGGCTCCAAGTGTTGGTGAACCTCTCGTAGAACCTCTTAGCCTGCTCGAGGGACTCCTCGCTGTAGACTATCGGCTTCCTGTAGTGGGTGGAGAGGTACCAGACCCGGAGTGCTAGACCCCACTTCCCGTAGGCCTCCCTCAACGGGATTATGTTGCCGAGGCTCTTGCTCATCTTATCCGAGCCAACCATGACGAGCCCAGTGTGCATCCATATGCCAACCCACCCACCGCCGTAGACAGCCTCGCTCTGAGCCCTCTCGTTCTCGTGGTGGGGGAATATGAGGTCTGTCCCTCCTCCGTGGATGTCGAACCTCCCGCCCAGGTACCTGGAGCTCATCACACTGCACTCAATGTGCCAGCCGGGCCTGCCCCTGCCCCACGGGCTCTCCCAGTAGGGCTCACCCGGCTTGCTAGCCCTCCAGAGGACGAAGTCGTAGGGCTTCTTCTTCTCGCTGAGGAACTCGGGCTCCTGGCTCCACAGCTCCCTGGAGGCCCTGCCCGAGAGCCTCCCGTAGTCCGGGTACTTGTCCACCTCGAAGTAGACGCTACCGCTCGGGGCGACGTAGGCGTAGCCTTTATTGATGAGGGCCTGTATGAACTCTATTATCTCCTTGATGTGGTCTGTGACCCTGGGGTGGTGGTCTACTGTAACCCTGAGGTTGGAGAGAGCCTCCATGTAGTCCCTAGTGTACTCCTCGGCGATCTCCCTCCAGTCCCTGCCCTCGCTCCTAGACCTGTTGATGATCTTGTCGTCTATATCCGTGATGTTCATCACGTGGACAACGTTGTAGCCCCTGAGGGATAGGTACTTCTTGAGGGCGTCGTAGACGACGTATGTCCTGCCGTGGCCTATATGAGTGTAGTCGTATACTGTCGGCCCGCAGACGTATATCTTTACAGTCCCCTCCTCAACGGGCTTAAGCTCCTCAACCCTCCTGGTAAGCGTGTTGTAGAGCTTGAACTCCATCACAAGCCCCTTGACCCAGCGAACACTTCTAGGACAGCCCTGCCGACCAGCATGAACTTGTCCGCGAGCTCTCTTGTAGTCAGGAAGACCTTCTCCTCCGAGGTCAGGACGTCGCTTACAACAAGCACGGCAGCTGTCTCCCAACCTCTCGCCCATCCCAGCGCGAACAAGCCCGCTGCCTCCATCTCCACCGCGACGAAGCCGAGGTGGCTCATCCTCTCAGCAAAAGACGGGTCTTCAGCGTAGAACGCGTCGCTACTGAACACGGGGCCCGCGGTAAACCTCCCGCCCAGCCTAGCGAGGGATTCCATGATGCGCGCAGTTAAAACAGGGCTGGGGCTCGTGGCCCCGCAGACCCCCGGCATGTACTGGCCTAACCCGCAACCACCCTGCGTGTACCCCGCCCCGGTCGCCACGACAATGTCCCCTGGCCTCATACCACTCCTCAAACCACCGGTCGTTCCAACCCTGACGATCCTCCTGGCCCCCAGCTTGCCGAGCTCCTCGAAGACTATCATGGCGGATGGGCAGCCTATACCGTGGGTCGCTATAGTGGCTCTAACACCCTTATACCAGCCTGTGACAACCTTAAGCCCCCTGTGCTCGTTTACAACCCTGGGATCCTGGAGGAGCTGGCTCAGCAAGTCTACTCTACCCGGGTCTCCCACGGCTATGACGTCCTCTGCTATGTCCCCGGGCCTCGCTTTCAGGTGTGGGAGCTCTGTGAAGCTCATCTACGAGACCTCCTCTTCCTCTTACCCCTCCTGCTCTTCCTACTCTTCTTCCTACTAGTCTTCACTCTTTTAGCCTTCTTCCTCCTACGCTTCCTCCCCTTAGTCTCTGCTTTAACCCTCTCGAGGAGGAGCTCGTGGGGGAATAGTATTCTCGTGCCCTCGCTGGTCTCGACGAGGATTAGGTCGTACTCAAGCTTCTTCCAGAGTGTGAGGGCTGAGTCGTAGACTATGCTGGGCTGGCCGGGCTTAAACTCGTGGACCACCCTTGGCGTCTCCCCCTCGACTTTAACCAGCTTAATGGATCTGAGGAAGCTGGGGTACGGGGAGAGGATGGTCTCGACACCGTTGACAGCCCCCTCGCCGATAACGACTTTCAGACCAGGCGCCTCGACCTCAACGAACCTTAGCCTCCCCTCGGCCGGCGGGTTGCTTGAGAGGATGTTCCCCGCGGTTGAGAGCATCGAGTTGACGTCCCCCTCCACCTCGACCTCGCTCCACGACTCCTCGGGCCTGTAGAGTACAACCGATAAAACACCGTCGTTCTCTACAAACGGGGTTAAATCGATCTGCTTAGACACGGCCTTCATGGCAAAACCCTTTTAAAGCAGAGGGCTCTATGAGAGTTAAGGAGGTATCACCTATTTATCCTTCACCTGGGGGAACACTATTATTTAACCCGTGGTGTTAACGCTTTAATACGCTCCCAGCATAGGATTTTCAAGTGGTGTCCTACGTGTCCCTCTCCCTGAAAGTAGTCCCTGTTAGAATACCCGAGGGCTCCAACGTCATCATAGGGAGGAGCCACTTCATAAAGACCGTTGAAGACATCTACGAGGCCCTCGTCACCTCCGTCCCCGGGATCAAGTTCGGCCTGGCTTTCAACGAGGCGAGCGGTAAGAGGCTTGTGAGGTATGAGGGGAACGACGAGGAGCTGACCAAGGCGGCTGTGGAGGCGGCCCTCAGCATCGGCGCTGGCCACACATTCGTCCTGTACATCAGGAACGCCTACCCGATCAACGTCTTGAACCAGCTTAAGAGCGTCCAGGAGGTGGTTTCAATATATGTTGCAACAGCGAACCCCGTGCAGGTCATTGTAGCCGAGACAGACCAGGGCAGGGCTGTGATAGGGGTTGTCGACGGCTACACCCCTCTAGGGGTTGAAGGAGTAGAGGATAAAAAAGAGAGAGTTGAGTTCTTGAGGAGGATCGGCTACAAGAAGTAGGGTTTACTCCCCACGGCAGTACCCTAGCTCTGCTTTAAGTTTTTCCAGGAGGCCCCACGGGCTCCCGCCGCTAACCCTCCTCAGGACACACCTGCTCACGCCGCCCTCCTCCACGAGGTAGAACAAGTACGAGCCCTCGACCAGCATCGCGACATGGTAGCAATCCCCGCTGTCCACAGACTCGTCTTCATCGAGCACCCGCACATCCTTGTTCTCGATGAGGTAATCGAGTAGAAGCCAGGCGTCCTCTCCTTCCAAAGCCTCGCCTAGCTCCAGAGCTGAAGCCTCCTCGACGCCTATGACCCTGGCAACCTCGGAGAACAAGTTTTCCCCGGGCATCAGTAATCCACGTACGACTCCTTCAATACCTCCAAGACTTCCGCGACAGCGTGGTCCGGCCCCACTTTGACTATCCGGGCTTTAACCCTGGAGCCGAGGCTCGCGTTCCTGACTATGACTTTAACACCCTTGTACACTGCTACACCGTTACCCGACTCGTCCACCCCGTCTATGTTGAGGACTGCTATAGAGCCTACTCTCAAGGGGTTGTCGTCCTCGGGCCTCCTTATACTTGGGTACACGCTGTATTTCTGGACGTCGCTTGTATACGGCGCCCAAGAGTGCTTCTTCTGATGCCTGTTCACTAAATACCCCGTCCTACACGATACATTGCTAGATATATAAGTGATAAACCCTTTTAAAAAGCAGTGGCTCTGGCTGGAGGACATGGCGTTCAAAGACTTCTTGAGGAACATAGCCAACACGCATTTAAGCATGGCCCTAAAGGAGGGTAGGATACAGGGTAACACCGTAGACGAGGTTAGGAGGTTGCTTGCGGCCGCCGAGTCCAAGTACGGTTTCAGCTCTTTCGGCGGGAACCCTGAGAGGCTTGTAGACTACTTCAACAGCAAGGACTTCGACCTGCTTGTCCAGGCCTTCAAGGGGGGCGGGGTCCTAGACGTGCTGGTCGGGATACTCGAGGAGACCTCCGTAGCATACGCTGACCTGCCGGGCGTCAGCAGTAAGGCTAGAGAGCTGGCTAAAGCCCTCTCGGAGGGCAGGCAGGTTAAATCCGAGCTGGCGGAGCTCTTCGAGAAGCTGAAGACGCTGTTCCCCGAGGGCGAGGTCTCGATGGGAGAGAAGGAGATCGTGCTGAAACTCGGCTCAAACCGCACAATTACGATTTCATATGATGAAGGCAAGATCAAGGTCGTCAAATGCGAGACAACAACACTGGAGAAAAGCGACGTGGGTAAGCTGAGGGAGGTGGCGGGGGAGGATGGGTAGGAGGGGTCTAGTTGTCTTCGACTGCGACGGCGTGTTGACGTACACCAAGAACAGCTGGGGGCTCCTACACGAGTACTTCGGTAGCAGGGACAACAAGGTCTTCGCCGACTACTATAAGAGGGGTTTGATAACCTACGAGGACTGGATGAAGATAGATGTCGCTCTGATGATACACAGCTTTGGGAAGCCTATTAGAAGGCTGGACGTTGAGAAAGCCCTCTCACAGATCAAGGTTAGGGACGAGGCCTACGAGGTGGTGGCCTACCTTAAAGAACAGTATGCCGTGGCAGTAGTCAGCGCCGGGGTTGGCGAGGTTGTGGGCAGGGTCTGCAGGGAGCTCGGCGTAGACCTCTGCTTCTACAACGAGTTGAAGTACGTGGACGGCGAGCTAGTCCCAGGCGGGGTAGCCAGAGTCCCGTTGCTGGAGAAGAACAAGGTTATCCGCCAGCTGGCCGAGAGACTGGGCTTCGAGGCCGGGGATGTCACTTATATAGGCGACGATGTCTGGGATATACCAGTCTTCGAGGACGTTGGTAACTCCATCGCGGTTAAACCCTGCGGAGACGCCTGCGGGAGGGCTAGGTGGGTTGTAGAAGATTTGAGGGAGACCATACCATTGATCGACAGGTTCTACATGGAAAAACGTGTTAAGGAGATTTTCGGGGACGGGCTTAACAAGGGTATTCCGTGAGATATGCCTGCCCGGTGCCCCGATTAAGATACTTCCCCAGGCCACATGACCAGCTTGGAGATCAACTCGACGAGCCTATCCTCATCGATGTCGAGGAACAGGACTCTCTTATGCTTCTCCCTAGCCCCGTAGACGATATCTATCTTGGATGCAGGGATGTTCAGGCTCCTGCTCAGAAACCTCACTAGAGCCGCATTCTCCCTGCCCCTGCCCTCGGGCTCCTGTGTCTGGAAGATGAGCTCGCCCCCCTCTATCACCAGGCCCTCGCTCGGTGATGATGGTTTCACGATGAGGTTTAATATGGGCCCCTTAGAAGAGGGCTCGATGTTCCTGCGGACTATCTCTTCTACGCGGGGCATACCAACCCACATTTTATTTTTATTCAGCCCAAAGACTATAAACCTTGAGGGATATCCCTTATTTTCGAGGGCGATGAGGTAAACCCTATGGCGGAACCGAGGCGTGACGAGGCTGGGCGCTTCAACGAGACCGATGAACCTGTTCAACAGGGCTCAACAGCCTGGTAACCCTAGGCCTTATAACCCCCTTCTCAACTAGCTCGACTATCCTCGCTGAAAGCCTCTCCTGCACGGCGAAGCTACCGTACGCGCTCCCCGACCCGATGAGCCTCACTATCTCCGCCCTGACCCGCGGTGGTATTGGAGTAGGCCTGCTTGGGAATAAGGGTGTTCCAGGTAGAGGCAGGTAGTAGTGTAGGTGTATCCTAGCCCCCCTCTCAGCGAGAGCCCTGGCGACCCTCACTGTCTCGAGCATGTCCTCCTCAGTCTCGGGGGGCAACCCGAATATGAAGTCCACGCTGGGTTTAAACCCTGCTTTAACTAGTATGTCTACTGCGTTGAAGACGTCCTCGATGCTGTGCCCCCTGTGAATACTCTCTAAAACCCGGTTGCTACCCGATTGGGCCCCCACTATGACCTCCTTGTTCGACACATACCTCTTTAATACCCTGACAGAACCCTCTGTCACGTGCTCGGGCCTAACCTCGCTCGGGAAGCTACCGAGGTATATCCTGGCCCCGGCGGGCGAGGCTACTTGGTGGAGGCCCTCAAGCAACTGGGCGAGAGCATCCTCGTCGACAGGCTGCCTGACGTCTGACAGGTTGTAGGAGAGGGCGTCGGGCGTTATGAACCTTATATCCCTAACACCCTCCTCAACCATTATCTTCGCGTACTCGACGGTATTCCCCACGCTCCTGTGCCGGGGCTTGAAACCGTGGAAGTAGCTTACCTGGCAGAACCAGCAGCCGTGGAAGCAACCCCTAGTAATTTCAATCGGGGTGTACAGGTGCCTCCAGTATGGGAATGGAGGGTAGTCGTCGAGGTCGACGGGCTTCGCCCTCCTGCCGGCGCGTAGACCGCCCTGCTCGTCTATATACACGATGTTCCTAACCTCGTCTAGGCTCAATTCGCCTGCCAGGTAGCTGGCGAGGTCGGCTACAGCTGGCTCCCCCTCGCCCACTACGGCTACTTTGAAACCCATGTTCAACAAGACGCCGATAGGGTCGCCAGAGGCATGGGGGCCGCCGGCTACAGTCAGACACCCCCTCCTACCGGCGTATTTTACAACCCCCACCACATTGTTGAAGAAAGCGTCGTCCGCAATCCTCGTGGTCAGGAGGCTGAAGCCTAGGGCGCACGCTGAGTAATTAGAGGAAGCGTAATCCACCAGCCTCTCAACGAGGCCCAGGTCTTCAACCAGGTAAACGTCGAGACCCCTAAGCCTATCTAACACGGCTACCAGACTGTAAATGCTGTACCTCGCAAACTTGTCTACGTAGAGTATGAAAGCGTTCTTCAAAAAACCACCAAAAAGCTTATCCCAAGCCTATTTTAAATTATTTAAATATACAGTCCTGTCTAAGGCGGTTCCCATGGTTAACGTTGAACTGTCTCCCGAGGAACTCGAGAGGCTGAGCAGGAAGGTGAGGCTTAGGATACTCCACGAAGACGACGACGTCGTCTTGATGACGGCCCCCAACGAGGAGCAACTGGTGAACATCATCTACGAGCTCCTCCAGGAGAAGCCCTTGAACCTGAAGGAGGTTCACCTGGTTCTAAGCGGTATAGCAAGCGAGGATAAGATAAGGAGGGCTGTATCCAACCTTGTCGAGAACGGGCTCATCATCACGGGGCCTGACGGCCGCTACAGGGCTGTTCCAGCGTGAGGCTCGTGGAGAGGTAAGTGAACACCCCTAGGAGGTCGCTGAAGACTCTCGCGCCCTTTTCTTCCAGCACCCTCCTCCTCTCATGCTCCCTCGCAACACCCACAAACCTTACACCAGCCTTCGACGCGCTCTCTAGATCAGAAGTGTAGTCGCCTATGTAGACCGCCTCGCAGGGTTCAACACCATATCTCTCCAGAAGCCACTTGATCAGCCAGGTCTTGTCGAAGACGTGCTCCTCCACGCCGTTCAAGACCGGTATGTCGTAAGCCGTGTAGACCTCGTCCACATACTCGTCTAAGCCGAATCTCCGCAAGTCCTCTCTTATAGAGGTGGATGGAGTAAACCTCCCCGTGACCACGACCACCTTCACGCCTATGCTCTTCAAGAGCCTGAGGAACTCGCCCGCGAAATCATAGGGGCGCGTGCTCCTGCTACTATAGTTGGATCTAAAGAAGTGCCAGAACAAACTAGGGTGAACCCCCCTCGGCAATAGCTCATTTAACCTATCCGACTTGAAGTGCTCGTAGAAGGATTCAAAGGATACCGGGCCACCGCCGAACTCCCTGAGGGAGGCCGTGAATGCCTCGTAGAAGTCTAGGAGGCTGTCTACAAGCGTTAGATCGTAGTCGGAGACGAGGAGCTTGAGCCCGGGCATCCTAGACCACATCAGTTTTCGGGAGATAATTCACCGAATCATATATTCGGCAAACTCATCATCTATAGTGAAATGAGTGGTTCAAGGGTTTTAAAATGAGCATACTCTGCACCATCGGGGAGAGAATTGAATGTAGCGGCGGTAGGCTAAGGGTTGAAGAAGGCGTCTTCATCTTAGAGGGTGCTAAGGAGGGCCCTGTGGTCTTCGAGCACAAGCCCAGCCAAAGGGTTTTATGTAACGGGCTTGAATTCGGGGCTTCAACATGGGGTGGATCCTCGTACACCACCTGGGTTCCGGCGAGCGGCCAGCTCAAATGCGGCGTGGTGGAAGGAGCCCTCGAGGAAGTGGGCGAGAGAGCTTACCTCGTGGTGCCAAACCATCTTAAGGACAGGCCTCCCGTAGAGGAGTATCTCCTCCAAGTGCTTAGAGGTTTGATAGGGGATAAGCCTGTCTTCATAACCCCTCCGACAGGTGGAGGGCTGGGCTTGCTGGAGAACGTTGTTGAAAGCGCTGGAGACCCCTCTACAGCCTTGTTGGAGAAGATCAAGGCCCTCTTAAAAGAGAAGGCGCCTTTAAACGCAGACTGCATCGCGAAGGCTGTTGAAACCAGGGTTATCAACCCGGGTGTAGTCAGCAGGGTGGTTAAAGGCGAGGTTAGAGTTGAGTGTTTACAGGGGAGCGGGGTGGTGTTCTGGTTTTGATCGTCGACATGCACGTCCACTGCCATGAGATAAGCCTCGAGGAGCTTGAGAGCCTCACGGGGAGGGAGGGATTCATTCTTGTATGCGTAAGCGATGACTACGAGTCGAGCCTCAAGACACTGGAGCTAGCTGAGAAGCTGAGGGGAGTCCAACCTTGTA
>Ga0080004_1161410_pt1 | contig 12607 bp, 12 predicted proteins | sample WasSprMetagenome_FD_69207 | JGI IMG/M metagenome (GOLD analysis project Ga0080004, IMG submission 69207) | Sulfidic aquatic microbial communities from Washburn Spring, Yellowstone National Park, USA - WS (SPADES assembly) (version 2) | ecosystem: Environmental > Aquatic > Thermal springs > Hot... | reverse complement strand
CTTTGAACTTCTCGATGATTTCTTTCCTGATTTGATCCTGGTCCTTTCCGGCAAACCTATCGTGCAGACTCATATAATAAGTTGATATTGATTCGGGGTCATTTGCATTGAAGGTCATCACAACTTCTGAGTATTCTGGCGGAAGATACTTGTCCAATTCCTTTTTGTATAAAACACAACCCATTCTATTAGCCGCCACTACCATGGCTTTGAACTTCCCATCTACCTCCTGCTTAAAGTGCTCGGCTATGTCCCTCGCCACTTTTTCAATCCTAGCCGGATTGGTGAGGAAAAGTACAACCTCGTTCAGTTTGGCACCGATTTCTCCCTTGACTATCTCTCTTATATTGTCTGGGATCTCCTCCAACTGCGAATCCAAAAATTGCTGTAAGAGTTCCTTTTTTAACCCAACTTCTTTCTCCATTCGAGTCTGGATGACAATGGGTAGAGTGAACCCCTCCTTGATAGAATCTGCGATGAAGTACTTGTGGAGATAAAACTCCTGAGGAGGGTAGCTGAAGGTTAGGTAGGTATCTCTCCCATCTTTTGAGAGGGGAGTTCCCGTGAAAGCGAAGAAGAAAGCGTTACTCAATATTTTCTTCATTTCCGCCGCCAATTTTCCATATTGAGTTCTATGTCCCTCATCTATCAGTACGATGACATTTCTTCGATTAGAAATGGTCTCTCTTTCAGATGGTGTGAGGGCGAGGGATTTCTCTAATGCTTCGAGTTCCTCCCCCACCTCCTCCCTGAACTTATGAATTAGAACAATGAAAATCCCTCTCTTTCCCTTTCCGCCATCATGGGTTAAGACCTCTTTGAGGTGACGAATGGATGAAATCACTTCTGGTTTGACTCCCAAATCTAGACAAGAAAACTCGTTCCTAAGCTGTTCTTCCAGTCCCTCGCGATCGACAACAAAGAAAATGGTGGGATTGGCGAGCTTGGGATGACGATAGAGTTTATAGGCGGTGAAAATCATGGTGAGCGTCTTACCGGAACCCTGCCAATGCCATATGAGCCCTCTGTCTTTGTTGTCCTTCCCCTCTAATGTGTCTAAAACTCTTTTAACTATACGATTGGCCGCCTCGTATTGGATATATCTAGGTAGCACTTTACTTTGTCTCCCGTGCTCCTCTCTCGAGAAAGTGAAATTGACGAGGATGTCTATCAGAACAGGTTTTGAAAGCATGTCGACGATTGCATCTAAGGGATCTTCTACTCCTTCTACCTTCCAGACATAACATACACCTTGTCCACCCGGGATGTTGGGGAAATATACTGCTTGAGCCTCTGCTGCTATACTAAACTGCACGTACTTGAAGAGCTCAGGAACGGTTTCCTCATATCTCTTGATCTGCTGGTATGCAGCTTTCCACGTAACGCCGGGTTCGGCGGGATTCTTGCACTCTATAAGGACCAGAGGGATGCCGTTTACGTATAAGACTAAATCAGGCCTGATTCTCCCTCTCGAACTCTCAAACCACACTTGGCTGCTAACCAAGAATTCGTTGTTTTCAGGGTTTTCTTGGTCGAGAATCTTGACATAACGAAGTTCCTTGGTTTTCTCCAGCTTGAGGGGAAGACCATCCTTGAGATATCTCAAGAAGAGCTTGGAGCCCTCAAAACTCGCCGGGAGGGTATGAAGCTCAGAGATGATATGGTTGATGTCCTCCTCAGACAGTTCCAGATTGGGGTTCAGCCTTCTCACGGCTTGAACAAGTGGCCTGAGGAGGAGGGGCTCCGAGTAATCTTCCCTTCCGAGTTCCTCGGTAGGTAGGTGCTGCCAATCCTTTTCCTTTAGCCTTTGGAGGAGGTAACTTTCAACTGCGGATTTTTCCGTGAAGACGGGCATTACTTGCTCATATTGATTTCTTTTTCGATTTCAGTGCCTCTGGAAAAAACCTCTCTCAAACTATTCAAAGCTTTTTCAACGATCTGAGCCAGTTGTTCAAATCTTTTAATCAGGGGGTGCTGCTCTGTGTAAACCTGTAATGGATTGTGCCCCTCTTCCGGATATGGATATCTTGCTGGACTGGCAAGAGGGCATATTCTTGTGGAGAGAAAAAGGAGGTAGTTATAACAAAGAGCTACGGAAATAGCATATTCAATCAATTTCTTTGTTAACTGCGGAGTTAGCGAATCAAGTTCCTTTTCGATAATTTTGTAAGCAATCGGATCTTCCTCACCGATAGCTTTCGCCACCTCATAGGCCAAAGATTTAAACTTATTAATGTCTTCCTCGATCGCTATTTTTTGAGAGTTAAGCTCTTCTTCTAACTTAGTCAACTCCAAAAACGCATATTCTAATCTCTCGTCAGTAAGTTGCCGATTAGAGTACCTAAGGAACAATTTAAAATTAGTCAAAATCTCCTCAAATTTCTCTGGATCTATTTCTTCAAATTTTCTGAACAGAGTGATGTGTTCCAGTTTCGGAAATTGTCTGATTCTGTCCTGAGCCCGTATCACCTTAGGTTTGAGGTCTTCGAGCATTCTAGTATAAACTTTCACCACGTTGTGTCCGATACCTACTAGCTCATTCTCTGTGATTATTTTATGATGTAATCCCATAGCTTTCGTGGCTTTTTCTACTGTTTGTTCTAGATAAAAAATAGCCTGTGGATATAGCTTTTCTTTAAATAAACACCTAGCCGCAACCAGATCTTTTTCTGCTATATTTAATAGCACAATTTTTGTGTTCACGGTTTCACCCTGATTTTTCCTGAGAGCAAATCGCTCATCAAACCTTGCTTGATTCGCTCAAGTTTTTCTTTGCGTTTTCTTTCAAGTTCGAGCTTTTCATCAATGGTTGAAAGGATCTCGGCTATCTTGCGCTGCTCGGAGAGGGGCGGGAGGGGGATTTTCAACCTAAGCAAGTATCGCGTATGAACTGCGGACTGACCAACATGTCGAATCGCAACAGACTTAAAATACCCTCTTCTCCATAATATTAGGAAGTGCCAAAGAATTATCTTTGGAACTACCCCTTCTTTGAACCTGATCCTAGTAAAGTGATTGCTAAAAGTGCAGGGAAATGGTGCAGTTTCGAAAATCGCCGACTTGCCGACTAGATCGTAGCTATTCGTGTTATTAAAGAGCAAATCTCCCGGTTTTAGAATCCACTCCTCCAGGTTTTCGGGAGGAGGAACCTTGATATAAGAGTCAAAAATTAGCCGTCCATCAGTCGTCACATTATTCATTCTAACCTGGACTATTCCGTTCTCATCCCTTTTTCCACTTGCGAAACCATTTTTGATTTCACTAACGATGTCTTGGAGCTTCACGACCTCCCATTTCTTAGGAATCCTCCCGATCTCCGTGTCCTTGAACTCCTTGTGCCCTATCCCCTTGGTCAGCAGTTTCTGCATTAGTCCCCGCTTCAGCCTCTCGGTCCGCCGAATCGCCTCATCAACCTTCTGGATGGCCTCATCTACCGTGCTCAAGATCTCGGCTATCTTGCGTTGCTCGGGGAGAGGCGGGAGAGGAAGCTTCAAAGATTCAAATACGAACTTATTCACGTGTTTAAGGTACATTCCTGAAATTTTGTAGTTCAGTTCCTTGAAGCGCGATTTAAGAAAATAGAATAAAAAGCGTTTATCTAGATTTGGTTCTTTCGGTTCAATCTTGATCATAGTTGAGGAAAGTATACCTTCAAAGCCGACAAAAGAATCTCCACAGTAAAATCCATCCCAAATGAGGATTATGTCATCCTTGTTAACTTTCACAACATCATTTGTTTCTTTTGCCCATTCAGTAAAAATTCCTGTTCGAAGGCCTTCTGCATTCAAGTATGGTAGAGTGCCTTCTATTCTTTGATCAAACAATGTCTCTAGCTTCTTACCTTTCTTATATTCAACGATCTCCGCAAGTTTAACAACTTTCCATTCTTTTGGAAGTTCAGTGAACTCAGTTTGCTGAGCCTGATTTTCCGTCATTTCAGTAACCCATCTGTTTTTTCAGATTCACATACAAAACGGGAGGATTGTTATTTTGGAACCATTTAGGGAAGAATTCTAACGCTTCTTTTTTATCAAGTTGTGTACGCAAACCGAATAACCCCTCTAAATTAGGTGATTGTAAAAATACATTTTCATTCCCCAGTAAAGACCTAACACGTTCAATAAGTGTTTGGGTTTGTGTATTTCCTGGATCTTCATCGATTAGCGCATAACACGGAACTCGAAAATTTGATAAAATTTTAGCAATATCGGGAATAGAGTCCCTGCTACCGCAATCTACTATTGAAATGTTTTCTTTATCTAAATCAATACCTAATTTTTCCAACGCACATCGTGCCGCAATCTTGTCTGTAAATCCCTCAGTAAGGACCACACAATTTGCAAAGAAAACCTCGTTTAGGGTGTCGTCAAATTTAGATGCTATTCTAGTGGTCTCACTTAAAGATAGAGAGAAACTATTCCCCGATATGACATATGTTTCTCCGGATGCTTTTCGAACTAAATGGATGTTTTGATAGTTTATCAGGTCAACAAAAGACCTTTCATGCGAAGTATAGAAAATTTGTACGCCATCTCTCGCCGATTCGAGAAGAAGTCTATAGAAATGTCTACAAGCATGAGGGTGAAGGTACAACTCTGGCTCTTCGATAGCAAGCGCAAGCGATCGCCTTACTATCTGTGAGTATGTTCGCGCGATGGCAATAGCTAGCGCACTTTGAATGCCAGCTCCAACATCTTCAGCACCAAAATCTAGAGTTGCGTCTGGTTCCCGGAAATAAGGGCGTAAATTTTTCAAGGTTTCTATGGGATCTACGACCGATAATCGGAAATCCAGGTCTAAACCCGTTTGTTTCTTGATAAATTCTTTCGTGGTGTCGATAACTGTTTTTAAATATGGAGCAATAGTGGACTCATAGGTACTCCCGACATCGGATTTGAATTTTTCTTTATTGGTGACATCAATTTTCTTTTCGATATGTTTTAGCAATTTTCCATAAACGGTCGACTGAGTTGGCTTTATTTGTTGATGGGCTTGTCTGTCTAGCCCGAGGTACATCAATAAAACTTCATCCTTCATCTCGTTTGAAATGCGAACATCTCTCCCGTTTGGCCAGGTTAATGTTTGCCCATTTTGGTTTATTGCTACAAAATCACAATTATTGCCATCGTACTCAAGACGAAAACCCCAAACCTCAAGTGGAGAACCCCGAACCCGAGGGCTTGCTGCAAGGCACCGGTCAAATCTGACTTCTATTTCAATAGGTTTTGATGTGTCGTAATCATGAAAGTCTTTATCACGAAACGTGTGAATTGTTGGATACGTTTCTCCTAGAATTAAATTTAGCGCATCCATAATGTTGGATTTCCCTGCATTATTTGGTCCAATGAAAGCATTTACTTGTCCTAATTTAATGTCAATTTCTTTAATGGACCTAAAATTCTTTATAATTAAGCGCTCGATCATTTTCTAACCTCTTTCAAGTATTCCTCAATTTTCCCCTCAACCTCCGCGATCTCCTTCTCAACCCTGCGAAGCTCTTCCCACTCCTTCGCCATGTCTATCTCCTCGGCCTTTTCTTCCGGGAAGACATACAAGGTAACGTTCAGATTGTAATCGTTTTCTTTCACCTCATCCAGAGAAACGACCCTAGCAAAACCACCCATATCTTCAAACTTCCGGTAGGCTTCGACCACCTTCTTTACGTGTTCATCGCCAAGCCTGTTCAACTTCCTGACCTCGGGATGTTGCTCATACTCGGAGCTCGCATTTATGAAAAGAATCTTGTTCTTTCTCTCGGGGGGCTTGTGCTTGTTGAAGATTAGAATCGCTCCGGGTGCCCCTGTGTTGTAGAAAAGCTTTTCCGGAAGGAGGATGACGCACTCCAGCAGGTCATCTCTCAGCACACCCTCCCTTATGCTTCTCTCCCTTCCTCCCCTGAAGAGGCACCCATTATCTATGACTACACCGACCCTACCGTTTCCTCCATCGGCGGAAGCCAGCATATGCTGAATCCAGGCCCAATCGGCCGATTGGTTAGGTGGAAAACCGTACTTGTACCTCTCCCTCCAGAACTCTCCCTTCTTTAAGGTCTCCTCACCATACCCATCTTGATTCCATGGAGGATTCGCCAATACCACGTTGAAGGTCTTTAGGGAGTTTCCGTCCAAGAATTTGGGGTAGAGTAGGGTATCTCCTTGTTTCAGTTCTACATCTCTTATGTCGTGAATGTACAGATTCATCTTGCAAAGGGCATATATTTTGGGATTGACTTCCTGTCCATAAAGGGAGAGTTCTCTTGCTTTTTCTTCTCCATATTTTCCCCTGACATAATAGTAAGAAACTATCAACATGCCCCCCGAACCAAAAGCCGGATCATAAACGGACTCTCCCGGCTTGGGGTCTAGAATTTCCACCAGTAGCTTGATAACTTCTCTGGGCGTATATACCTCTCCCTCCTTGGCCTTCTGAGGAGCGAAATAAGACAGCACCCATTCGTAGGCATCTCCCAAGATATCCGGAGAAACGTGGTGAAGCTTCTTGGAGCTGAAGAGTTCCACTAGCTGTCTTAATATTTCGGCGTTCTCCGTGCTTCTTGCAAACTGTAAAAAGTCCGCTCGGTCTACTACATCTTTCAGTTCAGGATTTCTCTGGGCCAGTTGTTTGAGTGCCTCTGATAATCTCTCAGGGAGTCTGACCACGTCCTTCCTTAGATTCTCCCAAAGGGATTCTTTGGGTAAGTCAAAATCGTGAAAGACCGAAGCCTCTGCCTCCTTTCTGGCTTCCTCTTCACTCAAACCATCTGCCAGTGCTTCTCGATAGGCCTCCTCGTATTCAATTTCCCATTTATCGCTTATTCGCTTCAAGAAGAGAAGAATCAGAATAAACTCGTAATCTACCCGAGTCCTTATCAAATCTGCAGCTTTTTTCAGGAGGCGCTCAAGCTCCTCCCTCGTCAGCTCTTTCCCCTCCTCCATGATTTTCACCTCTTTTAGCCTGTATATCTTTTTGCGAGCATCAGAAGGGTGGGGTTGTACTTCCAGCCATCCCAGTTTGCGGAGTTCTGATAGGATGGCATTGAGATTTCCTTCTCGCTCCCAAGCTGAAAGAGCCGTGAGAGCTTCTTCGCGAGTAAAAGGCTTTCGACCAAAGGCTTTCCAGAGAATTTCATACCTCCTGCCTAGCCACTCCATCTTTTTAAATTATACAAGTTATTTTTTAAAAACTTATCCTTTTTATTATTACCCCCCCTTCAAAAAGTGCATGTTTAAATATCAAAACCCGACGTATCTGATGGAAGAAGCAGAAGAAAGAAAACTGCTACTACGTAGGCTCTTCTACTCAGATAGAGATCTCTTCGAAGTAGGCAAGGACTGCGGCATCGACTGGTTTAATCAGTTCGAGAAAAAATTCGCTAAAGATCTCTACGCCTATTTTTCTGACGAAGAAAGAAAAATCGCCTTAGAAAAATTAGCTACTGAACCAAACTCCCAAGCTTTTGTCCAAGCAGTAAACAAAGTGTTCGGCAAAAAACCTAGGTACTTAGAAATCGACAGGTTTGTCGGTGAACATTTTTACTTCGATGGAAAAGAGGTCAAACTCGAGGACCGTAGAGAATGGTTGAAGGAGGAGGTTAGGAAAGCGATTAAGGAAACAAAAGGACGAGCAGTTTATTTTTTGAGAGCGATAATTTCGCTTTATCCAGATTTCTGGGACAAAGCATATGGAGGTGCATCTTGGGACAAGATTCTCGCCGCGATTAGGTCATTGGGTGGGACTTATCCTTCACCACGCGACCTTGCCATCTTGAAGAGTTACGGAATCTACTTTAAGACTGGGAGTCGCAGGTATCCCACTCACACGGTACCGGAGGAGATGATTCCGGTTATAAAGGAAGTACTTCTGGAGGAGATAATTTCATCCAAAGGGAAATAAGCTTGAAAGAGCACACCAGAAGCGAACGGATTAAAATAACTGTCTACGGTGGCGCTGGAGAAATCGGAGGAAATCAGATTCTGTTGGAGTGTAAAGACACTAAATTGTTTTTGGATTTCGGACGCAACTTCTCAAGGGAGTCGGAACTCTTCGTGGAGCCTTTCCTAAAGGCCAAAAAACATGAATCCCTACTTAAGCTTGGGCTGCTCCCAAACCTTCCTAATCTCTACAAAGGTCAGGAAGGCGAGCCCGGGGTTCAAGCCATCCTCCTCTCCCATGCTCACCTTGATCACATGGACTATGTGAGATATGTTCGGCCTGAGGTTGAGCTATGGGCGGGCGAGGGGACATGGAGAATCATCTTCGCCAGGGAGGTCACCACACCAAGGGAGGCAGATTACAAGCTTGCCAACTTGGAGGATCTCGATGGACCCCTTCACCGCTGCATCACGCCCCAGATAGTCCCGGGCAGCTTCAGGACGGGAAGAAAGTTCAAAGTAGGGGATTTTGAGGTCACGCCCGTCCACGTTGACCACTCCATACCTGCGGCCTATGGGTACTTCCTTGAGGGCCCGGAAGGGAGCGTGGCCTACACGGGGGACTTCAGGTTCCACGGTCCCAAGGCGAAAATGAGCGACGACTTCCTCCGGAGAATCGAAGGGGTGGATATCCTCATCATGGAGGGGACAAACGTGCTCGAGTCCAAACCTTCAGGCGAGGAAGAGGTCAAGAGAAAGGCTGGGGAGCTTGTCTCCAGCTGCCGGGGCCTTGTGGCGGCCAGCTTCTCGAGCGTTGACATAGATAGGCTTAGGACCTTCTATCAGGTGGCCAGGGAAAACGGGAGGGAGCTCGTGATCTCCATGAGGCAGGCTTCCCTGATGGAGGCCCTGAGGCCGGAAATCGAGGGCGGAATCATAAGAGACATTTTCAAGGTAGGAGATCCGGGGATAAGAATCTACTACAGAAAGAAGGAGAGGCCCTACAAGTGGGAGGGGAAGCTCGCAGGTCAGTTCGGGACGGTAGACAGCTCCTGGGTCTCCAAGAACCAGTCTAAGGTCCTCCTGTTTGCCACCTACTACGACATGCTGGAGCTTCTTGAGGTGGAGCCCGGACCTGGCTCAATCTACATATACTCGGAGAGCGAGCCCTGGGACGAGGAGGGGGAGATTGAATTCAAAAAGCTCTCCAACTGGCTCGAGTTCCTAGGGATGCCCATGTTTCAAATCCATGCCTCGGGACATGCCTCATCCATGGAACTGAAGAAGGTCGTGGAGAGAGTTAGACCACGGCACTTGGTTCTGGTTCACTGTACAGCCCCCATGCTCTTCAAAAAGTTCTTGGGTGACCTGCCGGTGAACATAATTTGCCCAGAAAGAGGAAAGCCCATCGAGTTCTAACCAAGCGGAAATTCGCCGGCACAAAGTCTGGCAGGAGTCAAAACGGTTACACCAGACCACTCTCTCTCCTCGCTGCAGACCAGAACCTTTTTGGCATCAGGGAAGACTGCCGCCCCCTCTTCAAATCTCCTCAAATCTCGATCGTCCACCTTCCCAAGCTTCACCTCCCCCACGAGCCTAGGTTTTCCACGGACCGTTATCACAAAATCAAGCTCGCCCTCTGGCGTGAAGTAGTACATTCTCGTCCCGCCCTCCCTCTCCGCAAGCAACTGTGAAACGAAATCCTGAACATGCATGCTCATCAGCCTCTCGAGCGTGGGTCTTACCTCCTCGAAGGAAACCTCAAGCTCGTCGAAGGCGTACCTGTCCGCCAAGTAATAAAACGCCTCCATAATGGGGGACCTGAGCCTCAGATAGACGGCCTTGGATTTCCAGATTTCCACGGGCTCTATGAGATCCATCTCCTCCATGTGCTTTATATAGGGGGCAATCGCCCTGGGATCCGCCTGCTTCAGGATTCCCCTTCCGTAAAGGGTGCTGGCAATCTCCGTTGACCGCCATCTACCCGCGCCAACTAGGCGGAGAATGGCCTCATAGGTGACCGTCAACTGTCTCTCCTCCTCCGTGAAGATTTCTCCCACCAGCGCCGGAATGCTGTGCCTCGCCCCCTTCAAAATTTCGTATACAACCTTAGTGGGCTCCTCCTCGTGCAAGAATTCCACCGTCCAAGGTTCGCGAATGTAGGGGGCCAACATGAGAGCCTTCTCGGGAGGGAATCTTTCCGAGGTGAAACACAAGGCATCGGAGGGGGAGATTAGACCCAGTTTCTTTTCCCAAACCAGTCCAAGGAGGGGGGAACCCTTGCCAAAAATCCTGTGAATTACCCTAAGGCTCGAGCCAAGAAGGATGAGTTTTCCGCTTGGATGAACCGAGGCAACCTCGTCCCAAAAACTCTCCGGAAGTCTCTGGAACTCGTCCACCACCACCGTTTTTCCCTCTCTCAGGAGGCTCTTCACCCGCTCACAGAGCTCGCGCATGTCGTGCACGGGCGAGTCACCCTCCACGATTACTCCCAAATCTCTCCTGACCATGAAGTAGACATCCCACCTCAGCATCCTCTTCACCAGAAAGGTCTTCCCAACCTTGCGCCTCCCATACACGAGTAGCCAGCCAGGTGCCTGTCCGAGTTCTTTCGCCTCTTTCCTTTGTATAACTGTCATTAGCTAACCACAGTTAGCTAACCATAGTTAGTATATAACTCTATCGCCCGCCCAAAAATCGGGGGATTAATAGATGAGTATCATAAGCTGCGTCAGGTGCCTGTTGCAGGGAAAGTGCCCGGATCCCACCAAGGTGCCAAACGCCCAGTGCGTCGTCTACCAGCTGGACTGGACGCTCGAGGAGAAGCTTGCCTTCCTTCGGGAGAGGGGTGCCCAGTGGACAGACGACAACTCGAGGGAAATCCACAGGGCCTGCGAGGAGGAAAGGGAGAGAAGAGAGAGGAACGAGGAGCTCTGCAGGAGATTGGCAACGGAGCCTCCGCCTGTCCTGAGGTGGCTGGCTAGGCGAACATAAAACTGAAAACGCAAGATGCTGGGGAAACACCCCTGTTGTTCCTCGTTTTCGCTAACTCAAAGTTAAAAAGAGTATAACTAAAAGTTATACATGAAGCTGAAGGTGAAGGTTGGGCCCAAGGGACAAATCGTCATACCTAAGCACATAAGAGAGAGCTTGGCGATAAAGCCCGGAGACGAGGTGTTCTTGGACATAGAGGGGGAAAGGGCAATCATCGAGCCCCTGAAGCGCAACCCCCTCCAGGTTATGCTTGAAATCTCGAAACAGGTGGGTGGTAAGTCATCGGAACTCGTTTGGGGGGATAAACTTTACGAATCAATCGGTGAGGAATAGTGGTCTACCTTGACGCTAACGTTTTCATTTTCGCGACCCTCGCCACTGACGAGTTGGGCGACGACGCAAGATACATCCTGGCGAACCTGCACAGGACGAAGGCTAGGACTTGCTGTCTGACAATAGATGAGCTGGCCTGGGCCGTCCTGAGGAGGGCGGACGTTAGGAGGGCTGTGGAGGCTTGTAGGGCCGTCCTTAGCCTGAAGGGCTTGGAGGTGGTTTCGGTCGAGTACGCGGATATTTGGCAGGCGACGGTTGAGATGGAGAGGTGGGGGCTGAGGCCTAGGGATGCTATCCACCTCGCCGTCATGCGCCGACTCGGGGAGAGGGAAATCGTCACCGAGGATTCGCACTTTGAAAAGGCTGGAGTTCGGAGGATTCCGCTAGCCGCATTTGTGGAGTCCCTCAAAAGGTGAGCAAGGGGGATTGACGAAGCCAGTCAGAGCTGGAAGGCTTTCCTGAACTTCTCTTTCCACTCGGGTAGTCTCTTTTTCACGACCCCCCATATCAAAGCAGGGTCTATGCTCCTTGCCGCCTCCCCTATAATTTCCAGCCTCCTCACTACCCCATCCTGAACGAGGTCGTTGGAGCTGAACTGCTCCTCCGTCATCCCCTGCGTGTACCTTTCTATCCTTGAGATGCTCTCCCAGATATCTCGGATGTACAGGCTATCCTCGCGCTTCGGGTCGGTTCTCCTCGTATATCCTCACCTCTTCCGCCAGCACCGTCTTCTTCACCTCCTCCTTGAGCGCCCGGTACTCCCCTACGTCCACCCTCCTCCCAAGGGCGTCCTGAAGCTCGAGCGAAAGCTCCACCAGATCCATCAAATCCGACCCCTCCCTCAGCTCCACGAGCATATCTATGTCGCTCCCTCTCCTCAGGTCCCCCCTCACCACCGAGCCGAAGAGCCCCGCCCTCTTAACACCGTGGCGCCTGAGGATGGGCACAACCCTTTTCCTTATTTCCTCGACGGTGAGTTGCAACGGAAGCTTCCCCCTCGGGTTCCTCACCTTCGTCAGGCAGTAGGGGCAGGAGACGTAGGGCCTCTCGGACTTGGTTATCCACCTGTATCCGCACCTCTGGCACACCACTTCGTTCTTCATTACCTACTATCTACTACTAATTCTAATTAGGCACCGCTTTCAAACCAGCACGTGAATCTCACTTGAATGATCGTACCCATCATAACCTTGGCCGCGGTCTTCCTCCTCATCGCCGTCCGCCACCTACTGCCCAGAAGGCTCGAAATCTGGCAGATAATGCTGGGAGGTGCGGTCGCGGTCCTGCTCACGGGTCAGATTTCACCGAAGGAGGCGGCGGCATCTATCGACCTTGACGTGATGCTCTTCCTCTTCGGGATGTTTGTCGTGGGAAGGGCGATGGAGGAGAGCGGCTATCTAGCGCACCTT
>Ga0080004_1130742_pt1 | contig 12613 bp, 9 predicted proteins | sample WasSprMetagenome_FD_69207 | JGI IMG/M metagenome (GOLD analysis project Ga0080004, IMG submission 69207) | Sulfidic aquatic microbial communities from Washburn Spring, Yellowstone National Park, USA - WS (SPADES assembly) (version 2) | ecosystem: Environmental > Aquatic > Thermal springs > Hot... | reverse complement strand
AGTCTGTTGATTGAACCCTACGGGGTTCGGGTTTCATAGAGCTTGGTGTCGTTTGATATCAAGCTCTCCCCCCTTGACTTCATCGCTCTCAGGGTCTCTTCTCACCGGGATCCATATCACCGGGCTCCGCCCGCTCGGGGTAACCCCTACCCACAGCTCCTCCTTCATCGTCTTCTCAGGTTCATTGCTGTGGGGAAACCCCCGCATCCTGGGGCAGACCCAACAAAAACAACACCAACCCTAACAAACCTGAATGAAAACCAAAAACAGTTGTTACGGCGGCGGCACTCCGTAAAGTAACACAACGTTATCCACTAAGTACTTCGTTAATGCTTCCTCGTAACCCCCTCCCTTACTCAACACCTTCTCTACCTCACCACGTATGTCCCAAGGATACATGACGACGCCGGGTCTCTCCGGGTCGTCTATGAAGTCACTCTCTACCAACGCTCTCGTAACCCCTACTTCCAGCATGTTTGTGAGGAGGTCTTCCCGACCTAAGACCGACATCATGTACTCAAACTCCTCCACGGTCTTGGCTAGGAAGGTGCTTACGTGGTGGAACATGACCTTATTCTTAGGTACCTCAGCAAGCCTCACTAAGTAGTCTACGGACGCTACGGTTGCTAGACCTCCCTGCTCCGTGTGTAGGTGGATGAATGAGTTCGTGTCTCTACATATCTCTAAAGCCTTCACCAACACGATCTCGCTAACTATCACTGACTCTGGCAAGGTCTTGTAGTGCGGTCGCCCGAACTCCCCTAACCCGTCTATCCTGCCATCCATTATCAACTTCCTGAGGTGATCTAGTGCTTTCACCACGATCTCTAAGACCTTACCTGTTCTGTGAGAACCCGCGATCCTCACCAACTCGTCCACGTAAGCCGGGTGAATCCCCGCTAAGCAAGCTACCTTAATACCCTCCCCTCTAGCCCTACCGCACTCAATCATGTGCGACTCGAAAGACTTGATAATACCTTCCAAACCAGCGCTAAAGCCGTAGTGATTAGGCGGTAATGAAACTAACGCCATAAACCACCCGCCAACCCCCTTAAACTTCCTCGCCACGACCTCAGCGCCTAAGCCTGAAGGCGATACATGGGCGTGTGCGTCCGAGAGCGGCAACACCTAGATCACACTCAAAACTAATAGGTTAAACCAAAGCTAAAATACTGCTGAGTGCGGGGAGAACCTTCTCGCAATAAGTTCATGAAAAATATAAATATTGATGAGTAAGATTATCTAGGGTGTAGTCTTAAATGAGCTCCATGATTAAGGAGTTTAACAGCATTGCTGAGTTCGTGAAGAGCATTGACGAAGACTTAAACGATTATAGGAAGAAGCTTGCTGAACTTCTTAGGAGGCTGGAAGAGCTGAGAATTAAAGTAGAGCATGAAAGAAAAATTAAGGCAGCATTCGCTAAGCTAGGATTAATTACTGAAGCACCCGAACCTAAGAACGTTATAGACTTGAAGAACATCAAGATAGTGATGAACCCGACAGCAGATCAAGAGCTAAACAACTTAGAGAGCGTGGTTGAGTCACTCAACAATAAAATAACCATATTAACAGCTATAAAGAAAGACCTGGAAGTTCTAGGGAGTCTTGACGTGGAAGTAAAATTAACTGCAGTATACTTAGAAGGACTTCCGAAAACTCTCATAATAAAGCATGCGTAAAACAGATACCGTGATTTAAGATAAACGATTAGGTCAGAATAACGTCTCCTCCCTTCTCAGCCTCTGATATATTATCGCCCTGATCTTCAGAGTTCCGTAAACAGCTAGCGCAGCTATTATTATGACCGCTATCACGGGCAAGTACCTGAAGAATAGCGTAAGTGGTTGCGGACTCATGTACACGAGCAAGTCCGTATCCCTATCCAGAGTTATCGTTCTGGTCTCGTTAAAATAGCCTGGCGCGATTACCTCAACCCTTATATCACTGTAGAATAGCCTCGTTTCCACGAACCCCCCCTCGTAAGTAATTAAAACCGTTATGAGATTTCCTGTTTCTAAGCTATAGAACCTGACCTCAGCGTTCTTTACTGGAGTCTCACCTTCCTGAACCCTGACCCTCAAGTTGTAATACTTCCTAGACAGCGGAATGTTGAGTGAGGTATTGTTGGTTAACTTAACTAAGAGGTTCTGCGATGGGCTGTAAACCGCCTCATAACCACTCGTAGGTCTTACCTGCACTACGTAAGTTCCGTAGGGCAATACTATACTAACGTTTTGAGTAACACCGCCCACCACTTTAGTGTTGTTCACGAAAACGTCGAATCTCCCTCTAAGGATATTGACTGTAGCATCTCTAACACTTAAGCTCAGGGTGTAAGCATTTCTAGAGATTCTCACGATTTTGGTTGTTGAGGAGGTAAGGGTTAAGTTTATTGTTGTCGGCATATATATTGCTTCATAACCTTCTAAAGGTTTGACGAACACTGTGTAATCGCCGTAGGGCAGCACGAAATACGCTCTAGCTATTGCAGGATCTACTACCCGAGCCTCACCACCCACCTTAACCTCTACTGGAGCGATTAACTTGGTAGTTAGGGAGTCTTCAACCCTTAACTCAAGCAAGTATGTCCTCCTAGTGAGGATTACGTTAACTGACTGATTGCTTGAGACTGTGAGGGTTGTTTCGAAAGATTCGTAAACGTTCTCGTAACCCGGTGCTGGACCTACCCTCAAGACGTGTGTCCCGTACAATACCCGTACCTCAGCATACTTACTAGTAGTTGACGGTATCACGGTCTTATTATCTATTACGACGGAGTAGGGAGCTATTAAATCCCCTGACACGGGATCAGACACGCTTAAGTATAGCGTGAATTCCTTATATGTTAAGGAGGTCTCTAAATAAGTGTCTGTGAAGGTGCTGACCTTAATGAGTGTTTCCGCTGGATTCACGTAAGGTTTTGAGTGAGTTACTACTATCTCGTAGGTCACGTTAGGCAGTATATTATTGAAGACCACTACACCGTCTTTAGAAGGAGTTTTAGTTAACGCTCCCCCAGGATACTTGAACGTTACTGAAGCCTCGGTAACGGATTCATTACCGGGTGGAATTACCTTAATGATTGCTTTACCAGCCTTAAAACTCTCTACGGAGACGGGTTCGCCGCCAATCACTAAGTTTAAGTTCTTGAGTACAGTTAGTTTATCGCCGCCGCAAGCCACCCCAGCACTGAAATCGCTCAGCATATCCGAGTCTACGTGAGGTTCTTCAGCGAAGTTAAGGACTAAGTCCCTCCTCAGTAATGGGGTTAAGTATGGGGTTAGCCTGAGTAGCTGAAGACCCTCAGACGTCTCCAAGAATATTGCCTGGGTCTCGCCGTCAGGGAACATCCTAACCTTACTTACCCTCCCTCCAGCAATGTAGGTGTTAAGTAATCTGTAGGCTTTGCTACCGCCACTCCCAACCAGTGAGTAAACCTTCACCCTACCATCGCTCAGGACGAGGACAGTTAATCCACCGTCGTATAGTGTTAAAGCATCGCTTAACTCAGTTCCTACACCAGCGTATTCCGTGGTTACCGATGTTTTACTGAGTGAGGTGTTTACTCTGATCAGCTTTAGGAATTCGTCTTCAGGATCGTGATAAGTGATTAAGTACTCATTATCGTCAACCCCCTTAAGGAACGTGAGTCCTGATGATGTAGGCGGTATCTTGAAGTTTATGAAGCCTAAGCTAGTGAAGTTGTCTGGAGCTCCACTCACGTTAAGAACTTCAAGATTAGCTAGCAGGAACTCAGGCGTCTTATAGTAAGCTGATGCGGGGGTAGTTATGGGCGGCGCGTTAAGGACGAACGTGGTTACGTAGGTGCTCTCGACGTATGATGGGAGGGCTGAGGTATTGTATGTGTAGTTGTAGTTCCTCCCGTATATGTCTGAGACAGTTACTTGAGCTATCAAGCCTCTGGGAACAGGTATCTTAGCAACTCCTTCGTCGTCAGCGTTAAACCCATACCTGTAGGTTAAGCCTCGTTCAGGGCTGTAAGCAACAACCTCAACCAAAGCTTTTGAGGCAGGTGTTAATATGTTGTTACTCCAGTACGTCACGTTAAAGACTAAAGTGACGAGATCCCCTTTCTCAACCCAAGCTATGGCAAGCATTGAAGCGTCATAGTAATAACCGTGCTTACCGAATACCGTTAAAGGAGCTATATCTTGCGGTAATACCCCCTCATACGAGGTTGTAGCGTTACCTACCCTGCCACCAATCCTTAAAACACCGCTGGAACCCTCGCTAAACACGTAAACATAGCACGAGGTGCAAGCCCCCGTGGTCGGCAAGCCCTCGCTAACTAACGCCGCCACCCTGTACCCACCTGACGGAGTCTTGAGCACCACCGTCTCCTTAACGTAGAAGTCAGCACCCAGTACCGCCTCAAGCATCTTGTAGATCCTCCCACCACCCACGCTGAATAAGAGTACCTCACCCTTGTCAGTACCTACGGAAACCCTGGTAGTCGGCCATCCGTCGGTAGAGAAAGAAGTAACCCTCCCCACTAGAGGGTATAACTGAAGTATCGCGGCGTCGGAATAAGGGTTGCTGACGTCAAGTAACGCGACGTAATCCCTGGAAGGCCCTGAAGCAACAACCATTACGGCAGTCTCGTTAATCATTAAAACCTTGGTCACGCTTAAGTTACCCGTAATATTAACCGGGATGGTGTAGGCGTACGGCGTGTTTAACTCAACTTGTGCCAGTGATTGGGCGTACGTGAGGGGCGGGGCCTGACCAAACAACATAGCTAGGGATGTTAAGAACAGCATTAAGGAAATAATCGATGACGCGCGCCCCCCACGAGTTAGCCTCGATAAACCCATTAACCACACCCTAAAAATATATTCATGAACGTATATATCTTGTAGGACAAAACATAGTATTTAGGTGAGTGATAGGATTTGCCGCTGAAGCGAGGCTTTATACTGAGTTTTATAAGCAGGTTAAGGAGAGGTAAGGAGGGAGCGGGGAAACCCGAAGCTACTACGGCGTCGAGCATGAGCTTCCTTGAGGCTACTAGAGTACTCTCGCACGAGTTACTAAGCGTTAAGAAGGGTTATAAGGTAGTTGAGACATACTCCGTCGTAGAGCCTTTCGCGTCAATAAATATAGTGGAGGACGAGGCCACGGGCAAGCTCTTCTACGAGGTCTACGAGATATCCCTCACTAACGAGGAGAGGGATATATACAAGCAAATCTACGAACACATGGTGTGGGAGATAAGACCGATAGCTACGCTGTCCGGCGACGCGATAGAGGAGATCCGGAGCACTGCTAGGAGGATAATGAATTTATTCCAGATAAGATTTCCTAGAACCCCGTCACTATCTTGGAGTAAGATAAACTACTACATAGAGAGGGATTTCCTAGGGTACGGGATTTTAGACCCTGTATTCAGGGATAGATACGTGGAAGACATATCGTGTAACGGTCCCGGAAAACCTATATACGTATGGCACAGGAAGTATGAGTCACTGCCTACAAACGTGGTCTTCAAAAACGAGGAAGAACTCGACGCGTATGTTTTGAAGCTAGCTCACATGGCCGGTAAACACATATCCGTCGCTTACCCGGTCTTAGACGCGATACTGCCCGGAGGTCATCGAGTAGCAGCGACTTACAGTAAGGAGGTATCTACCTCAGGCTCCTCGTTTACTATAAGGAAGTTTAGTGAGTCCCCTATAACGATAGCTGACATGATAAGCTTCGGGACGATCTCTTCCGAGCTAGCTGCCTATTTCTGGCTGGCCATGGATTACAAGATGACTGCCTTGATATTGGGCGTCACGGGTGCTGGGAAGACTAGCACGCTTAACGCGTTAGCAACCCTCCTCAGACCCACGTATAAGGTAGTCACCATAGAGGACACCCCAGAGCTCAGGCTACCTCTCGAGAACTGGGTTCAGTTGGTTTCAAGACCTTCCTACTTAGGCGGTGCTGGTGAGGTCTCACTATACCAGCTCGTGAGGGTCTCACTCAGGTATAGGCCTGACGTGATAATAGTTGGTGAGGTCAGGGGTGATGAGGCTTACGTACTCTTCCAAAGCATAGCGACGGGGCACTCAGGTATGACGACCCTGCACGCTGAGAGCATAGACGCCGCGGTGAAGAGGCTTACGTCACCCCCCATGAACATACCGCCCTCATACATACCTCTAGTCAACCTAGCACTCTTGATTAGGAGGGTGACCCTAGTTGATGAGAAGGGTAGGTTAAGGCCTGCTAGGAAGATAACTAACGTGTGGGAGATCAGGGATTTCGGCGAGTACGAGGAGGTGGCTAGGTGGGACCCGGCTAAGAACAAGTTTAACGTGAGGTTAGATAATAGCTTAGTGTTAAGCAAGATCACGGACCTTACCGGGAAGACTAAGGAAGAGCTTTCCGAGGAATTGGTTAGGAGGAAGATGCTTTTAGAATGGCTTGTGGCGACTAGGAGAACCGCTTACAAGGACGTCGCTACGTGGATACAGAAGTACTACCTAGACCCTGCGAGGACTCTTAGAGAGGGCCCCCTGTATGGTTCCGCGCTTAAGTAAGAAGAGGAAAGCTGAGGGGGAGAAAGCAGTTGCTGGTGAGGGGTTAAGAAGTGTGTCGAGACCCCGGTATAGGGGGCCTACCCTCAACGAGCTCTTCACTGTTGCGTCACTCTCTCTCTTCGAGTCTTTGGGGGCTAGACTAGCTAGGAGCCTGGAATTAGATAAGTCTATACTTAAGGCTGGGATGAGCGTACACCCAGTCATATACGCTTCTAGAACCATAATGATCACCTTAATAACCTCGGCTACTGCTTTACTCTCTGCAGCCATGGCCTTCATATTCGTCCCGATGTCGCTTATTTTCAGGGTGGTGGTGGGTTTGGTTGCTCTGATAACACCTGTGTTAGTGTTCGCTACGATGCTTCTCCAGCCATCACTTAAAGCTTCTGATAGGAAGTCAGGTGTTGAGAACGAGCTTCCTTTCTTCATGGCTTACGCTTCCACGATGGCTAAGGGAGGTGTTAGCTTAGAGAAGATAATTGAGAGGGTCTCCACCCTCAAAGTGTTTAAGGCTATGAGGGAGGAGTGTTTGAGGGTTATGACGTACGTTAAGCTCTTCGGTTACGACCCTATCTCAGCTCTTGAGAGGGTCTCGATACTGCACCCGAGCACCAAGTTCAGAGACTTAATGCTCGGTTACACGACCACCTTAAGGAGTGGCGGCGACGTAACGCACTACATGGAGATCAGAACGCAGGAATTATTCAACGCTAGGATGAACGAGATTAAGTCATTGACTGAGAGGCTTGCCTCCTTCCTAGAACTCTACATAGTTTTAGGAGTCATAATGTCTATAATAGTCTTCGTATTCTTCTCCGTCTCAGGAACTCTTTCAGCAGTTTCAGCCGGTAGGACGGCCGGCACTCTAGGCGTTGACGTGATGATGCCGGCACTCTATAACTTCCTTGTCTTACCCACGCTTGGCTTGGTCGTCTTAGCGATGATTCAGGTTTCCCAGCCTAAGACTCCTGTGAAGATTATGGAGCCTTACGTAACCCTCATCACCTTAATACCGATATCCGTACTCTCTTTCTTCGCAACACTGTTCATAACCGGGGGTTCCAGGGTCTTAAGGGGTGTTTTAGGGCTTCACGAGGTTCAGTCAATGATTATCTCGTTAACCGCGGCTCTACTAATCTTAACGATACCTCCGTGGCTTGTTCACAGGAATGTTTTGAGGGGTCATAAAGGGTTGGTTAAGGCTACTGCAGACTACTTGAGGGAGATGAGCGAGATTAGGAAGACAGGCTTATCCCCGGAGAAATGCATAATACAGTTATCAACTAAAGACTTCAGGAACCTAACCCCGATAGTTAGTAAGGCCGGTGTCGCACTCTCCCTAGGGCTTAGCTTAGAGGAGGCTTTAAGGAAGGTTTTGAGGGGGGTTAGGGAGTGGTTCGTGATAGCTATCTTCAGATTCTTAACAGACTCGATAATCGTCGGCGGCGGAGCGCCAGACATAATAGACGCTCTAGCTAGGTTTACCCAGACCTTAAGCGAGCTTGAGGAAGAGCTTAGGAGGAGGCTTAAAGCATACGTAATACTCCCGTACTTCGGGGCTATAATGCTCGCATCATCCCCGATAATAATAGCCAACATGCTCATAACGGCTGCCGGAGCACCCGCCGAGTCAGTAGCCCCACTAATAGGGGTCTTAGGGGTTGGCTCAATGATAAACTCATTCATAATGGGTTTAATAGCAGGCAAGTCCAGCGAAATGTCTGTCGCAGCAGGATTCAAACACGCAGCGTTAATGACCCTAGTAACAACTACAACACTACTCTTCACACTAACCTACATAAGCAACACCATAACCTAACCCCTAAACACCAATCATGAAACAGCCCCCACCGTAAAGAACGGCTTTCAATTATAGGAAGATATAAAAAGTATAAAAAACTAACTACAAAAACTAGGCCAAGATTATTAGACGCAACATTTATGTGTGTTATACGTGGTAGTAACCATGGTGAGACACTAAAATGAGGTCAAACAAGGCAATATCACCAATACTAGCAACAGTAATACTGATCGCAGTAACACTAGTAATAGCGATAGGAGTGATAGGGTGGATAATGGGGATCTGGGGATCGCTGGGAGGACCCTCGGAAAGCCTGGTGGTAGTGGGCAGCTCGGCAACATGTAGTAGCAATGAGCTTAAGTTTAACCTGAGCATAACAAACAAGGGAACAGCTGACGCAGTGATAAAGAAGGTTGAAGTCCTGGGAATTGGCAGCACAACAACAATAAGCCCTACCACCATCCCCAGGGGAACATCTACAGATATAACAGTAACAGTAAGTGTACCAAGAGATTGCCCTGCTCCCGGCTCGACCTACCAAGTCAACGTCTACACGGCGGCGGGCAACGTGTACTCCACTGTGATCAAGATAATTCCAGGTTCATAACCTTATATTAATAAATTAAATTAACAAGGTTAAAAAGTTTTTATTTTTAAACGTTTGTTTTTAGGGGTGGGCAGTCTTTCCCTCGCGTGCTCGTAGGTCATGTTTGTTTGACCGATGGTTCATTGCTGTGTTGTTCGTGTGTTTATTCGTTCTTCTTTTCTGTCTTCTTCTCCCTCCTTCACGTCTTCCTTCCTACTTGGATGAGGTCGTCTACGTTGGCTGTGGTCTCGCTTACGTTGCTAACCTCACTGCGCCGTACTCGTGTAATTTCGAGCATCCTCCTCTCGGTAAGTACTTGATCGGGTTTCTAGAGTTGTTTGGTTTGGGTAGGTTCTTTTTTCTTTTCCTCTTCTTATGCTCGTCTATCCTCGCATTCCTTATCTCGCGTCACGTCCTCGAATCCGGGTATCTCGCCTTCCTCGTCGCTGCCTTCATAATGCTGGACACTGTGTTCGTTAATACCTTCAGACACCTCCTCCTAGACCCACCGACCGTCTCCCTACTCCTCCTCTCACTGTACTCGATGCTCGTTAAGGGTTCTCTCACGCTATCCGGCATTTTCTTCGGTTTGAGTGTTGCGTGTAAGTTCAGCGTCCTCCCGTACTCCGTAGTCTTCCTCTACACGATTCTTACTGAGAAAGCTGGTTGGAGGCGCTCGCTGGAGGGGTTGGCGGTGTTCGGCGCAGCGGCCCTCGCCACATACTTAAGTACTTACGCGGTCGACCTTAGATTAGGGCCTTACTCAATCGTTCAGCACCATGCAGAGATGCTTGCCTACATGAGTTGGAGGCACGGTCTCAGCCTTCCGATGGCTGTCAACGGGTTGCTTAAACTGGTCAGTAAGGTTGAGGTTTGGGGTTACGGCGGCGAGCTCGCGATATATCTCACACAACTTAACACCTCCTTCTTCACCCTAGTCAACTCAACGCTCACTCCAGGCACGGGTTACTACTTAATCGTGGGTGTGGGGGTCGGCTCCGTACTCTGGTACGCCGCGCTGCCCTCACTACCGATCAACACGTACTGGGCGCTCGCCGGACAACTGAGTCAAGCGGAGGTCACCGCAGTAGTAGCTGGCTGGGCCTCACTAACAACCATACTTCCAGGCCCTATCGACTGGTACTACGTTAACGCATTACCGATCCTCTACCTCAACGTCGCCTTACTCTTAGGTCGCTTAATTAAGGGTAGGCTGGTTACGGTGGTTGTAACGTCTCTAACGATAGCTCAAGCCGTCATAACACTGCTAACCTTGACGGGGATCCTGCCCTGGGAGAGCGTTATCTTTAGGTAGGGATTCGTTGTCGTGTGAGCTCCCTCGTCCTGACTAAAGTTTTTACACAGTGAGTGATGTGTGAGGAGCCTGCGACGAGCTTGATGAGCAGTCGCGGAGGCTTCGATAATGCTTCCTGACCCGCTTTTCGGGAGCCGTTCTCCCTGGAGCGGGTCAGGAAGCAAGATACGGGGATGAAGATAAGACGTACATAAGCGAATATAAAGCTCTATGAAGCCCGAACCCTAGTAGCCTGTCGCAGATTCCTTGTTTTAACAGTATTTAAATGTTAGTACTTATTACCCCTCATGCTTTCGTTGAAGCAATCTTTATCGGTCTCCTTATTCCTTAGTAAAAAGGAAGCTGACGTGAAGGGTCAGTCAAACTTAATCTCGGCTCTTGTCCTAGTTTCGACGGCTCTGGTTATGAGTATTGGTTTTCTTGGTTACGCGTCCTCGCTTCTTAGTGTGAGGGTGTCTGAGAGTGAGTTGAATAACCTCCTTCAGAAAGAGATCGCGAATACCGTGATCTATAGGGAGTACATTAGGGGCGAGACTATATATTTAGGGGTTGTGAGAGCGGACGGGACGGAAACCACTTATTACTACCTAGCTATAAACAACACTTACTGCAGCGCTAACGGCGTTATAAGTGGCGGGGATTTCCCTCAAATACAGGGCTTAGCAGTGCCTTCAAGCAGGGTGTACATAATGACTAACGACAACCAGTACGTGCAGTTAAGCGCGTTCACGCCATACATGAATTCAATAACTACGGTGAACCTCGGATTCTTCCATCATGGAGGGGGTAACGAGCTTCTCACAATAGACTTCACTAACGCCATACCTAACTCACCACCCGCAAGCCCTAACTGCTTAGTAATTATTCTGTTCATTCAAGTAAACGGCAACTACTACGAGGTGGGGAGATATTATGAGACAACATAGGAGAGGTCAGTCAGAAGTAATAGCGGCGATGATACTAATACCGTTACTAATAGTGGTGTTCTCGGTAGTATCCACAAGCATGTTCAAACTAAACGTCACCGGAGTCTCAAGCCTAGCGTCTAGAGCCAGGTTTGAGCAAGAAAGGGTTGCAGAACTCCTCCAAGCAACAAAGAACGGCGATATATGCGTAATTCGAAACACCGGGGCCGTAGACATAGAGATAGTTAGGGTATGGGTCAACGAGAACTTCATAGAGGTGAAGACCCCAATAAAGAAAGGGGAAAGCATAACGCAGATACAGTTAGATTCCGGGGAAACAATCGACGTGAGCAGTGTAGACTTAGCAATCACCTCCAGGGGAACACTCTTCAAGTTTAAGGAAATGTGTAGCGTGGCTTACGTAATTTACCTCTACCAATACACATACTATAACGTGTCAGGATTGTTCAGTAGCGAGAACATCTTAAACGTGAACAAACTAATAGGCGACGAGTATCAAAACAAAAAAATCATAACTAAGCTTGATGATCAGCCGAGAGCCGTCGTCTACAAATACGGCGATGTCTGGTTCTACAACGAAGGTAGCGGGTGGACAGCAGAATACTCTCAAAACATTCAAAGCAAAAACATAATACCTGATTTAGATAGTAATGGCGTTAATGAACTAGTAGTAGTGAATAACAAGACTTCATCAAATGCATTCGAACCCGTTAAAATAACAGAGAGGGGCACGCACACGCTAGAAATTACTTTCGTAGACCTCCTGAAGGTGGTAGGTGAGCCGGACGTTATCTATATATATTACAAAGTTATAACTCAACCCAATAATCCACCACCTCAACAAATATCTGTGGGTATTGATGCGATACTCAGTTCCTCAAACGGGACAACAATAGCTGTGGCTAGCGGTTCATCGGCAATAGGCTCCTTCGGGAAGGAAGGCTTCTTCGTAATTACAGGCAATGTGGTATTTCCCGTTAAGGCGTTCGAAGCGTATGAGCGAGCCATTAAAGCCGGGAATTACTCATTAACTCTTCGCTTCACAATCTATAACCCTTCAGCCTCCGTCTCCTTAAGCAACTTTAGGCTAGAGTATATAGCGGTAGTTGGCGCTGACTTCTTGTGGAATCCGTGACTTTAGCATGCTCAATCATTTAATTTATCAGTGACTTAGATGTATATATTTGGTGGTGTGTTTGAGTCTTCCGAGTGAGTTGGTTCGTGTTGTTGAGTTGACTAAAGCGCATAATAGGTGGAGGAGGCTTGAGGCAATAAACTTGATACCCTCAGAGAACGTCATGTCCCCGCTAGCTGAGGCCGCGTACATGACTGACATGATGCATAGGTATGCTGAGGGCAAGCCTAGGAAGAGGTATTATCAAGGCCTCACGTACGTTGACGAGGTTGAGTTGCTCGTCATGGACCTCATGTCAAGGT
>Ga0080004_1192489_pt1 | contig 12614 bp, 12 predicted proteins | sample WasSprMetagenome_FD_69207 | JGI IMG/M metagenome (GOLD analysis project Ga0080004, IMG submission 69207) | Sulfidic aquatic microbial communities from Washburn Spring, Yellowstone National Park, USA - WS (SPADES assembly) (version 2) | ecosystem: Environmental > Aquatic > Thermal springs > Hot... | reverse complement strand
CCTCCGGCACGGTTCCTCACCCCCTAAAGAGCTTGCCCAGGGGATAGGTTTCGCGAGCGGAAACCTACCCACCTGGGCTTTTGTCCCGTGGTGTAGCGCCGCGGGATCGACCCGGAGCCACCCGGGCGGCACCCCGCCGCCCGCATGCGGTCACCCGGGCCCTACCCCGCTGGCACCTGCGCCGCTCGGTCACGGCCGCCCGTCCCGCCCCCGTGTCGCTTGCCGCACGTCGCGGGCGGGGACGAGCGCGGAACCCTAGGCGCACTTTCCCCCGCCAGGATGTAACTGTCCACGGACACTATATGTCAGGACCGGTGGTCCCGTCAAGGCATCACGGCAGACGCGCCGGGCGCAGGATTTTGACCTCCCCTCCTGGAATATTACACATAGTTTTCCATGGGCGGCTACAACCGCACGGCGAAGGGGGTGGGGTGACTCCAGCTGGGGAGTCGGCGCGCGGGAGGGGAAGGCAGGGATCTCTGTCCGGGTCGGACGTCTATTTCGGGCTGAACGGCAGCCCCCATCACCCTGAAGGAGGGAAAAGCCGATGCGCGCGAGGCTGGCAGTGGTCGTTCTCCTTGCCCTGGCGCTGGCAGGCATGAGCGTTTCGGGGTGTGCCAAGAAAGAGGCCGAGATTAAGGTCGGGCTCAACGTGGAATTGACCGGGTCCATCCCTGCCGTGGGAGCCTCGTGTAAAGAAGCCGCGCTCATGGCCGTGGAGGAGGTCAACTCGGCTGGCGGCCTGGAAGTGGGCGGTCAGAAGTACAAGGTGACCCTGTTCATCGAAGACAACGAAGACAAAGCAGAATCGGCCGCTGCGGCAGCTCAGAAGCTGATCAACCAGAACCAGGTCCTGGTGATGATCGGCCCCAACGCCAGCCGTAACGCCGTACCGGCCGCCCAGGTGGCAGAAAGCGCGAAGGTGCCCATGATCAGCCCCTGGTCCACGGCCGTGGCCACCACCCAGGGGAAGAAGTACGTGTTCCGGGCCTGTTTCATCGACGATTTCCAGGGCGTGGTGTGCGCCAAGTTCGCCCTGAAGAGCCTGGGGGCCAAGAAGGCAGCGGTGCTCTACGACATCGCCAGCGAGTACAACAAGGGCATCGCCGAGGTGTTCAGGCGCACGTTCGAAGCCGAGGGCGGTACCATCGTGGCGTACGAAAGCTACACCACGGGCGACAAGGATTTCAGCTCCCAGCTCACCAAGATCAAGGCGGCGGAACCGGACGTCCTCTTCCTGCCCAACTACTACCAGGAGATACCGCTGCAGATCCAGCAGGCAAAGAAGCTGGGCTACACCGGGAAGTTCCTCGGCAGCGACAGCTGGGGCTTCGCGGACCTGCTCAAGCTGGGCGGCCAGGACGTGGAGGGCTGCTTCTTCAGCACCCACTACGCGCCTGACATCGCCACCCCCGAGGCCCGCAAGTTCATCGATGCATACAAGGCCAAGTACGGAAAGACGCCGGATGACGTGGCGGCACTGACGTACGACTCCTTCGGCCTCTTCTTCCAGGCCCTGAAGGCGGCCGGGAAGGTGGACCGGGAGGCCCTCCGGGAGGCGCTGGCCAACCTCAAGGAGTACAAAGGTGTAACCGGGCGGCTGGAGTTCAGGGGCACGGGTGACCCCATCAAGACCGCCGTGATCATCCAGATCAAGGGCGGCCAGTTCACGTACTACGAGACGGCCAGCCCGTAAGGCGAACGGGGGGCGGCTCTGCCGGAGCCGCCCCCCGCGCCCGTGACCGCACACCGCGCGGCCCCGTGCGGCCCCGCGTCGCACCGCCGGTGCGCGCCCTCAGGTCCTCCTGTGCAATTCCGGCCGGGGAGAGGTGCACATGGTTCACATCCTTCAACAGGTGCTCAACGCCCTCCAGCTCGGGAGCGTGTACGCCCTCATATGCCTGGGTTACACCATGGTGTACGGCGTACTGAGGCTGATCAACTTCGCCCACGGAGACGTCTTCATGGTAGCCTGCTACATCGGCTTCTTCGCCACCACCTATTTCCTCACCCGGGGTCACCTGGCCCCCACCACCACTTTCGTGCTGGGGATGATGCTGGCCATGATGCTCACCGCCCTGCTGGCGGTGCTCATCGAGCGGGTTGCCTACCGGCCCCTGCGCAACGCCCCCCGGGTTTCCGCCGTGATCACCGCCCTCGGGGTGGGGATCTTCCTGGAGAACTTCACCCTCGCCACCCTGGGTCCCGAACCCAGGCACATGCCCGCCCTCGTGCCGGTGGTGAATTACCACGTGGGCGGCGTGGTCATCTCCTCGGTCCAGGTGGTGACCATCGCGGTGGCCGTGCTGCTGATGCTCCTGCTCGACACCACCGTGATGAAGACCATGACGGGCATGGCCATGCGGGCGGTGTCCTTCGACCGCACCGTGGCCCCCCTGCTGGGGGTACCGGTGAACCGCATCATCTCCATCACCTTCGCCCTGGGCGCCGCGGTGGCCGGGGCGGGCGGCATCCTCTACGGGCAGGCCTACCCCATCATCGACCCGTACATGGGCATCCGCATCGGGTGGTGGGCCTTCATCGCCGCCGTGGTGGGGGGCATCGGCAACATACGCGGGGCCATGATCGGGTCGTTCATACTGGGGTTCATCGAGATCTTCACCCCCGTGGTCCTGCCCTCGTCCACCTACCGGGACTTCGTGGCCTTCTCGCTGCTTCTGCTCTTCCTGGTGTTCCGCCCGACCGGCATCCTGGGTCAGCCGGCCACCAAGAAAGTGTGACGGGGCAAGGGGGTGGCTACGGTGCACAAGACCTCACGGAAGCCGCAGCTCATCTGGTGGGTGCTGCTGGCCTTCCTCCCCGTGACCGTCGTGCTGCCGGAACTGGGGCTTATAAACCCCTACCTCCAGCAGGTGTTCATGTACGTGGGGATCAACATCATCCTCACGGTGGGCCTGAACCTGGTCAACGGGTACATGGGTGAGTTTTCCGTGGGCCACGCCGGCTTCATGGGCGTGGGCGCCTACGTGTCGGCCATCCTCACCGTGTGGGTGCTGCCCCGCCAGTACGGACCCTTCCTGTTTCCGTTCGTGCTCGTGGCGGGCGGGCTGGCCGCCGCCCTGGCCGGGCTGGTGGTGGCCATCCCCTCCTTCCGCACCCGGGGCGACTACCTGGCCATCGTGACCCTCGCCTTCAACATGATCGTCAAGAGCGCCATCGAGAACATCGAGGCGGTGGGCGGTCCGCGCGGGTTCATGGGGATGGACAAATTGACCAACATGGCCTGGGTCTACGCCTGGACCCTGCTGACCCTCTACTGCGTGCGCAACTTCGTCTACAGCAGGTACGGCCGCGGGGTCCTGTCCATCCGCGAAGACGAGGTGGCGGCCGAACTGGTCACGGTCAACACCCGCCAGTGCAAGGTGCTCGCCTTCGTCATCGCCGCCTTCTTCGCCGGGGTGGCGGGCGGCCTGTTCGCCCACCTCCTGCAGTTCATCAACCCGCGCAGCTTCGCCCTCTTCCCCAAGTCCACGGAGATCCTGGTGATGGTGTACCTGGGCGGGATAGGGAGCATCGGCGGGTCCGTTCTCGGCGCCACCATTTTCACGGTGGTGCTGGAGCTGCTCCGGCCCCTGGGGGTGTGGCGGTGGGTGGTCGTCCCCCTCACCCTGGTGCTGCTCATGATCTTCCGCCCCACCGGGATCATGGGGCTGCGGGAATGGCGCCCGTTCATCCCGCCCGGCGAACTGCTCCGCCCGGCGCCGGGCCGCCAGGAGGTGAAGGCCGGTGCCCCTGCTGCAGATTGAAGGGCTCACCCACTACTTCGGGGGCCTGCGTGCCGTCTACGACTTCAACCTGGAACTGGAACCCGGTGAACTGGTCGGAATCATCGGGCCCAACGGCGCCGGCAAGACCACCATCTTCAACCTCATCACGGGGGTCTACGTCCCCACCCGGGGTAAGATCGTCTTCGACGGCACCAACCTGGTGGGGCTCCCCTCCCACCGCATCGCCTCCCTGGGGGTGGCGCGCACCTTCCAGACCATCCGCCTCTTCCGCGACCTCACCGTACTGGACAACGTGCGCATCGCCCACTACTCCCAGCTGCGTTACGGTGTGGCCAGCGCCATCGCCCGCACGCGCGCCTTCCTGGCGGAAGAGGATCGCGTGCGGGAGCGCTCCCTGGAACTGCTCCGTATGCTGAACCTCGAGCGTTACGCGTCCCTGCCGGCCAGGGCGCTGCCCTACGGGGAGCAACGGCGCCTGGAGATAGCGCGGGCGCTGGCCTGCCGGCCGCGGCTCCTGCTCCTGGACGAGCCGGCCGCCGGCATGAACCCGGGCGAGGCGGCCCGCCTCATGGAGTTCATCCAGTGGGTGCGCAGGGAATTCAGCCTGACCATCCTGCTCATCGAGCACCAGATGCGCGTGGTCATGGGTCTGTGCGAGCGCATCATGGTACTGGACTTCGGGGAAACCATCGCCCACGGGCCGCCCGAGGAGATCCGGCGCCACCCCCGCGTGCTGGAAGCCTACCTGGGGAGGGGGACTGCCCTGTGAGCAAGCCCGAGCCGCTCCTGTCCGTCCAGGACCTGCACGTATCCTACGGCGCCATCCGGGCCGTCCGTGGCATTTCCTTCCAGGTATTCCCCGGCCAGATCGTGACCCTCATCGGGGCCAACGGCGCCGGCAAGTCCACCACCCTGCGCGCCATCTCCGGCATCGTCCCCGTGACGAGCGGGTCCATCACCTTCGCCGGCCAGAGCCTGGTACGCATGCCCCCGGAGCGCATCGCCGGGCTGGGCATCGCCCACGTCCCCGAGGGCCGGGGCATATTCGGCAACCTCACCGTGTACGAGAACCTGAAGCTGGCGACCTTCCTGCGCCGCGACCGCGAGCAGGTGAAGGAGGACTTCGAGCGCGTATTCACCATCTTTCCCCGGCTGAGGGAGCGCCTGCACCAGCTGGCCGGCACCCTGTCGGGCGGCGAGCAGCAGATGCTGGCCGTGGGCCGCGCCCTCATGATGCGCGCACGCCTCATGCTCCTCGACGAGCCTTCCATGGGTCTCTCCCCCATCCTGGTCGAGGAGATATTCGGCGTGATCAGGGAGATCAGGAAGGCCGGCACCACCATCCTGCTGGTGGAACAAAACGCCCACATGGCCCTGCAGGTGGCCGACTACGGCTACGTCCTGGAAACGGGGACCATTGCCATGAGCGGCACCCCGTCGGAACTGGCCGGTGACCCCCGCGTCAAAGAAGCCTACCTGGGCGGCGCCTGAGCCCCGAAGCTCGCCACAACTCAGCAAACACCGGGCGGCAATGTTCCGGCCCTGGTCGCAGCCAGCCGGTCCCCGGCCCGGGCGACAAGCCCGGGGCTTCTCGCAGGGGATCAGGCGAGTCCGATCAGCAGCGCTAAGGGCCTGCGCGGCGGCGGAACGGCGAAGTCGGGGAGCAGCGACTGCCTCGGACCTGAAGGAGGAATCTCGGCGCACGAAGTATTCTATCCCATATGAGCCAGGTGACCACCGCGGGAATACCTTCTGAAGCCGGCGGCAGCTACCCGTACTGGCGGCGCAACCTGTACGCGGCTTGCGCCGCCCAGTTCATCCTCATGGCCGCCATCCAGCTCATCATGCCCTTCCTGGCCCTCTTCATCCACCAGGACCTCGGTATCCAGGACATCCGCCAGGTGGAACTGTGGGCGGGGGCCATCCAGTCGGCCAACATGCTCATGGCCGCCCTCATGTCGCCGGTCTGGGGCGCCCTGGCCGACCGCTACGGCCGCAAGGTGATGGTCCTGCGGGCGTCCGCCGCCGTGGGCGTGTTCAGCATGCTGGCCTCTCTCGTGCAGAACGTCTATCAACTGCTGGCGGTACGCCTGCTCATGGGCCTGTTCAGCGGCTTCGGGGCCACCGCCGTGGCCCTGGTGGGCACGGGTACCCCTCCCCAGCACCTGGGGTACGCCCTGGGTATCCTCTCCACGGGGCAACTGGCTGGCGTCGTCTTCGGCCCCCTGCTGGGGGGAGCGCTGGCGCCCGCGATAGGCTACCGCGCCACCTTCCTGATCACGGGCCTACTCTCCCTGGCTGCCTGCCTGCTGGTGGCAGTGGTGGTACGGGAGCACTTCGTGCCGGTGCCCCACACCCGCGCCCAGCCCCTGCGCGCCCAGCTGCGCAGCGTGGCCGCCGTACCCGGGCTCCTGTCCGTGTTCGGGGTGCTGCTCATGGCCCAGGTGGCCAGCACCAGCGCCGGCCCCCAGCTCTCCCTGTTCGTGCTGGAGCTGACGGGCGATCCGGACCGGGCAGCCTCGCTCGCGGGGGTGGCCTTCGCCGCCGCGGGGCTGGGCAGCGCCCTGGCCGCCCCCCTGCTCGGCAGGAGGGCCGACACGCTGGGCTGCAAACCCACCCTCGCCGTGGCCATGGCCGGGGCCGCGCTCCTTGTCCTCCCCCAGGCCCTGGTGCGCGAGGTCTGGCAACTGGTGATCCTGCGCCTGGGCCTGGGCCTGTTCGTGGGCGGCATCCTGCCCACCGCCAACGCCCTGGTCGGCCACCTGGCCCCCCGCGAGCGCAGGGCCACCGCCTACGGCCTCACCTCCAGCGCTACTTTCATGGGCAACTTCCTGGGGCCCATGCTGGGCGGCCTGGTGGTGGCCAGTTTCGGGTTGCGCTCGGTGTTCGTCTTCACCGGAGCGCTCCTCCTGGCCAACCTGGCCTGGATGTCCCTCACCGTGCGCGAACCGGTGCGGACGGCCCCCCGGGGGCTGCCGGCGGAGCCCCGGCCGGACCAGACCCGTTGAACACCGGATGCGCAGGGCAACCGTCCGCCGCCCTGTCGCGGGGTTCCGCCCCGCCTACTCCCACTCGATGGTGGCGGGCGGCTTGGAGGTGATGTCGTAGACCACCCGGCTCACCGCCGGAATCTCATTGACGATTCGGGCCGAAATGGTCTCAAGCAGTTCGTGGGGAAGCCGGGCCCAGTCGGCGGTCATGGCGTCCTCGCTCTCGACCGCCCGCACGGCCACCGTCCAGCCGTAGGCGCGCGCGTCCCCCTTCACCCCCACGGAGCGGGTGTCGGTCAGCACCGCGAATGCCTGCCAGAGCCGCCGGTACCACCCGGCGCGCCGGATCTCTTCCGTGACGATGGCGTCGGCCCGACGCAGGACCTCGACCTTCTCGGGGGTCACCTCCCCCACCACCCGCACCGCCAGCCCGGGTCCGGGAAAAGGATGGCGCCACACCAGGGCCTCGGGCAGCCCCAGGGCCTCTCCCACCACCCGCACCTCGTCTTTGAACAGCTCCCGCAGGGGCTCCACCAGCCGGAAGGCCATCCGTTCCGGTAGCCCCCCCACGTTGTGGTGGGTCTTTATGGTGGCGGCCGTGGCGGTCCCGCTCTCAATCACGTCCGGGTAGATGGTCCCCTGGACCAGGAACTCGACCGGCCCGAGTCGGGCAGCCTCTTCTTCGAAGATGCGCACGAACAGTTCGCCCACCCGCTGGCGCTTGACCTCGGGGTCGGTAACGCCCCGCAGCGCGGCGAAGAAGCGGTCGCCCGCCCGCACGTGCACGAGGGGCAACCCGAAGGTGTCGCGGAAGGTTCCCACCACCTGCTCGGGCTCGCCCTCCCGCAGGAGGCCGGTGTCCACGAAAATGCAGGTGAGCCGCTCACCGATGGCCCGGTGGGTGAGCGCCGCCGCCACGGACGAATCCACTCCCCCGGAGAGGGCGCACACCGCCCGCCCCTCGCCCACCTGCTCCCGGATGCGCTCCACGGCGGCGTCGACAAACGAGGACGCTGTCCAGTCCCCCCGGCACCCGCACACCCGGAACAGGAAGTTGGCCAGCACCTCCCTGCCGCGGGGCGTGTGCACCACCTCGGGGTGGAACTGCACACCGTACAGGCGACGGTGGCCGTCGGCCATGGCCACCACGGGCGTGGACGGCGTCCGGGCCAGTACCCGGAAACCCGGCGGTACCGTGCGCACCAGGTCACCGTGGCTCATCCACCCCTCCAGGGGGCCCGGACCCAGACCGGCCAGGATGTCGTCCTCGTCCGTCACTTCCACCCGGGTCCGGCCGAACTCACAGCGCTCCCCCGGCGCCACCTCGCCCCCCAGCATGAAGGCGAGCAGCTGCATGCCGTAACAGATCCCCAGCACCGGCACCCCCGCCCGCAGGAGGTCGGGGTCGAGACGGGGCGCGTCCGGGGCGTACACGCTCGCCGGCCCGCCGCTGAGGATGAGCCCCGCCGGCCCCTCCTCCAGGACGCGCGCGGCCGGCCAGGTGGCGGGCACGATCTTGCTGAAGACACCCAGCTCGCGCACGCGGCGGGCGATCAGCTGCGCGTACTGGGCCCCGAAGTCCAGTACCAGTATGACGTCCATGCGGTGACCCCCCGTGAGCCCGCTCCCGGTTCCCTCCCCCGCGGGCTCAAGGTATCTCCGGCTCCGCCTCCAGGCGGGCGATGTAGGGCAGTTCCCGGTAACGCTCCTGGTAATCCAGCCCGTACCCCACCACGAACACGTTGGGGACCTCGAACCCCACGTAGTCCAGGGGGACTTTGACCCGACGCCGCGCCGCCTTATCCAGAAGGGTGCACACCTTCAGGCTGGCGGGGTCGCGGGCCAGCAGGATGTCGCACAGGTACGACAGCGTCAGACCGGTGTCCACGATGTCCTCCACCAGGATGACGTGGCGACCCTCGATGCTCGTGTCCAGGTCCTTCAGGATGCGCACCTGACCCGACGTGACGGTGCTCTGCCCGTAGCTGGATACCGCCATGAAGTCCATGTTCACCGGGATGGTCAACTGCCGCACCAGGTCCGCCAGGAAGATGACCCCACCCTTGAGGACGCACACCAGCAGGGGTTCCTTGCCCTCGTAGTCACGGGAAATCTCTTCGGCCAGCTCCTTCACCCGCCGGGCAATCTGCTCTGCCGTGATCAACACGTTGTGCCGTTCCATGACTGCCCCCCAATCCGGCCGCCCCACACGGTAGATTTCCCTTAGCTTTCTTCACCCACCGTGTCCCGTCCTGCTGCTGCCGCCGCGGTCGGCCCCGGCCCGGGTCAGCGGGGAACTCAGTTGCCCCCCGGCGCCGGGGCACCTGCTGCTGCGGGCCGGGTGGCCCCGGACAAGATGCTGGAAAGCCACATGCGGGCGGCCGAGACCAGGTGCGCCGCTTCACCCGCGTGCCAGGGGAGTCCGGGCTCGGCGGCCAGGTGCTGCAGGGGGCCAGCATCACCCATGGTCACCGCCACGGGAATGAGCACGGCCCACGGCGAGCGGCCCGGCCGCGGGACGGCCGCCCACCCGGGGTAGAAGGAGGCAAAGCGCTGGTAGATGGTCCGGGAAATGCGGCTGTCGGGGCTTTCCACGCCGCAGAGGACCGGAAAGAGCTGCGCCACCGCATCGGGATACCACTGCCGCCAGTTGGGCAGGCGCCTGGTTCCGGACATTTTCACCGCCCAGTAGTAATCGCCGCGCCGGGGATTGTACATGAACTGCCGGATTCCCGCCCGGACCGCCTCGGCCCGGCCCGCCCAGTAGCGGGCGGCATCCTCATCCCCCAGCCTGCCCAGCAACCAGGCATAATCGCTGAGGCCCTGGAAGTTCTCGGCGTTGTCCATGAGGTACTTGACCCAGTGCCCGGGCCGCGCCCACGCCAGGCCGTCGCGGTCCTGCAGGGCCACGATCACCCCGGCCACCAGGTCGAGTTCGGCCCGGTGCTCCTCGACGAAGCGGGTGTCGCCCGTCGCCTGCCAGTACCGGGCCACGGCGGTGAGGAAGGTGGCCGCGTAGGCATCGGCCGAATCGTACGACCCCGTGGGCACCTCCCGGTCTCCCTCGATGCGGTAGTCGTACACCGTCCCCGTCAGGCCCCACCGGTCCGGCCGGTTGAGGTGGGCGAGGTACCACTCCAGGTGGGCCTTCACCTCCCGGGGGTATTCGGGCAGGAGGGCCCAGGCCGCCTGGTTGGCGAAGTAGGGGATGATGAGGTCGGAACCAGGAGACACGGCGAAAGTGCCGCTCGCCGTCCGGCAGGCCAGCAACCATTTCACCTGACGCGACATGGCCTCTTCCAGCCTGGCCACAGCGTCAGCGGGGGCTGCCGCAGCCGCGGCGGCAGCCGGGTCCGAGGGGATACGGTACAGCCGGTCACCGGCCAGCGTGCCCAGCAGGGTCTCGCCCGCAATCTCGAGCCGCGACGGCACCTCGCCCATCCAGGGCACCCGGGGGTACGCCCAGACGCCTCCCAGCAAGAGTCCCACCAGAGTTAACATGGCCGCGACGTACGACAGGTTTCTGGGAAAAGCCATGTGCCCCGCTCCTGCTGCAAGTCGCGCGCAGTGCGCGCCTGTTTACATAAGCAGTTAGCGGGGCATTGCCGCTATGCCTTTAACGCCGCCTAACAATTATGCTACAGCCATGTTACAATGCCGGCCGCCTTCGCTCAGCGCCGCAGCCGGGCGCAGTCCACGGCCTGACCCTGGAGCAGTTCCACCGCGTGACCCAGGGCCGGCAGCAACACCTCCAGGCTCTCCTGGACGGCGCGGGGACTGCCGGGCAGGTTCACGATGAGGGTGCTGCCCCGCACTCCCGCCACGCCGCGCGAAAGCATGGCGTGGGGTGTCTTGCGCAGCCCCGCCGCCCGCAGAGCCTCGGCGATGCCCGGCACCTCCCGGTCGATGATGGCCCGCGTGGCCTCGGGGGTACGGTCCCGCGGTCCCAGGCCGGTCCCTCCCGTGGTGAGGACGACGTCCAGGCCCAGCCCGTCGGCCATGTACTTCATCTCCACGGCCAGGGCGCCCTCGTCGTCGGGAAGCACCTTCTGGTGCACGACCTCCATGCCCGCCTTCTCCACCGTGGCGGCGATGAGGGGACCGCTCTCGTCCTGCCGCTCCCCCCGGTAGGCGCTGTCGCTGGCCGTGATGATTCCCACCCTTATTCGTCGCTGCATGGCCAAGGCTCCTCACCCTCCCGTTCCCAGCGGCCGCTGCGCCCGCCCTCCTTGCGGACCAGGCGCACCTCGCCGATGACCATACCCCTGTCCACGCCCTTGCACATATCGTAGACCGCCAGGGCCGCCCCCATCACTGCGGTGAGGGCCTCCATCTCGGCCCCGGTGGGCGCCCGCGTGCGCACCGTGGCCTGGATGAGCACCCGCGGCGAGGGATCCTCCCCGAGGTGCAGGTCAACCTGGACGTGGTCGAGGGGCAGGGGGTGACACAGGGGGATGAGCCGGGACGCCTCCTTGGCGGCCATGATCCCCGCCACGCGGGCCACGGCGAGCACGTCCCCCTTGGGAAGGGCGGCCTGCCGGACCAGGTCCAGGGTGCGGCGGGACATGGTCACCTGGCCGCGGGCCACCGCCACCCGCACGGACGGCTCCTTGCCGGACACGTCCACCATATGCACGCGCCCCGCCCCGTCCAGGTGGGTGAGGCGTACGTCCTCTTCACCCATTCCGCGCATCCCTCCCCGTGCCTCCACGGCTGCGCAGTGCTCATCCGGCCGGCCCGCTCAACGCCCGGTCCGCACGCGGGCGGAGTCAGACGCCGGAGCACGGCTCGGCGCCCGGGCGCGGTTAACCGCCCAAACGGGACATCTGCCGGTTGCAGGCTACTTCCCCCGGGGTCATGTGATGCTCCCGGGGCTTCTGCCGCACGGCCAGCGCGATGAGCCGGGCTAGGTCGTCGTCCGTGGCGCCCGCGCGCAGGGGGCCGCGCACGTCCACCTCCCCCAGGCCCGCCAGGCAGGGGGTGAGGCGCCCGTCGGAGGTAAGGCGCAGCCGGTTGCACCCGCCGCAGAAGTGCTGGCTGAGGGGCGTGATCAGGCCCAGCCTCCCCGGCGCGCCGCGATACGCGAAGTACCGCGCAGGCCCGCCACCGTCCCCCGCCGACGCCCCCACTTCCTCCAGGGGTCCCAGCGCCTGCAGGCGCGGCCAGAGGGACCCCACGGGCACGTACCCGGACTCGCCCAGGCGGTTCCCGCCGAGGGGCATGAGTTCGATGAACCTGACCCACAGGGGGTATTCCATGGTGAGGCGAGCGAAATCCTCCACCTCGTCGTCATTGAAGCCCGCCACCAGCACCACGTTCACCTTGACGGGGACCAGGCCCTCCCGCAGCGCTGCCATGATTCCCTCCCACGCCCGCCGGAACCCGGGGCGCCGGGTGATCCAGGCAAACCTGTCCTCCCGCAGGGTGTCCAGGCTCACGTTCACCCGCCGCAGCCCGGCCCGCCGCAGTTCCCCGGCCATGTCGGCGAGGAGGATCCCGTTGGTGGTGAGGGAGATGTCCGCTATGCCGGGGATGGAGGCGAGGCGCGCCACGAACCCCGCGATCCCCCTGCGCACCAGCGGCTCGCCCCCCGTCACCCGCACGCGCCAGAAACCCAGGCGGGCCGCCACCCGCACCACCCGCTCGATCTCTTCGTACCGCAGGACGTCGGCATGGGCGATGGGCCGTACCCCCTGCTCGGGCATGCAATACCGGCAGCGCAGGTTGCAGCGGTCGGTCACCGAGACCCGCAGGTAGTTTATCTCCCGCCCAAATCCGTCCTTCACCCCATCGCCCCCCAACTTCCGCCGCCAACCCGGCGGGCATCGCCGGTGGCGGGACGGGAACCCCCCAGGAACTCGGGGGCACGAGAGAC
>Ga0080004_1127513_pt1 | contig 12622 bp, 13 predicted proteins | sample WasSprMetagenome_FD_69207 | JGI IMG/M metagenome (GOLD analysis project Ga0080004, IMG submission 69207) | Sulfidic aquatic microbial communities from Washburn Spring, Yellowstone National Park, USA - WS (SPADES assembly) (version 2) | ecosystem: Environmental > Aquatic > Thermal springs > Hot... | reverse complement strand
CTTTTAATGCTGTTATAAATAAAAGATTGTAAAATATAATGATAATGAAAAGATAATTTAATTTCTTTATCTGAGTAAAAAGTAAATTTCAATCTCATCCTAAGGTATATCTCCTTAAGATTTCCTTTTTAATTTTATTAATTTTATATTTTTGCCTAAGGATTATTATGTTATATGTTTTTATCAAAAATCCTCTTTTTTAAAAAAGTATATCAAAAAAACAAAAAGGAAATTTTATTGACTTTTATCAATATTTTTTAGAGTATTTGATATATTGAAAATACTGAAAAAGAGATTATTAAATATTTTTTAAATATATCATTAAAGGTTAAAAAATTTTAAAATTGTCAATTTGTAGTTTTTATATTTAGATTATACTTGAACTTCTTCTTATTCTTTTAATCTTTGTTTTATTTATTTTTAATTAGGGGGGAGAGATATGAAAAGAAGGAGAAAAACAGCAAAAAATTTCTTTGTCTAGCCTGCATCTAATAGGGGGGAGTTTATTTTTTATTTTTTATCTAAAGAAGGAATGGAGGGTAAAATTATAGAATATTATAAAAGGATCGCGGGATGGAGCAGTGGCAGCTCGTTGGGCTCATAACCCAAAGGTCGTGGGTTCGAATCCCACTCCCGCAACTCTATCTTTAACTCCTGAAATCTTTGCTCCTCCCTACACAAAAAAAACTAAACATCAATACCCACATTATTAGATATCTTTAAATTCTAACTTAATTTATTCTTTATTTTTAATTCTATTTTTAACATTTTTTTTACAAATAAAATGGATTATATATATTTTTTTTAATACCCTTAAAATAAGCTGTATAAAAATCAAACAAAAAGGGAATATTAATAATAAAGAGAAATCTATATTAGATAAAGTAAAATTAGAAAACTCAAAATAGGGGTGAAGATAAAAATGAAAAAGTTAAACAAAATAATAACAATAATAAGCATAACATTATTAATTGTATTAAGCATAATTAATTTTTCATATGCTCAAGTTATAAATGGTAAATTTGTTAGATTTGGAGTAGATAGCATTGTTATTAAAACTGATAATGAACTTTTAAATCTACCTATTTCTAAGGATCTAAAGGTAATTGATATGAATGGAAATGTAATAAGTGCAGCTTCATTATACGAAGGTGCTAATGTAACAATAAATTATGAAAACGGATATGTTTCTTCTATTAGTGTAGATAACTTTAATTTAGTTAATCAAAATATAAATAATAATAATAAACCTGAATATCAAATATTATTAAAAAATTATCAAAATCCCCCTGTTTATAAAAACAATGATTATAATATACCTGTTAAAATTTCTTACACAGGATATCTCCCAGTTGATTACCAATATATTTATGCTTATAAAATTGATCCAAATAATATGAATTATCCTTATTATAATTATACTCCAGTAACTAATTATGCTTATGCTTCTCCTGAATTAAAAACTTATAAAGATTATTTAGCATATGATAACATGATGTTGGTTAATACTCCATCAAGTAGAGTATATTACGAACTTAAGTCAAGCGAATTTAATAATAATATACCTAATTATTACTATTTAGCGCAACTTGAACCTAAGTATTTAGAAAATCCAAATAAAAATAATATCCAAAATAACGATTACTATATAGCTAATAATTTTAACAAAAATACTAATAATATTACTAACACTAATCCTAACAATTCTTTACTTTATGGTAAAGTTGTTTATATGGATAATAATAATATGAATATCTATACTTATGATAATAGTAAAATAGCTTTAAAATTAGACGAGACTACAAATATTTTTGTTAAAAAAGATGGAAAATATATTTTATTAAATAATAATATGGCTTTAAATGAAGTTTTAAATAAAAATATCCAAGTATACGTTAAAAACTACAATGGACAATTGATTGCAGATACTATTATAATACAAAATCAATAAATCAATTAAAGAATAATAAAAAAGAATAATAGAAAGCAATAAAAATAAAGTATAAATTTCAAGAAGGGATTTAATTTTTAATGGAAAATTTTAGAATGACCTATAATTACTTAAATCTTATAGATAAAATTATAGAAAAAATAAACCAAAATAAAATAAATTCGTTTGAAATAAATAATAATGATTTCTATCTAAAGGTTAAAATAAACAATAAAAATCTAAATAAAAATCTAAAAGAAAACCGAAATAAAAGTTATACTAAAGAGTATAAAGATAAAAATAATCAAAATAATAGTAAACTTTCTGAAATTAATTTATCTACTTTAAAAGAAAGAATAGAAGATGGATATAAGATAATATTTTATGAAGAGAATAATGAAAAATATGTAGATATTGTTTCTACTTTAGTAGGTAGGTTTTACTTAGCTAATAATAAAGATATCAAAATTACAAAGGGATCTATTGTTAAAGCTAACACTAGTTTAGGGTATATTGAAATACTTAATATATATTATTATATTAAACTTGATTTTGATGTTAAGGTAGAAGAAATATATGCTGAAAATTTGTCATTTGTTCAGTATTCTTCTAAACTCTTTAAACTAAAAGTAATTAATTAATTTTTTAAAATTAATATATTGATAAAAATTTAGGAAAATAAATGAAAAATTGTCATTAATTTTCGTTAGGAGGAATAAAGATGGAAATAGCATTTAATATATTATCAAATGTTTTTAGCATATTATTAGTTGTTTTTGCATTCTTTTTTATTATATTATTTCATGAATATGGTCATTACTTGGGATGTAAAATAACGGGAGTTAAAGTAGAGGAATTTTCAATAGGTTTAGGAAAAGAATTATGGTCTAAGATTATAAACGGCACAAAATATAGTTTTAGATTATTACCGTTAGGAGGGTATGTTTTACCTGAAGGAGAAAATTATGATCCTAATAATGTAAGTCCAACGAATTTTTATGCTAAACCTTTATACTCTAGGTTTCTTATTATATTTTTAGGGCCATTTTTTAATTATATATTAGCTTTTGTTATATTCTTTCTTGCTTTTGCTTTTTTTAATCCTACTGTAACTACTGAAGTTTTTATGCTAAAACCAAATACACCTGCCTATTCTTATTTAAAAACTGGAGATATTATTCTACAAGTAGATAATTTAGTTTTAGATTATAAGGATGGTCAAAAAATGATAGATTACATTCATCAAGCAAAAGATAAAGAATTATACATAAAAATAAAAAGGGGAAATGAAATAAAAGAATTTAAAATAAAAACTTTATGGGATAGAGCAAATAATTTTGCGTATATAGGTTTTAACCCTAAATCAAAGGTATTTTTTGAACTAAATTTTATAAGAGGTTTTAATAAATCAATAACTACTATTTATGATGTAACTGCTAAATACTTAAATGTTATAATAAGTATATTTACGGGGCATATACCATTAAAAACTGTTTACGAACAAAGTGCGGGACCTATTGGAATAACTAAAATAATGTATGATTTTGCTAATCAAGGGATTTATGATTATTTAATATTAGTAGGATTGATAAATGTGATAATAGGTTTATTTAATTTATTTCCTTTTCCAGCCTTAGATGGTGGAAGATTACTATTTATTGTATTTAATTACATATTAATTGGAATATCTTTAATACTAAAGAAAGTTGGGATTTATACTAAAAATATTGTTATAACTCCTGATAAGGAAGAAATTTTTCATAAAGTAGGATTAGTAATTTTATTAGTATTTGTAGTATTGGTATCTTTTAATGATGTGGGTAGGATTATAAGAGGGGAAAGCTTTATAAAGTAAAAAATATAATAATATAAAAGCCGGAGTGGCGGAATTGGCAGACGCAGGAGACTCAAAATCTCCCGCCCTTTAACGGGCGTGCGGGTTCGAGTCCCGCCTCCGGCAATATAGCGTTCTTACTACCGCCTGCTGGGTTAAGAACGCTACCAAAATTAAGGCGGTATATAAATAGCCCAGTACCTTAATAAAAATAAAATTATGAAGTTAAAGAAAGTGAAAATTTATCAATTAGCTACAGATATAGTTACTGATGATGCTGTAGTTATTCTAAAAGATGAAGAAAATAAAAATATATTACCTATTGTCATAGGACATTTTGAAGCATCAAGTATCGCTATAGCTTTAGAAAAACTTAAAATAGAAAGACCTATGACTCATGACTTAATTAAAAATATATTCGAATCCTTAGGAATAACCGTAGAAAAAATAGTTATTACTGAACTAAAGGGATCCACTTATTATGCTAAAATATATCTAAATTATAATGATAAAATCTATGAAATAGATGCAAGACCAAGTGATAGTATAGCTATTGCTGTTAGAACTAATGCACCTATCTATGTAAATGAGAGTTTATTAGAAAATGTACCAATTGTAGAGTATACTGAAAAAAGTAATGAAGTTAAAAGTATCTCTAATTTACCAGAAGATGAAGAAAAACAAAGGTTTAAACAGTTCCTTGATAAAATTAAACCTACTGACTTCCTTAAGTATTTCAAAGAAGAAGAGGAAGAAAAAGATTAATATTAAAAAACAATATTATTAAGAAACAACAAAAAAATAGAAGTAAATCATATAGAAAGGGGTTAAAAAATGGAAAAAACAATTAAAGCGGATATAGGAGTTATAGGAGGTACTGGATTCTATTCATTTTTAGATGCTGTAGAAATTGATGTAGAAACTCCTTATGGTCCTACTTCAGATAAAATAGCTATAGCAGAAATAGATTCTAAAAAAGTAGCTTTTATCCCCAGACATGGGAAAGATCATAAATACCCACCATCTTTAGTACCTTATAGAGCTAATATCTGGGCATTGAAAAAATTAGGCGTTAAATTTATATTAAGTCCTTGTGCTGCAGGATCTCTACAACCTTACATAAAACCTGGGGATATAGTTATCTTAGATCAAATATTTGATAGAACTACTAAAAGAGCTAGCTCTTTTTATGAAGGACCTGTTACTACACATGTATCCTTTGCTTACCCATATTCAGAGTACTTAAGAAAAATTATAATAAAAGAAGCACAGAATTTAGAATTATCTTATCATCCTAAGGGTACTGTTGTTGTTATTGAAGGGCCAAGGTTCTCTACTAAAGCTGAAAGTAGATACTACACTAAAATGGGATTTGAAGTTATAAATATGACTCAAATGCCAGAAGCTATCTTAGCACGAGAATTAGAAATATCATTTGCTGGTATCGCTTTGATTACTGATTATGATGTGGGGTTAGAAGATGACCCATCTATTGAACCCGTATCTCATGAATTAGCTGTCCAAAATTTCATTAAAAATCAAGAAAAACTAAAAAAATTATTAATTAATGTTATAAAAAATATAGATATTACTCACCAAGATGAAGCCCATAGCGCTTTAAAAAATGCCAGATTTAATCAGAATATTATCAATTTATTTTAGTTTTTAACTAATCTTTATTAGTTTTTAACTAATTTTTACAAGAAGTATAGATTTTATATAAGCTAAAAATAAATTGATAAAAAAAACTTTAAATTTATTTAGTAAATTTATTTAGTTTGAAAATAGATAATTAATTAAGTTTTAGTTTACTTTTTGGAGCTTTATTTCTTTTGGAGTGTTTAGTTCCACAATAAATCTGTATCTACCTATTTTAACTGGTTGCCCATTCATATCCACTTGTTCCCATACAGTAGGGAAAACAAGTTTTTCAAAAGGTTTTAATGTTATAGAATAAGGATTAGGAACTTGTTTTGTTTTAGGTTTATTTGTCCAAACTGTTATATAATATTTAGTTAATCCTAAGTTTATTGGTCTTAAAACAGTTATATATGCTATATCTGAAGAGTTGAATTTTATTTCCTTTTTTGAAGAAGTAGTATTCTTTATTATTAAATACAATATTACTTTTTCCCCTATATCGTACTTATCTTTATTAGTATAAAAGCTTATTTCTAACCCATCTAAAATTACCTTATCTTTTTTAGAAAAAGCTTTTGAATTATATACATTATTTACAAGTGATAAAACTATATACAATAAGACAATAATTAAAATAAAATTTCTTAAGAATTTTTTACTTTCTACTTTTTGTTGTTCACTTATTTCAGCTGCTTTATGTTTTATTTTAGGTTTTAACATAATATTATATAAGGATCCCTAAGATAGGTAAATTAAGTTTTTTAGTAGTAATTAAATCCCCTAATGCTTGATATACAAATAAATCATTAATCTGTAGTGATACTTGTTTTTGGGGATAATTGAGAATTTGAATAAATAGTCCTTTTTTAGGGCCACCTTTATATAGTTGACCAATAGAATGAAGATACCTTGGCCCTAAACTCAATACTACTGAAATTCTAAACTCTTTTATTAATTCTTCCCTTAATTCTTCTAAATTATCCACTTCTTCATAATCCCCATAAAATTGAATAGATATATAAGTTATATCTTTGTTTATATTTTGTTTAATGAAATCAAATATCTTATTTTTTATTGAATCAAAATCTTCTAATTTTAAATAATAATCTTTAAGATTGTAATTCATTTTATTTTTTAAGATTTCATTTGTGGTATCCTTAGATAATTTAACATCGGGCTGGTTAAATGGATTAACTCCTATTAATGAAGCTATTAAAACCGTTTGAATAAACCAAAGATACATATATGAAAATATATTATCTATTTTTTCTATATTATATTCCTTTAAAGTATACTCATTTGTATTATAGGTGTATTTTATGGGATAGATAATAGGTAATACCCCCTTATTATTTTTACCTGTACTTTCAGCTATTAATTGTTCTAACCAATAACCCATATATTTTTTATTTTGAGAATTGTAATAAAAAACTATTTCAAAATAATTTTTGCTCACTTTAGAAAGTAGAATATTAAATAATTCATAATCTACTAAATCATTAATATTCTGTTTGGTTTGATTTATTATGTAAGGTATATCTTTTAAATTAATATCTATTAAATAAGCAGGAACTAATCCGAATTCTGTAAAAGCAGAATATCTACCACCTATGTTTTCGTTTGGATTAATAACTACCAAATCTTTATAATTATTTCTTATCTCTAAATCCAAGGGAGTATTTTTATCTGTTATAAAGATAAAATTATTGTTATTAAAATACTTTTTAAAAAAATATCTAAATAGGGTATCAGTTTCAATAGTAGTTCCTGATTTACTTGATACTATAAATAGATTATTTTTACTGTAAATAGTTTCCTCTACTTTATAGATATAATCTGGATCAACAGTATCTATAACTATTAGTTTATTATTATTGGGTAGTATTTTAGAGTAAGCTAAAGCTGATAAACTTGATCCTCCCATCCCTAATAAAATATAATTATCAAAATGTTTATAATCTTTTAATTTGTTTTCTATATTTTGTATAACTTGTTCAATATCTAAATCTATCCAATCTATCCTATTCTCTATTTCTTGATCTTTTATCCAAACACTTGTATCTTTATTTAAAACTCTTTTTATTAAATCATTTATTTTATTTTTTATTTCTAAACTATGCATACTTTAGTTTTCCTCTTGTAATAGTTCTTCTTTTTTTAATAATTCTCTTAGTTTGTTTAGGTTATCTTTTTCGTAAAATAATTTATAAAAGAACTCTATTTCAATTGGATTAATAAAAATGGATAAAAAGGGTTCACTTACTAAGACAGCGCTACCTATTATCCTTCTAAACGGATAAACTATTTCTAATAAAAAAGAAGTTATATTCTCTAATTCATATTTTTTTATTAATTCATAAATTTTTTGGATTTTCTCTAAATCAAGGTTATTATTATTTATAGTACTATCCATCTTTTTATAAATTATTTATAGATATCTTTTTAGTTAATTAATTTAATTAATTTAATTAATTTTGATACCGAGCCATTGGTTTATTAAGAAATTAAATATTTGGATAGCTAAAGAAGCACGAGCCATAACAGTAAATCCAAAAGCTGTTCCAAATCCTATCATCAAAAATATTATCCCTATCTTTACTATATTCAATGCTGCTCCTTTAAACTCTACTGCAAAATAAAAATATAATAAAGTAGATAAAACTCCTATTATCATTATAATTGTTGAAATCCAATCTATATTTCCTGTTGAAATACTAAATATAGGGTTTATTGTAGAATTTATTTGTTTTACCACATCAGCTATACCAGTAGAATATATATTTATACCTGCAGTTACCCCTATTATAAAAGCAATAGATATTCTGCTAACCCACCCTATCTTAGGGAATAGTTTTGCCAAAACCATTAACCCTAATATAGTTGGAATAATTATATTTAAAAGAGCTAAAAAATTATTAGCCAATGAAGGAATTCCTATACTATACTTATAATCCCCTACTATTGGTAATAATAAATTAAAATTAAAGTATGGAATTATTTGTTCTTTAGCAATAGTGTTATGTAGATAATTTGTGTATAGTATTTTTTCTAGGTTAATAACTATATTGGGATAAAAATAACTCCAATAGGTATAGACTACCCAGTATCCTGCAGATACCCCTATAAATAAGTGTTCAGCAAATTTGTAAAAAATATTATCTTTATATAAAAAACTATATATAAATAAAACTAATAAAGCGTAAACCCATACAAATACATCTGTAGAAATATTTACACTAATACCTAGTAAAAAACCTACTTCCATATTTTATATTATTTTATTTCTATATTTTAGGTATTTTCCCTTTTTATAATTTTTTATAGTTTTTTATTTTAAATAAATTAATTAGATAGGAAAACAATAGGGGTTCGCTGATCATCATTCCCTTGAGGATTACTTCTTAAATTAGTAATTACCAAATTATTTAATTCTTTATTACTGGAACCTAAGATATCTACTTTCCCTAAATCATTAGCATCTACAACAAATATATCTAATTGAATATCTTTTATCCCATTTTCAGCTAAATTAGATATTAATTTATTTTTGAAATTAATAGCCCACTCCTTAGGATTATCAGGTGCTAAAACTACATACTTATCATACGGTCTAATTGTACCTCCAGCATCATCTACTGCTGCTGCTTTTCTACCTGCTATAACATAAAACCAACCACTCTTTTTTAAAAACTTCCCAATTATACCTGCTATTATACCTATATAAAACCTTATAAACCCTATTTCTTGAATAACCTTTGTTAAAGCATAGCTACTTGATAATGAACTATCTTCATTAAAATAATGATTGAATAACTCAGATATAAAATTGGTTTCTATTGAAAATACATTAAAAGCTCTTTTTTGAATTATCGCTACTAAACTCTCAGCTATTGATATTAACACTTTATTATTATTTAGACCATTATTTCTTAATTTTAATAATTTAATTCCTTCTGTTATTAAATTAATAAGATATTCTTCATTTTCAAAATGTGTTATTATAGGGGTTTTTAAACAATATATTTTGATCTTATCATTTGATTTATCTATTATTTCTAATTTTTCTTTTTCTTGATAATAAAATGCTTTAAATATATTTTCTAATTCTTGCGGTAAATTGGTATCTATTTTATTAAAATCTTTTAAATTAAACTCTTTATATAAATTTCTTATGGGTTTTAGATCATAATACAAAATATTTAAACTTAAATAAAAATTCTTTAAATCTTGGATATCAAAATTATAAAAATCTTTTAATATAAAAATAAAATAAACTTTATGCTCTTTATCCTTTTTTAAAATTAAAGTATCAAAGTAAGTATTTGAAAAATTATTTATAGATAATTTAAAATAATTTAAAGAAGGAGGATTAAGATATGGGATTATATCTAATATTATCGCATGAAATAAACCTTCATTTTTCAATAAAACTTCAAATATAATTGCTTTTTTCTCTTTATCTGCTTCTATATAGTTTATTAAAAATACTTTGTTTAAGCTGATTTTTAACTTAGAGTTTTTTCTAAAAAAATATAAAAAAAATACAATAATAAATGGAGCTAAGAGTAATAAAGAAAAAACTAATATAAAAATAAAAAATAACATTTTTATTTTATTTATTATTTTTAGATTTATTTTTAGATTTCTGTTATTGTATTATATTCTTTATCTATTAATCTTAAAGTAGGGTTTTCTGAATCTCCATAAATTATTACTAAATAATTATCAGTTTTTATTATATCAATAACTTGATTAGGTAAGTTTAAAGTGTTTTTTAGATTGCCACCAATAGAGTATATCCTAATATTAGTACTTTTATCAGTTATTATTATATCTAAATTATTTAGTGCATATAAAGCGATTTTATCTTCCGGATTTAGCTGAATTTCTTTTAGGTTTTGAAAATTAAGTGTATATAAATTTAATTTCCCATCACTTGTTAAAACTAAAAACTTATTTTTTTTATTATCTACATCTATATAATTAACTATTCTATCAAAGTCTAACTTTTTCTTTTTATTTATAAAGTTAAACCATAAAAAATTAGATATGTTATACAAATAAACAAATCTGTTAGCACTAATTAAAAAGCTATTATTTGAAAGATATACTAAATTTGAAGGCTTTAAGATTGTGTCATTCTTTAAGTATATTAATTTATCATTTTTTATTTCACATATATTAATAGTTTTATTTGTTAATAATAAAAATTTATAATAATTTTCCAAAGCATTTAAAGGATATAAAAATAATGGCTCATAATTAATATTAAACTGTTTGTCAAGTCTTAGAATTATATTGTTAGCAATAGAAATAGAATTATCAGATAATAAAGCTAAGCTATCATTATCAATATAAAAAATACTTTTTATTGAAGGAGGAATATCTTTAGTTTTTATTAATTTTTTATTTTCTAAATCCCATAGGAAATATTTTCCATATGGAGATAAATAACTTAAAAATTTTTGGTTATAACTTATTGTAGTATTGGATAATACTGGATTTATTAATAATAAAAGTATAGTTATAAATATTTTAGCAAGTTTAAGATAGCTTTTAGTTTTATATTTTTTATTCATAGTTGTTTAATTAGCTGGGGATGGGATTTGAACCCACGACCTGCTCATTACGAGTGAGCTGCTCTACCTCTGAGCTACCCCAGCTCTTTTTTTTTACCTCTTTTTAATATCTTTATTATTATTTAGATTTATATTTTTTTTTCCCTTCTTAAGGATTTTATTTAAGATTTATTAAAATATAATATAGAAAGGAGGAAATTTAAATTGTATTTGGTTTTGGATTTAGAAACGAGTGGTACTGAAGTAGGGTATCACGAAATAATTCAAATAGGAGCAGTTTTATTGGATCAAGATTTTAATGAAATATCTACTTTCTTTAGTAATGTTTGCCCTATATATGAAAACCGTTTCTCAAAAGAAGCACAAAAAGTTCATTACTTATCCTTCTTAGATCTAAAAAATTCTCCAGCTATATATGAGCTAATCCCACAATTTGAAGATTGGATTATTAAATCACTAAAATTAAAAACTAAAAAAGATTTAAAACAGCTAATTTTAGCAGGACAAAGCGTTTATTTTGATATTATTTTTCTACAGTACGCTTATAAACAAAACCAAATCCCTTATCCATTTTCCCACAAAATATTAGATCTAAAAATCTTAGCTTTTTACTATTTTACTATATTACAGAATAACAATATAGAAGTTCCTAAAAGTTTAAGTTTAGATTCTATTGCTAATTTCTTTAACTTAAAAAGAACTTCCAAGGTCCATAATGCCTTAGAAGATGCTATCCTTACTGCCAAATGTATATCCATTATCTTAAAGAACTCTAAACAATTTAAAATAATTAAAGAATAAATTAAAATAACATCTAAGAGTGGAATAAATTTAGAAGATACTTTTTTATAATTAATTTTTTATAATTTTTTTATTAAATTTTTACTAAATTTTTTACTAAAGTCTATGTCGGGAATTCCTATTAAATAAATTTCATTATCCTTAGTTATTACTTGGAGTTTCTTATTTTTTAATTGTTTTTTATATTCTTGGTAAATTGGACTTAAAGATTTATTTAGTATATACATTCTTTGATTATTAGATCCTTTATAAATTTTATTTGTTTTTTTGCTTTCAATAAATGGACCGTCTATTAAAACATCTATATATTTTAAGATATCTCCATGATTTTTTTGTAAATAATTAAATTTATATCCACTGTATAAAAGAATATCGTTAAATTTTAATTTTTTAAGTTTTTTTAGGAAAATATAAAGTGATGCGCTTTGATCAAAAGGTTCCCCACCACTTATCGTTATTGATTTAGTATTATAAATCTCTGAATAATAATTAATTTGATCTATTACTTGTGCTATTGTTTTTTGGTATTTTTTATCAAATCCCCAAGTATGTTTAGATATACAACCTTTACATCTTATACTGCATCCTTGAAACCAAATCCCTATCCTTATACCTGGCCCTAATGTTAATACAGGAGCATATATTAAATTAATTAATAAACTTGTATTTAATTCTGTATCTCTATAATTCATTAAAGATCACTTAATAAAATATTTACGACTTTTTCTAAGTGTATAGCTCTTGAACCTTTTATATCTATTAAAATTTTTCCTTTATTATCCTTAATTTTTAATTGTTTTATATAATCTATTAAATCATCCACATCTTTAAAAAATA
>Ga0080004_1115623_pt1 | contig 12624 bp, 12 predicted proteins | sample WasSprMetagenome_FD_69207 | JGI IMG/M metagenome (GOLD analysis project Ga0080004, IMG submission 69207) | Sulfidic aquatic microbial communities from Washburn Spring, Yellowstone National Park, USA - WS (SPADES assembly) (version 2) | ecosystem: Environmental > Aquatic > Thermal springs > Hot... | reverse complement strand
CTCCCGCCGGCCCACCTTCCCCCCCTTGCGGGCACCGGTGAAGGCCCCCTCTTCATACCCGAACAATTCACTCTCCAGCAGCGAGCCTGGCAACGCCCCGCAGTTGATGGCCACGAAGGGGCCGTGGCGCCGCCGGCTGGCAGCGTGGATCGCGCGCGCCAGCAACTCTTTGCCCGTGCCCGTTTCCCCGAGGATGAGGATGGTGCTGTCGGTCTCCGCCAGCAGCGCAGCACGTTCTTTGACCCTGGTTATGGCCGGGCTCGTCCCCACGATGTCATCGAAGGAGGTGGTGACCTGGCCCCCGCTGAAACGGTGCAGCATCCGCTTGACGTCAGAGATCTTGCGGAAGGAACATACCGCCCCGACCACCTGCCCGTCCAGCTTGATGGGCCGCGCCGTCGTAACCAGGTGCAGGCTGCGGCCGGGCAGCTCGTGATGCTCCTCCCTGTCCTGGTAACTCTCCCCCGCGTCCAGGCAGGTAGCCACCGCCGACCCGGGTAGAAAGCGGGAGGCCGGCCGCCCGATCACGTCTTCCCTCCGGCACCCCAGGATGCGCGCCGCCGCGGCGTTGCAGAAGTCGATCGTCCCCCGGCGGTCGGTGGTGATGATCCCGTCCGGGAACATCTCTATTACCGCCTCGACGCGGTTCTTCAGGGAAAGGGCCTGGAACACGAACTCTTCCCGCTCGATCTTGTTGGCCAGCAGCATGGCCATGTACCTGAGAAAGGAAAGCAACTGTCCTTTGCGCTCGATGGCCATCCGGCAGCTTTCCTCGTCGAACCCGACCAGGCCAATGACGCCGTACACCCGATCTCCGCTCAGGATGGGACAGCAAATCTCAATCTTCTCGCGGCATTCGCCCCTCCGCGACGAAGGGTCGTACTCGGGGTCCGAGGCAGGATCCTCCACGATGAAAGCCTGCTTTGTCCGCAGGACCTTACTGTACAGGAACCCCGGCACCTCCGACTGCCCGATCCTGTCCCGGTAGACCCCCGTCCCGGCCATCACCGTGAGGTTCCGGTCCACGATCTCCACGTCCAGCCCCAGCACGGCGGAAATGGCGTCCGCCACACACTGGAAGGTTTCCCGGACCGCCACCGCATCCAGACCCAGGTCCACCACCCGATCCCCCCGGATGGCCTCCTTCACCGAAGCAACGTGCATTGCTTCGCCGTGAGCCCGGCGCTTCCCTCCGCGCTGCGTTCGCCCGGGAGAAGTCGGGCCGCAAGGAATCATTCCGATTGGGAAGGAACACCGTCTGCCGGTGTAGAAACTTCCACGGGAAAGTCGGAAAAGGTCGAAAGATCGGGGGGAAACCGAGATGCCACCGGAAGAGTCTACCATGAGGGCGGAACTGGTCGCCCACTTCCGCCGTAGCCGGGAGGACCTCCGCCGGCAGTGGGCGCAGCTCATGACCGACAGGGGGCTGCTCACCGGGCTCAGCGCGGAGGAGGTCGAGACGGGGGCGGTAGCCTTCTACGACATCTTCGTCTCGTGCCTGGAAACAGCGCGGTACGACCAGATCCGCGCACGCGCCGACGAGCTGGCCCGCAGGGGCGTCCCGAGGGGGATGACCACGGAGCAGATCCTGGGGGTCATCTTCACCCTCTGCGACGTGCTCGAACGCAGCTTGATCGCCACCTACCGGCTCGATCAGGAGAAGCTCTGGGCGGCCCTGGACATCTACCAGCCGGTGGCGAACGAGATCGTCTCCGTCGCGGCCATGGCCTTCATCCAGCACCGGGAAAGCCTCATCCTCCAGCAGCAGCAGGCCATCCGCGAACTGTCCACCCCCGTCCTCCAGCTGCGTCCCGGTCTCCTCATCATGCCCATGATCGGCCTGATCGACACCGCCCGCGCCCGGCAGATCACCGAGCAGTTGCTCCACGCCATCCGCGACAGGCGCGCCCGCGTGGTGGTGATGGACCTCACCGGCGTACCCGTGGTGGACTCCAAGGTGGCCAACCACCTCCTGCAGACCGTGGAGGCGGCGAGGCTGCTGGGCGCGTCGGTGGTCGTCACCGGGATATCGCCCGAGATCGCTCAGACCCTGGTCGGCCTCGGCGTGGAACTCAGGGGCCTGAACACCGTGGGGGACCTCCAGGGAGGCATCGAAGAGGCCGATCGTCTCCTCGGGTACCGCACGGTAAAGGTCGACGGGCCGGCGGAGGCCGGTTTCACCCGCGCCGCAGGGGGATAGGCGGCGGTGGGTATCCCCATCCTGAAGCAGGGAGAATACCTGATCGCCACGGTACAGTCGCCCCTCACCGACCGGGATTTTGTGCAGTTGAGGGATGAACTGACCGCCGCGGTGGCCCGGTTCCGCTCGCGGGGGGTCATCATAGACGTTTCCGCCCTCGACGTCCTGGATTCCTTCGCCGCCCGCACCCTCCGGAACATCGCCCAGGCGACCAGGCTGGAGGGGGCCCGCACGGTGGTGGTGGGCATTCAGCCGGACGTGGCTTTCGCCATGGTGCAACTGGGGCTCGCCCTAGAGGGCGTGGCTACCGCCCTCGACCTCGAGGAAGGGCTCGCCTACCTTGACCGCACGATCGGAGGGGAGCGCCGCCTCCATGCCTGAAGAAAAGCGCATTCCCATCGCCTCCGACGTCGACATCGTGGCCGCCCGCCAGGAAGGAAGGTCCCTCGCCGCGGAACTCGGTTTTTCCCCCACCGACGCCGTGGTCATCGCCACCGCCATTTCCGAGCTGGCAAGGAACATCGTCCAGTACGCCCGGGTGGGCGAGATCGTGATCCGGGCGGTACGGGAAGGAGTTCGGGAGGGGATCGTCGTGGTGGCCCGGGACGACGGCCCGGGCATACCTGACATCGAGAAGGCGATGCAGGACGGGTTCTCCACGGGGGGAGGCCTTGGCTTCGGCCTCCCCGGCGTGAAGCGCCTGATGGACACCTTCGAAATCAAGTCCCGGCCCGGAGCCGGGACCACCGTCACGGTAGCGAAGTGGAGGTCCTAGTTTGACCCAGCCAGCCCCCCACTGGGCAGTGGCCCAGCTCCCCCTCGCGGGTGAACCGGAGGCAGGCGACCAGTGCCTCGTGAAGGCGACTCCTTCGGGAGTCCTGATCGTCGTGGCCGACGGCCTCGGGCACGGGAGCGAGGCCGCTCAGGCGGCCCACACGGCCATCACCACCGCCGACGGCTCCTCGCACGAGCCGCTGCCGGCGATCATGCAGAGGTGCCACGCGGCCCTGCTGCAGACCCGGGGGGCCGTCGTGGCCCTGGCCTCGGCCGAAACCGCATCCCGCACCCTCGTCTGGCTGGGAGTGGGCAACATACTGGCAGTCCTCGTGCGGGGCGGTCACCGGCGCGCCCCCGCACGGGAGTGGCTGACCTGCCGCAGCGGCACCGTGGGCTACCGCCTGCCGGCCGTGCTCCGCCCCTTCGCCACCTCCCTTCACCCGGGAGACCTGCTCGTCCTGGCCACCGACGGCATCCGGGACGGGTTCGCCGAAGACATAGACCCGGCGTGGGAGCCCCAGCATGCGGCCAATCACGTGCTCTCGCGCTGGGCGAGAGGGGGAGACGATGCGCTGGTCCTGGCCGTGCGCTTTCCCTGAGGCACCAGCCGGAACGCGATGAGGACGGGCAGCTACAGCGTGCACCCCGACCGGGAACAACTGAGAGCGGATTACCGGGCAGCACTCGGCCGGTTCCTGCAGGCGGGGGGCGAGGAGGGTCTGCTCGAGGGGTACGAACTCGGGCGGAAGGCCATCGCCGCCGGCCTCAGCGCCCTGGAGATGGCGGCGATCCACCACGAAGCCCTCTACGAGTTCCTCATTCTGGCCCCGTCTCCCCAGGAGGTGCTGAGCACCCTGCACCGGGGCAACTCCTTTTTCGCCGAGGCCCTTTCCCCCTTCAAGATGCTGGAGAGCGGGTACCAGGACCTCGTCCACCGCCTCGACGAACTCGTGGAGCGGTTCGTGGAGGCGCGCACCCGCCAGTTGCTCCTCACCAAGCGCCTCACCGACAACATCGTCGCCACCGTGCCCTCCGGCCTGCTGGTGCTCGACCGCAGGACCATGCGGCTCATCGCCGCCAACCGCAGCTTCTACGAAACCTTCCGGCTGGGCCCGGACGAGGTACTGGGCCGCCCCCTGGCCGATGTCCTGGAAATGGTCGGCCTCGAACAGGCGGCCCGCGCCCTCGTCCTGTCGGGCGCCCACCCGCACCGTCTGGAGTGCCGCAGTTCCTCGCCCCGCACGGGGGAACTCGTGCTCAGCCTCACCCTCACGCCCGTCCGGCTGGAGGGGCAGGAGCAGGAGGACAGGCAGGAAGGGGACGAGGACGGCGAACTGCTCCTCGTCATAGATGACGTCACCGAGCGCAAACGGGCGGAAGAGGCCCTGCTCGGGAGCGAGGAAAGGTTCAGGTCCGTGTTCGCCCAGTCGCCCATCGGAATAATGGTGTGCGACGCGGAAGGACGGCCCATCGAGGTCAACCCGGCCTGCCTCAACATGCTGGGCCTCCAGGAAGCGGGGGCCGCGGAGGCCCTCGGGCTGCCGCACCTTTGCCCCGAGGCCGCCGCCAGCCGCGACCGGATCGCCCGGCGCGAGGCGAGGCTGCCGCGCGGCGGAGAAACCGCCTATCTGGACATTCAGGTAACGCCGCTGACCATCCAGGGCGGCCCCGGCGCGTACCTGGTCCAGATCCAGGACGTCACCGCGCGCCGCCTCTCCGAACAGGCCCTCCTCGAGCGCGAGGCCGAACTCAGGGAGACCGTCGAGAAGCTCCGGCGGGCCGTCCACCGGACCGTAACCGCCATGTCCCGTGCCCTGGAGGCGAGGGACCCCTACACCGCCGGCCACCAGGAGCGCGTGGCGCGGCTGGCGGTCGCCATCGCGCGGGAAATGGGCGTGCCCGAAGACGTCGTAGACGCGGTGCGGACGGCCGCCCTCGTGCACGACATCGGCAAGCTGTACATCCCCGGGGAAATAATGTCCCGGCCGGGGAAGCTCAGCCAGCCGGAACTGGACCTGATCCGCACCCACGCCCGGGCCGGCTACGAGATCCTCCAGCCCATCGACTTTCCCTGGCCGGTGGCGGAAATCGTCCTGCAACACCACGAGCGCCTCGACGGGAGCGGCTACCCGCAGGGCCTGGCGGGCGACAGCGTGATGCTCGAAGCCCGCATCCTGGCGGTGGCCGACGTGGTCGAGGCCATGCTGTCCCACCGGCCCTACCGCCCGGCGCGCACGATAGAAGAGGCCCGCCGGGAACTGGAGGCCGGCCGCGGCGTCCTCTACGACCCCGAGGTCACGGACGCCTGCCTGCGCCTCCTGGACCGCATCCCGCTCGCCACCCTGTTCACCGATCTCCCCTGAGCGGTCGTCAGGGCTTGATGACGGCTTTGACGACCCGCAGGTTTTCGACGTCCAGCAGGGCCTGCTGGCACTCCTCAAGCGAGTAGAAGCGGGAAATCGCCTTCTCGTAGGGGACGTCGCGCCCCCTGGTCGCCAGCAGGTCCGTCGCCCGGTACAGGTGGGTGAACTCGGTGCCCCAGCACCCGCGGATGTCGAGGTGCTTGCGGTTGATGTCCAGGTGGGGGTTGATCTCGACCGGCCCGTTGTCGGTGTACTGACCCACCACCACGTAGGTGCCCGCGTCCCGGGTCATGCGCATGCCCTCCGCCACCGCCCCGGGGACGCCGGACGCCTCGATGGTGACGTCGGCGCCCCTGCCCGCCGTGAGCTCGCGGATCCGCTCGACGCGCGCCTCCGGAGAAGGATACTCCCCCAGGTCGACCGCTTCGTCCGCGCCCAGGGCTAGCGCCATCTCTAGCCTCGGCCGCGGTGCGCCAATCACGATCACCCGCCGGGCGCCGGCCAGCCGGGCAAAGAAGCAGGCGCTCAGGCCGACGGGCCCCGACCCCTGCACCACCACGGTGTCGCCCAGGCGGATGCCCGCCCGCTCCACGGCGTGGAACCCCGTGGGCAGGCCGCATCCCCCCGCGATGAACTTCTCCGGGCTGAGCCCCTCCGGGAGGTGCATGATGAGGACGCCCGGCTTGAGATAGATCTTCTCACTCCATCCCCCCAGGAGTCCCTCGGTGGCCGAGTAGGTGATACCGTACACCCGTCTCTGCGGGCACCGGGTGGCGGCCTTCGCCACCAGGCAGGTCCAGCACCGCCCGCAGGTCTCGTGGACGTCGAGGAAGGTGACCAGGTCGCCCCTGCGGACCGGCCGTCCCAACGGCGTGACCACCTCCCGGCCCGGAGCGGGCGGCACGACCTCCTCCACGACGCCCACGCTCACGTGCCCCGGGATGATGGGATAGGGAACCCCCGCCAGCCGCCCGTGGTACAGGTGCACGTCGGTCCCGCACACCTCGCTGTACAGCGTCCTGAGCAGGACGCCGCCCGGCTCCAGACGCGGCGCAGGAAACCGCCGCACCTCCACGGGTTTCTCCGGCCCCGGCATCACCGCTGCCCGCACCTCTTGCCCGCTCAATCCCGTACACCTCCTCGTCCCCTGCCCAGGTGTTCGCCACTCACCGGTGCCGATTCCTCCGCCCCCGGGCGCCGCACCCGCAGGACCGGGGCTTCGGTACCGCGAATCGTCAACCCGGGACCCGGGGGACCGGACCATCGGTGCTGCCATGGAGGCCCGAACGATGCACCGCTATCCGCTGGAATGCTTCAGTGCCCTGCCTGTCGGCGCGAGCTCCGCTTCACCATCGAGGAAGCGCACATGGAACGGGCCGACGTCCGCTGCCCGGGAGGCGGGACCGGCGCACCCCTTTCCGGGACGGCAGCGCCAGTACGCTGACCACCTTCGCCGGACCCGCCGACATCGAGCACCCCGGTGACCTGCTGCGGGAACTCAGACGCATCGCCTGCGGCGCGTCCTGCGCCATCAGCCCGGCGAGGGCAGGCACCCCCGCGCGGACGGGCGGCCTCGAGCACGCGGGCAGCCTCCGGGGTGGAGGACGCAACAGTGAGAGCAGGAGTGCAACCCGTAACCTGCAAGACCGCCTTAAGCCGGACGGGCATTCCGGGGCATAAGTATTGCCTCAACCCGTACACCGGGTGCCGGCACGGCTGCCTTTACTGCTACGCCCCTGTAATCCTGCGCTTCTCACCTGTCTCTCACGCCTGGGGAACGCAGGTCCAGGCAAAGGTGAACATCCCCGAAGTACTCTCTAAGGAGGTCTTACGCAAACGTACTCCTCTGGGAAACGTGATGCTCGGCAGCGTGACTGACCCCTACCAGCCGTGCGAGCAGGAACTGGGTCTGACCAGGCGGTGTCTCCAGATCCTGGGCGAACTGCCGGACGCCGGGGTCTCAATCCTCACCAAGTCGGCACTCGTGACAAGAGATGTGGACCTTTTCAGAAGATGGATCTCAGGAAATGATGAGCCTTCCCGGACCCGGGGAAATGATGACGGTATTGACCGCCGTCGCGGCACTCGACTTTCAGTCGGTTTCACCATAACCCTTCTCGACGACGACATCGCGAAAGCTTTCGAACCGGGCGCTTCTTTGCCTTCGGAAAGGCTGAAGGCGGCAAAATGTCTCGTTCGGGAGGGTATCCCCGTGTGGGTGTTCGTGGCGCCGGTCCTTCCGGGAGTAGGAGACAGCCGGGAATCCTTGCAAGCCCTCCTGTCGGTCATCCGCGATGCCGGTATCCCCAAGGTCAGCTTCGACCGCCTGAACCCCTATCCGAGAAGCGTGGCGCTCCTTCAAGCCACGTACAGGCGCCGGTTCCCCGGTGCCCTCCCCCATCTCGAGCAATACCTCCGGGACCCCGTTGGCTACTGGGCAGACTTTGAAATCATGGCAAAGTCCCTCGCTGAAGAGGTGGGCATCCAAACCAACGTACGGGCGCGTCCCGGGGAACGTCGCTCGGGGGCGCATGCTGCCACGACCACGACGGTCAGCAGAGCTGTCCCCACCAGCAGGTAGTCTTTCGGGCTGCCCAATCCCGCGTCGGTTTGCACGGGGTTCCCGCGTACCTCACGGAAGGAGGGTGCGCATCATGATAACCACCAGGGAGTTCGGCCCGGTGACCCAGTTTACCATGGGCCGCCTGTTCGGAGGGAAGCCGGTCTATACCATGGCCTGTTACTATGTGGACGGGCTCTTGATCGATACCGGCCCGGCTCACGTGGCAGAAGAGATACCGGCCGCCCTCGCCCCCTACCCCGTCCGGACCGTCGTCAATACCCACCACCACGAGGACCACATCGGCAACAACGCCATCCTGCAGCAGCAGTTCGGCACCGGTCCCGCCCTCGCCCACCCCCTGGCGGTGCCGCGCATCAGCAATCCGGCGTCATGGGCCTCACGCCTGCTCCCCTACCAGCACTTCGCCTGGGGTTCGCCTCCGGCCTCCGCCGCCGCGGCCATCCCCGACCGCCTCACCGTAGGGCGCCACCGGTACGCGGTCATCTACACACCCGGCCACAGTGACGACCATATCTGCCTGCTGGAACCGGACGAGGGGTGGCTGTTCACCGGCGACCTGTTCCTGTCCGAACGGGCCGAGGTCTTGCGCAGCGACGAGGACGCCGGCCAGATCCTGGCCTCCCTGCGCCGCCTGCTGGACTACGAGTTCAAGACCATTTTCTGCGGGTCGGGCCGCGTGGTGGAAGACGGCAAGCGCGCACTGGCGGCCAAGGTGGAGTTCTGGGAGCACCTGGCCACCGAGGCCTGCCGCCTGAGGGCCGAGGGCAGGGAGCCGGAGGAGATAAGGCAGGCGCTGCTCGGCGAGGAGAGCACGCTGTACCACCTCACCGGGGGCGACTTCGGCAAGATCCACCTCATCAACTCTCTACTGAGGTGCTCCTGCCCGGACGCAGCCTGAGCGGCCATGGGCGCGCGGCAGTGCTCCTGCCCAGATGCAGCCTGAGCGGCCATGGGCGCGCGGCAGTGCTCCTGCCCGGAGCAACCGACGGGCCCGGTTAGCCCAGCCGGTATTGGCTGTTGCGGTGCCACCCCCGCCGGACTGCGATCGGGCGCAGGGTCCGCGGTGGGCCCGCGACCGCGGCGTACAGTCCGCAGTCGGGCGCGGATCGCGACGCATAGTCCGCAATCCACCCCGACATCGTGGCGTATAGTCCACGGTCGGGCGCGGATCGCGGCGTATGGTCCGCAGTCCACCCCGACATCATGGGGTATAGTCCGCGGTCGGGCGCGGAACGCGGCGTACAGTCCGCAGTCCACCCCGACATCGTGGCATATAGTCCGCGGTCCCCTCCCGGTCACCCGCCTCCTTCAGCTCCACCGAGTCGCTGATGGGGTCGATCATTTCCTCCCAGCTGGCACCCGGCACCACCTGCTCCACTTCGCAGGCGGGGCGCGGGCCGGCCAGGACGATCTCGCGCTCCCGGGGAGACACGTCCGGGTGGCGGAGCAGCGCCAGCAGCCGCTTCCCGCCCGCAGAATCAGATGCCGCCGTCGGTGAGCCACAGGCAGCGCACCGCAACTTTCTTCACCGCGATCGCCAGCAGCTCCACCGTTTCCCGGGTCCCCGGCCCCCCTCCGACACCGGTTGCGTCACAGCCCCACCTCCGACTTCCCCGGGCGCACGGGACCCCCACCCGCGCCTCGCCCGAGGGTCTTCCCGGCAGCCACCCTGACCTCCTTCACTCCCGGTGACCCGCGGGCGACGATCCCACGCGCGGCGGCCACCCCGGAGCGGCAGCCTCCCCGCCCGGGATGGCGCTATCCGGACGGGCGGTGACCATCTCCATGCGCAGCCCGTACCGATCCAGTTCCTCCCCTTCGTCGGGCAGTACCCGGAAGCCGCGCACGCTGCCGAGCCAGGCGTTGACGGCAAGGGACAGGGCGTCCAGCACGTCGTCGGCGGCGGGACTCCCCCGCCTCCTGCTCCGGGGAACCCCGGCGATGAACGCGTCCACGTCCGGGACGTAACGGCGCAGCACCGCGAGCCTCTCGGAGCGTCCCTCCCGGCTCAGCTTGCCGTGCTGCACAGGGTTCCCGCCATTGAGGGCTGCGAAGCAGAGTTCAGGGTGGCTTTCCCTCACGGTCTCCTGCAGCCGGGGGTTCTGCCGCATGAGGCCGTCCACTTCGCGTATCTTCGGAAGCAGGCAGTACGCCTGCATGGTGAGCCCGCGCCCGGTGACCTGACGCTGGCGCGCTGAGGCTTCCTCCTGAGTGCACCGTTCGGGCAGATCCAGTACCTCGCGGACGGGAGCCGGGAAAACGCAGCTCCCCCGGTCCCCGAGTACTTTCCTGGCGAGCACGTCGCACCGGCGCTCCCCGCGGGCTGCATCCGGCAACCCGATGGGGATGTCGACGAGCACGAGGCGGGCATCTCTGGTGCGCTCGAGGACGCCTGCGAACTCCGCGACGAAGAGGTGCGTGACCGGCCTGCCGTCGACCAACTCCACCAGCGCCCAACCACCGGCACACCCGTCCACACCGAAATAGCGACCGCTCACGTAAATCCCCCTTGCCGTTCATCTCAGGCGCGGTGCTCGCACGGCCCCGCGTTGGCCACGGCGTCTGCCACCATGTTTACCTGCGCCGGAGTCAGGATGGCGTCACGGCTCTGCCTGCGGAGGTGCCACGCCAGGGCCGCTCCACTCTCAAACACCGGCACGCTACTGCCCTCCACGCGAAGCCAGCTGGTGCCGGTCAACAGGATCACGGGGCGGACCCATTCCCCAGCGGGAACCCGGTCCCCGAGGGTGGTCGCCACCCATCGGCGGAAAAAGCGGGCGTGACGGAGGCTCTGCGCGGTGGGGCTCTTAGAAGGCACCCACCTCCCACCATCCTTGCGCAGCCACCGGTCCCCGCGGCACAGGAAGGCTCCTTCCCAGAACTTGGTCTCCACCAGGCAGACACCCGGTGGCCCGACCAGCAGGTGGTCGATCTGGATGAACTCCTCGGGTTCGGGCTCGAGCACTGCGTCGTGAATGACCACCCACGAAGAGGGAAGGAGCAACCAGAAACTAAGCGAGGCGCGGCGTTCGCCCGCCCGGCCCACCGCCGCGTCCCGGGCGCGCTCCCGGTCGAACATGAAGGCCGCGAGCGGCTTCACCGCCCACGAGATCCACCAGGGCGTGTCTTCGTCGATCTGCTGCATCATCCGCTCCTTTTCGCGCTCCACCTTCTGCCTGATCTTCTCGCGAAACAGCCGCTTCATCCGGTCGCTCTGGTGGATCACCCGCGCCGGCAACACTCACACCTCCCTCTCGCCTCGTACGACCTGTCCCTCATGGGGAAGAACCGCGGTGCAAGCAAGTGCAGGCATTCGGCCGCTCCGCCCGGGCCCAAGAGGGCATCGAGCGCTGCGAAGTCCCGCGTTTGGGCGCGCTCGAACGCGGCGTGCGCAAGTCACAACTCTTTCGGAGTCGGCACCAGTCAACTCGGGCCGCCGCGAAGCCGTGGCCACCCCACGTCCATCCTCCTCATTGTCGGAAAACGCTGGAGGTCCAGTCAGTTTGGCTTTCGCTGGCCGGCACGCGCGTTCCTGCCCGGGTGTGGTTGCTTTTGCCAAACTACGAGTTTGGGCGCCCGGCACCCCCGAAATGGCAGCGATCCCTGCGACAGAGGATCGGGCAGTGAACTGGTGGGCCCGAGGGCAACAAAACCCGTGCGGGTAGCGCCAAAGCCGGAGCACCGAAGAGCCCAGCTCCCAGCTAAAAGTACGGAAACCACCTCGAGCTGGAAGGGGCGACGAGAGTCCCCCTGGCAGGAGTCTTGGGTAACATTGGCGAAGAAACCGGAAAAGCTGTCCAAGGTCCTTGCCCCATCTCTTACGCGGGTCAAGTCGCCGTCGCGTTCCGGCGGAACCTCAACGGCCGGGCTCGGGGTGGGACGTAAATGCGCATGGCGAGCAGCCGGAAAGTGTTATGAGAGCAACCTCCGCCAGTTGGACCAGTAGTCAGGCGGGAGCCACGGGTCACGGTGGTAACAACGAGCCTCCACCTGAAGAGGGTGAGAGGATGCAGCCTGGAGCACGAGGACGGCCGTACAGCGTAGCGAACCAACACATGTTCCGGGTTGACTCCGTGATGGGGAACCCCCTGTCGGTTCGATTCATTATAGTTTGAGTAGCGTGAACAACACTTCCTATTCAGAAAGTATCGGGTGGCGGGTACCGAAGGGTGGAAAACATGGCCAGTGTTCTGGGGAGTTCCGCGCCCACCGATATCGTTCGAGTCGTCCTTGGGGTAGCACGACTAGGTGATATGGACCTCTTCGGGTGGTGGCGCTCAAGGAGCTATACCCCCGCCGGCCAATACGTCCTCGGGGGGGCGTTACCGCGCACCTGGTTGGTAAGCGCCCTCGAGGGGAGTCTTCTCAGTGCTGCTGCCCGCCACGCAGAGGTGCTGACTCGGCCCACGGCGGTGCACTTGTTCAGTAGCCACCTGCCCGCCTTGAGGTGGGCGCTTGGCTGGCTGCGTGAGCAGAAAGTCGGAGGCGAGCACAATGGCCTACTGGCTGAGCTGCGAGGTTGGGATCGCTCGTCCGCTCCGCGTGTGCTCGCTGGTTGGATCGGTACCTCTCCCCCTACGGGCGAGATCCTGGCCCAGGAGAGACGCATAGGTACTTTGCGGTCGAAGGACCTCGCGAGGCCTGAGGAGATGGTACGCGTGATCCAGATCCTGGCTGCCTGCTACACCGATCAGGACGAG
>Ga0080004_1130860_pt1 | contig 12625 bp, 11 predicted proteins | sample WasSprMetagenome_FD_69207 | JGI IMG/M metagenome (GOLD analysis project Ga0080004, IMG submission 69207) | Sulfidic aquatic microbial communities from Washburn Spring, Yellowstone National Park, USA - WS (SPADES assembly) (version 2) | ecosystem: Environmental > Aquatic > Thermal springs > Hot... | reverse complement strand
CTGTTGCATAGTCTTCTATTGACTTGATACTCCATGTGTTTATGTTGTTGTAGAGCCTTCTCGTCCTCTGCTTCAGGTGGCCGAAGAATCTCTCAACAGCATTCCTTAAGCCGAGCCTCTAATATGAAACATAACAGAACAAGCCCTCTCACCCAATGGATAATCATTAAACCTGAACAAACCAGACAACCTATCAAGAATACATCCAAGACATGCATAAAAAAACATAACAGAAACCTAGCAATAGACATAGAAAAAGAAAATTTAAGTAAAAGTTGACAGGATCTGAGGACTAAAGGAAAACCTTAAAATTCTTGAATGGATGATTTTAATGTTGCATGGTGAACAATAACATAATAGAAGTGGATTGTTTGAGGTTTAAGTATGCTAACTCTGAAAAATTTGCTTTAAATGGAGTTTCGTTTAAAGTTAGGAGGGGGGAGTTCTTTACAATAATGGGGCAGAATGGGGCGGGTAAAACAACCCTAGCATTATGTTTGGCTGGGGTTATCCCCCATTATATTGAGGGAGAATTTGAGGGGAAGGTCTTTGTAGACGGTATAGACGTAGCTTCACATACCATTCCTGAGGTGACTACAAGGCTTGGGTTGATACTGCAAGATCCAGAAGACCAGATAATAGGCGTAACTGTTAGAGATGATGTAGCCTTTGGGCCATGTAATCTTGGATTAAGTAAAGAGGTTGTTCTAGAGAGGGTTAAGAATGCGCTCAAAATGGTTAGATTAGATGGTTATGAGGATAGGGAGACTTTCGCGTTATCAGGCGGGGAGAAGCAACGGCTTGCTATAGCTGGAATTCTAGCATTAGGCCCTAATATCATTGTGGCTGATGAGCCCACCTCGCAACTCGATCCTGTCGGGAAGAGGGAGGTGTTTGAAACACTTCTTCAACTGAATAAGGAGGGAAAAACGATCATCATGATTACACATGAAACTGATTGGGCTATGAAGTATTCTCATCGGATCGGTATACTTAGCTCTGGAAGATTCATAGCCATAGGATCTCCAAAGGAAATATTATCAAAGCTTGGAATAGATGGTTTAACGCGGTATGGTGTTAGGCCCCCTCAAATACCTCATCTATTCTATAAACTCTCCCAGAAGGGGATAATATTGGAAGACCAAAACATGTGGTTGAATGTTGAGGAGGCTGTATATAAGCTTAGTAAGTTGATAGCAAAGAGTCTTCCTAAGAATGTATTACCGCTAAACAAGCGTGATAAACATTATGAAGAAAGGGCGATAGTTGTGGAAGACTTATGGCATATTTATCCAAATGGTATTAAGGCTTTAAAGGGGGTTTCTTTGCAGATTTACAAAGGCGAATTTGTAGCCATAGTTGGGCAGAACGGCTCTGGAAAAACAACACTAGTCAAGCATTTTAATGGATTGCTTAAACCAACAAATGGAAATGTTTATGTCTTCGGTATGAATACCAAGGACGTAACTGTTTCGGCTCTTTCTAAGTTCGTTGGTTATGTTTTTCAGAATCCTGACAATCAATTATTTGCCTCATCCGTCAGAGAGGAGGTCGCATTTGGGCCTAAAAATCTAGGATATAGCCAAGATGAGGTTGAAAAGATGGTTGAGCAGGCGCTTGACTTCGTCGGTCTAAAAGGATTGGAAAATGAACACCCATTTCATCTCTCAAAAGCTGAGAGACAGCTAGTAGCTTTTGCATCTGTAATTGCGATGAAGCCTAAAGTCATAGTGGTTGATGAGCCAACTACGGGTCAGGACTGGGCTGGCACATACAGGATTATGAACATGCTGAAAAAGCTTAACGAAGAGGGTCATACAGTTATAGTGGTCACCCATGATATGAACATTGTTGCCGAATATGCTGAAAGAGTCATTGTTCTGCATGGTGGAAGAATCTTTACAGAAGGTGAAACAAGAAAGATCCTTTATGAAATTGAGAGTTTATCACAAGCATATATAGAACCTCCACCAATAGTCTTGCTGATAAGCTATCTTAAAGAGTATGGTGTGCCTCCGGGGATCTTAACGGTTGAAGAGGCGGCAACAGAATTATATAAAAGGATTAAGGGGGGATCGTGATGGTTTTCTTAGAATATCTGCCTGGGGATTCGATATTCCATAGGCTTGATGTGAGAAGTAAGGTCTTCTGGCTGATCGCCGTCCTAATCCTCTCATTCATATTTAACGACCCATTATATGTGTTGGGGATCATGATCGGTGTATTACTTATAGCATTCTATATCGGGCTGCCTTTTAACCGATTAAGAACGATGTTTCAACCATTAATTCCTGTAATGATTTGCATAGTGCTATTTACCGGTTTTGGTTTCCAACCAGATTACTTTGCAAAAGATGCATCAAGGAAAGTGTTATTCGATATCCTCGGATTGCCAATTACAGTGGGGGGAATCATGATTGGTGTGACCTTCCTTATTAGACTAATGATCATAATAGTCTCCACATCAATAGTCACCCTGACCACCAGATTTGATGATTTTATCGCTTTAATGAGAAAAATACGCTTCCCTTACGCGCTTACTCTCGCAGTCTCAATCGCCTTTCGCTTTATCCCAACGCTCATGAAAGAACTTGAAACAGTTATGGACGCGCAGCGGGCAAGAGGCTTGGATCTTGAAAGAGGTGGATTCGTACAAAAAATCAAGAAAAGAATACCATTAATGATTCCAATGCTGGTTGGAGGAATTAGACATGCTGAAAATTTAGCAATTGCGATACTGGTTAGAGGTTTTGGCGCATCCGAGAATAGGACCATATTATATGACATAAAGTTCTCAAGAATGGATTATATAGTATGTGCGTTGGTTTTATTAGCAACGTTAATAGGAGCATACATACGTTTAATCGGCCTAGGTATACTTTGATGGGTGATCTATATGGACCCTGAATTATCGAAAGCATATGGTTGTCTCTTAGGCGTGGCGATAGGTGATGCTATGGGTGCTCCTACGACGTTTATGACCCCGGAAGAAATAAGGGAGAAGTATGGGTTTGTTAGAGAATTCATCGAACCCCCAAAAGATCATCCAATACATGGGGGGCTTAAGGCAGGCCAGGTAACCGATGATACGGAAATGACGCTTCTTCTGGCAGACTCTATAATAAAGTGCGGCGGAATAAAGGTTGAATGTTACGTTAAACATTTGTTGAAATGGGTTGAGGAGAAGAATATTCTTCAAACAGAATATTTGGGGCCAAGTACCAGGAATGCACTTATAAAACTTCTTCATGGTGCAAGTATCGAGGAAGCTGGAAAATTCGGAACGACTAATGGAGCTGCGATGAAGATATCCCCGATAGGGATAGTGGATAGGAGAAAACCGGATAAAGTTATCAGGGATGTTTACGAGGTATCTTTGCCAACCCATGGAACAAACGTTGCGATCTCAGCAGCAGCTGCTGTAGCATGCGCGATCTCTGTAGCTTTTCATGAAGACGTGGATATTGAGAAAATTGTTAACGCCGCTCTTTATGGAGCCCATGAGGGAGCAAAATTAGGCTTCAGGTATCCCGCTGCATCGGTTGAGAAAAGGATACTGCTTGCCCTAAAATTGGTTGAGAAAACTAATAGTGTTAAGGAGATATGCAATACACTTTATGATTATATCGGGACGGGGGTGGCAGCAAACGAATCCATCCCGTCAGCAATAGCTATAGTAAAGGTAGCAGGTGAGGACCCACTTAACGCAATAACGTTAGCTGTTAACTGTGGAGGCGATTCAGATACAGTCGCATCAATAGTTGGAGCAATTGTTGGTGCAATACATGGTGCAAAGGCATTTCCAATCTCTCTAGTAAATACTGTTGAGGAGGTTAATAACCTAAAGCTTAAAGAGGTGGCTGAAAAACTATTGAGCATTAGAGATGAGTAAAATGTTTGATGTTTTAGTAATAGGCGATCTTGTCTTAGACAATGTTATTTATCTGGAGAATTTGCCGCAACCCGAAGGGGTCTATATGGCTTATGAATTTAAGAAGCTCGCTGGAGGTGCTGCGAACTTCGCGATTATGGCTAGTAGATTAGGGTTAAAGGTTGGGATAATTGATTGTGTTGGATGCGATGAAGCAGGTAAATTTCTAGTTACCACGCTCTCCCAAGAAGGTGTGGATACATCGCTTATAAAAGTAAGAAACGGTAAAACAAAAGAAACACTCGTGCTCTTCACTAGAAAAGGTGAAAAATCGTTTATAGGATTGTTAACAAAGGAAACTTCAACACTAATTCCGGAAGATATTAAGGAAGAAGATATACAGAAGGCTAATTATATCTATGTCTCGGGATACAGTATTGGGATAGAAAAGCTCTCAGATGAGGGCAAGGCGGCTCTTAAATCTATAGAGATCGCTCAACGGCTCGGCAAGTATGTTTTCTTCGATCCTGGACCGGTAGTTACTTCTATAGATAGCATCCGCTTACATGATATTCTTAGAAAAACAACCATTCTTTCATTAAACATCAATGAAGCTTCTATGATAACTCATTCAAGTGATCCAGTGCAGGCTGTTGAAGCTCTACATACACTTGGGCCTAAGATGGTTGCAGTAAAAATGGGAGAGATGGGGTGTGTGTTATCTGTTGAAGGGGAAATTTCTAGAGCGCCTCCCATACAGGTTAAAGTAACTGATCCAACAGGCGCGGGAGATGCTTTCAACGCAGGACTCTTATTCGGTTTACTTAAGAATCTATCTTCAGAACAGATTGCCAGGCTAGCTAATGCTATTGGAGCATTATCTGTAACAAAAATAGGTGCAGGGCAGAACCTCCCAACGAAGATAGAGTTATCTTCTTTCCTAGAAAAAATTGGAGAAATCCACCTATCGGAATTATTAAAATAGGATTACTCAATATATCTATCCATTCTTTTCATTGTTGTAAAAAGTTGCAAAAAATTAAGGGGAAGTGTTTAGATTATTTTTGCCTTGCTTACTATGCCATAAGCAATAGCTGATATCGCTGTATCTATGTAAGATGCGACTAAAAGTGAGGGAGTTAACGCTATCGCTAAACCCCAGCCAAGAAGCGGCGCCATAATAAGCGCCATCAATCCATTAAATGTTCCGCCAAGTAGAACTGCGGCTACTAAATTAATACCCCATTTCCTTGGAACCACGGTTCCGCCAAACCTGAATAAGATAGCTGCAACAATCATTAGAACAGCGATTAGGAGATGTAATACACCTAGTGGGAAGCCGACTGTAGCAGCTGTTGCGAGATGACCTAGTGCTATCACTATACCCCCTTCACGGTAACCCCATGCTAATGCTGAGAAATATCCTGGACACGAATCCATGGCTACCGTCCCAGTTGGACTTGGTATTTTTATAAAAGCCCCCACAACACTTAAAGCAATAAATATAGCCATTCTTGCGATACGCCTAGCCGTAAAAAAGCCCTTCCGCTCTTTTGAACTTGTATTCATGGCAATATTTCTAAACGCCTGTCACAGATAAGTTTTTTGTCAAACAGGGCGCCTTCTCAAGAAAAAATTAAATACTATGTCCCTTCTTAAAACGTGAGATAGCTTTGTTGAGTGAGGGAGTTGGGGTAGGGAAGTGGATGGGGAAAGCGGGCTCAAGAAAACATTTATAAGCCCATCCTATCGTGACCCCCTTCTTGTTCTTCACCTCTTCATCAGCGGGATAGGCCGGATGGATTCCACGATATAAGGCATAGCGATGTTATAGAGTTCTACTTCCTATGCCCGGAATGAGTCAAGATATCACTCGAGAATATAGAGGTTGCCGAAAAGTTCCTGAAAAGGCCAGCCCATAAAAGAGGACGATATATGCCCTGACTACTAGCCCCCACATAACACCTCATTTCTATTCCTCCACTTTCGGGGGAGATTCCAAGAAATAAGGGCGGGCCCGCCTCGTATCCTAATCCCTGGCGCGGGTGAGATTTTGTTTAGCCTGTCTTTAAGTCTTATCCGGCGCCGGTGTTATAGTAATGCGGTGAGGGCGGCGAGGATTAATGCTCCGAGGATTGTGGAGATGAGGTTTACCATGTGGGTGTTTATACGTGTTAGCCCGGAGAGGTATTGTGCTTGTTGTCCGCAGTGGTGGGGGTTTTCCACGATTCTTCCGCATTCACGGCACTTGTATTTTCCTTGGATCCCGGCTCCGAGCAGGCTGTCTATTGTCGTCCCGATGACCCCTGCTGGGATTAGCATGAGGGCTAGCTTGGGTGATGCTGCTCCGAGGATCCATGCTAACGCTCCAAGTATTATGAGGGCTATTATGCATCCGAGGTATCCGTAGGGTGAGACTGCTCCAGGTGTCCCCTTCTCAACTTTCTCGAGGCTTGTTATTAGGCGGGGCTTCCCGCGGTAGAATAATCCTATCTCGGTTGCGAGGGTGTCTGCGAAGGCTGTTCCAACCGCGCCTAGGTAGCCGGCCGCCATGATCCTCTCATCGCATGATAGTATCCTCGGGATGAGTATCGCGAGCATTGGGGCGAGGCCGTTTGCCAGCACATTCCTCCAGCCCCTAACCCAGTCCTTGTCGATGTGTAGCTCGCCCACGGCCTTAACCCTGAGCCTCGTGACTATCGATGATATTATGAAGAATGCTAGGAGTATTGCGAAGTAGTTGAGCCCGCCGAGTACTATGATTACGTAGCCGATTGCGATTGAGGCTGTGACGCCCTTCAGGTCTAGGAGCTTGAGCTTGAGCGAGAGTGCCGCGATTATGGCGAGGATTATGGCCGCCTCCAAGTGTATCAGGGGGCTAGCGAGCGCCGGCAAGGCTCAAAACCTCCCTTATACGGCCCTCATCATCCAAGCCGACCTCCTGCTGAACCCCCCTCTCCAAGTCCTTAATAGAGATCTTCCCCTCCTCTTCCTCCCTCCTCCCAACTATTATGAGGTACTTCATGCCGTTCTTCAACGCGTATTCTATCGCGGCCGGCATCCTCCTGCCCCTAACATCCACCTCGACTGGTATGCCGATCCCCCGGAGGATATGCGCGGCCCTCGCGACATAGCCCGCTGACGCCCCGGGAACCCATGCTAGGAGGACTTTTGGCCTCTGGGGCTGGGGCCTCTCAACATCACGATCCAGGATATACTGCATTATCCGGGTTATCCCTATCGCGCATCCAACGGCTGGCGTGGGCCTTCCGCCGAAGAGCTCTATCAGCCTGTTATACCTGCCCCCGCCATTGAGCGAGACCTGCACATCCTTGACACCTTGCTCGAATATGAAGCCGTCATAGTAGCTTAGGCCCCTCGCCATCCCGGGGCAGACTATGATCTCGGATTCGACCCCACCCTCCCTCGCGACCTCGACGACCTCGCGCAACCTCTCCAAGCATTTCGCGGACTCCGGCCATGGTGAGAGGATCTCCTCGGCGCGCTTGAATATCTCGGCGCTGGGGCCGCTTAAGCCCGCCAGCTCCCTAACAGCCTCGACGGCGTCCCGGCTTACGCCAAGCCCGCCCATGTGGTCTAGGGCCTGCTCAAGCATCCCCCTATCGATCATTGATAGGATCATGTCTTGCTGGTCCTCGCCGACACCCTCCCTCTCGAGGAGCCTCCTGAGTATCCCGACATGCCCGACCTTGAAGAAGTGATCTCTCAGCCCGATCCTGTTGAAGACGTCGTGGCTGACCTGTAGTATCTCGGCGTCGGCGAGCGCGTTATCGCTCCCGATCAGCTCGAATCCACCCTGCCAGAACCTCCTCCTCCTACCCCACTGGGGCTCATCATATCGATAGCAGTCGGCTATGTATCCGAGCCTGAGCGGCAGGGGCCATGCCTTGAGCTTCGTTGCGATGAGCCTCGCGATCGAGGCCGTGACCTCCGGCCTGAGGACAAGCCTCCTACCAGCCTTATCCATGAAGTCGAACATCCTCTCCCTAATCTCCTCACCACTCTTCACGGCGAACAGCTCATAATACTCGACCGTCGGCGTCTCGACCTCGAGATAGCCATAGAGCCTGAACACCTCCCTGATAACATCCTCTATCCTCCTCTTCAAGGCCATCTCATCGGGGAGAAGATCATCCATGCCCCTCGGCGTATCCAAGATCATCAACACAACCCATGCAGGCCCCATAATATCTATTCCGCCACAGGCAATAAGCCGCCAACCCAATAGCTCAAGGCATGATCAAGCTATGTATGCACATGTTCTTGGCAAAAATCCTCGAGATTGTAAGCATGATTCACGGCCTTCCGCCTGATGCTATGTAGTCCGCTAGGTTCGTAATCAGCTTGTAATTGTCCTCGAGGTAGCAGTATGGCTCCATTAGGAACGTCATGTCCCCTATCGCGATGACGGTGCCATTATTTTTCGAGAATGTTATTACGGGGTATCTCCCAGGCCTCTCGCTTTGCGATGAGTACGTGTTATCGGGAGGCCATGCTATCCCCCCTCCATCTGACCGGATATATGTGGCCGTGAAGAATACGAGGGAGCCTATGTTTCTCGTCAGCGGGTTATCTGAGAATTCCGTCACGTATATGTTCCTGTATATCCCATAGTAGTGCTCCTCGTTGTATAGGTAGCCGCTCGCGAACGAGATCCTGAATGCGTTGGCTATCGAGTTTATCACCTTTACGGATTCAGGAGCCTTAGAGTATTCCGAGGCGGGGTCATAGATGAGTATAAGTATGCCGCCATCCTGAACGAAGCGCCTCACATCCTCGACCTCGTCGCGCGAGTAGGAGATCATGGGCAATGCTATTATCAGGGCTGTAGAGTTTTGCAGCTTATCCCTCAACTCCCTCCAGCTATTGATGAACTCGACCGTGATGTTTCTCTTCACGAGCTCCCATATGAGGACGTCGAGCTCGAGTCCCCCAACCCTGTTCCCGTGAGACACGTCTATGAGCACGCTCCTATTTCCAGCGCCGATGCTCGATCTTTCCTCGAGCCCGATCCCTGGGCGGTTTTGCGCCGTGCTGTATTCAAGTTTCTCAGGTGGTAGGTAGAGATAGTATATGGCTGGGGGCGGGTTAATCTTGCCCAGCATCTCCAGGTCTAGGGTGCTCCACGCGGATCCTGTACTGTTCAACCTCTCCTTCACGATCTGTAGCGCGGCTGTGGCGCCCTTGGATAGGACGATGACCTCATATTCTGTGAGATTTGCCATGCTCGCCGCCCTCTCGACGGCCTTCTCCGGCGATCCTATCTCATCCACCAGGCCGAGTGATACGGCCTCGGCGCCCAAGTAGACCTTAGCCCTCCTCAGCTCCGTGTCCGGGATCTTCAGGCGGTCGCCTCTACCCATCTTCACGGCGGACACGAAGTTATCCAAGACCCTCCCGATCTCGATTGGGAAGGAGAGTCGCGAGAATCCCGTAGTCTTGTATATGCCGGTTTCCAAGGCCTGTTCTGAGATGGGTTGGGCTGGCGACCACTGGGCTATAACGCCGACGTTGCCGATCGGTGATGATGGCAGGGCGTAGATATAGTCCGCGGCCACCGCGATATAGTATGCTCCTGAGAGCGCCCTTATCGCTGATGCGACGAGGGGCTTAGCCTTCTTCAGCTCGAGCAGCTCCATGTATATGTGCTCGACCTGCGTCACCTCGCCGCCGGGCGAGTCTATGACGAGGACAACAGCCTTTATCGAGTCATTCCTCAACGCCTCCCTAATCTCGTCGACATAGGCGCTTGTGACATCTGGGGATAGGATCGGCCCCTCTATCCTCAGGATAGCTACAGCCGGCCTAACCCCCATTCGTAAAACCGTGGGAGGGAGAATAGCCGTATAAGCGAGATAAAATACGCCTGAGACCCCGACAAGTATGCAGAAGATGATAATGAGCAGTAGCTTATACCTAGTAAGCCTCGCGGCCACGGCGCGCATCACAAACACCACACCCACGATACGCCGAACCTAGAGGATTATGCCCTTATTTAAGCAGATGAGTTAGAGGCCATGAGAATACGGTTGCCATCTTAGACCCAGCGGAGGAGGCCGCAATCGAGCATGGATTAAGCGTTAACGGGATGATAAGCAATTAATAGATCTCCTGGATGATATTAGATGAAGACATGAGGTTCTTGTTGAAGATTCGGAGAAAGGGGATATTGATCCTTCCTAAGAAGCTGAGGGAGGCAGTGGGTCTTGAGGAGGGTGATGAAGTGATTGCGGAAGTTATTGGTGATAGCCTTATTTTAAGAGCGCTGAAGCCCAAGGTTGTCAATGTTGACCCGAATCTCGTGAAGGAGTTTCTTGAAGAGGAGGCCAGATTTGAGGAGCATAAGTATGAGAGAATACTCAAGAATAGGGAGAGTAGCGCTTAATGTTAGCATGTCTGTTGAGCTGAATTGTTGAATAAGTTCGCTGAAATGGATTGTTTGTCATTTTATGGATTATATGATTAAGTTTATTCGCCGTAGAGTATTTTGAGGATTGGTTTTAGGTATGGTGAGAGGTTTGTTAGGGCTTTTCTTGAGAGTAGTGCTGTTGCTATGTTTGCTAGGTCTTTTCTGGATATTATTTTGAGCCGGGTATAAGTGATGTATGATGTGGCTAGGATTAGTGTTATTCCTAGTAGTGGGTGTGGTTTTAGGGCTAGTGTTAGGGTGCAGAGTGCTAGGGGTATTGATAGCGTTTTTAACGTCTCCTTGATGTTTAGGTTGTAGCCCGCCTTCTTTGCTAGCGGGATTACTGCTATCAGGCTTGAGAGGAATCCAAGTGAGAATGATATGGCTGCCCCGGCTTCGGCGAGCCTCCCGATTAGGAGTGTGTAGAGGATTATTCTGGGCAGGTTTCCCGCTAAGCCGATGAATATCACCTCTTGGTATCTTCCTAGGGCGTAGGCGTAGGTGGTGTAGCCGTTTACTAGTGGTGCTAGGAGGAATCCGGCTGCTAGGATCATTATCGGTGTTGATGCTGGGAGGTAGGCTTTTCCTAGGAGGGATGGGATGAATGCTGGGTATGCGATTAGCATGAATGCTAGGGGGTACATGATTGCCGAGGATATTCTAATCGCCTCACCCATCGCCCTCTTCCTGCCATCCTCCATCCCGCTTAGGACGGGGAACATTAGGCTTATGATGCTCATTGGGAGTGCGAGCAGCCCGGTTGTGATGGAGTACCCTATGAAGTATGTCCCGGTCTCATAGCTCCCAACAAACCCGCTGAGCCCTAAAACTCCCAGCCACTGTCCTGCTAATGCGAGTATTGATGGTATCCAGGTTGCTAGCCCGGCCTCAATGGACTCTTTAATGGCATGGCCGGCTATGGAGAATTCTGCTCCCAGCCTTCTTATCTCGCGCCTGGCGAGTATTAGCAGTATTAGGGAGTTTCCCGCGGCTGCTATGATGTAGCCTAGCATTATCCCGAGGAGGCCTAGGCCTAGATATACTAGTGGGACCCCGATGAGTATTCTGGTTAAGCCTATGATGAACTGTGTTATCGCAACGTTCTCTGTTTTCAGGATTGAGTTGAAGAATGCTGAGAGTATTAGGGGCCAGCCATTCATGCCGAGGAATATCAGGATTGAGACGAAGATTATGGACTCTGTATCGAGGGGGATTATTCTCGCGAGCCCTAAGCCGAGGAATAATGCTCCGGCTGCTAGGTTCAATCCGAGGATGAAGATTAGTGAGGAGTATAGGTATCTTCCAAGCATTATCGGGTCTTGGCGGCCGCTCTCCCTCCCTAAGAACCTCATGATACCCGTAGGTATTCCAAGTGATAGTGTTGAGAGGATTAGGCTCTCTATAGCGAGTATTGTTGCGGCTTTACCGACGGCTGCGGGGGATACGAGGGGGGAGACGAGAAGCCAGTAAATGAATCCGAAGAAGCTTGCTAATATCGAGCTCAGGCTAAGCCAAATACTTCCACGCAGAACTCTGCCTAACGCCAAAACGCTCTCACTAATCCCTGAATTATTTCATTAAATGTTTTTCATACTTGGGGCTTGCCATCATGTAGGCTCTTAGTTTGGACCAATCCATTCTATGTCTTGCTCTTTTATCGATCGTCGTTTTATCCGCGAAATACATAGACCCCTATGTCACCGAATGATTTTACTAGCTGGAACCTGCTTGGTAGGCTTGGTACGTTGTACCAGCCTTTCCCATTGGCCCACCAGATGGTGTAGATTTCGTGGTTATCGTTTGATGTCTTGCTCGCGATCTCCATTAATGCGTCGGCGAAGTTCATTCTATCGGGCTTTGATAGGTCGCGTTCTCTTACGACGACTAGCCTCTCTGCTAGGCATCCACATCTCATGGCCCAGGGGTAAAATGCCTCATGTAGGACTATGAGGCCGTGGGCGTTTTCTGATAACCATTTTGCGGCTTGTATCGTGGATTCGATATCTTTTAATGGTATTGTTGACTGGAGCATTGATGACTGGATATATGCTTTGTATGGGTTGTAGTCGGCGAAGTAGGGGAAGGCGTGCTCCGGGTCTGCTGCCAAGTAGTAGCCGGTTGCGAGGCCGATGAAGCAGAGGTAGGCCAGAGCTATAGCCTTTGGAGCTTTCGATCCGCCTCTCCTAGAGAGGAGCGTGTAAATCCCTTCTGTGGAGTATATGCATGCGGGGTAGGCCATGAATATTATCCAGCGGAACCATAATGGCGGGCAGAGGCTTGGGTAGATTATTGGCCACATCCCGGGGATGAGCGCTATTATGAGC
>Ga0080004_1103573_pt1 | contig 12629 bp, 10 predicted proteins | sample WasSprMetagenome_FD_69207 | JGI IMG/M metagenome (GOLD analysis project Ga0080004, IMG submission 69207) | Sulfidic aquatic microbial communities from Washburn Spring, Yellowstone National Park, USA - WS (SPADES assembly) (version 2) | ecosystem: Environmental > Aquatic > Thermal springs > Hot... | reverse complement strand
GCCGTTAGGCCAGAGGTCTATAACCGCGACGTGTACGACCCACACGGCAACTTCGTAATTGCCGATATGCTGTACCACTACGGCCCCCGCGGCGTCTTGCTACGGCAGATAGAACTAGACGAGGTAAACGTGAGGAGGGAGGCGCAGAAGCTCCTGCCTGACCACGCCTTCTACGTCGGGCGGGAATACGCAGCCTACAAGCTGTTGAAGGATAAATACGTGCAGGATAGATGGAAACAGTAGCGGCCTGTTGAAACAGTTGTAGAGGCGTGGAGGCAGACAAAAAGAAAAGCCGACACCCTATACAAGGCAGTTGTTGAGGACGCGTGCAAGACAAGGAGCCCTACGCGCCGGACGGTACGTGGATACACATAGAAGAGGGGCATGCTCCATATATCCCAACCCACGGCGTAAACGCCGAGGCGTATTTCCCAGACGTGTTGAGACTACCACGGGGGAGGGGTCGAACTAGGGTGGAGGACGAGCGATGAAGGTACAGAAGGCCGGCCTACCACACAACCTTGCCAGGTATTTGCCTGCGACGAGATGTGGAGCATGTTGAACCACAGTCCAGTCAAGCATGGTAACCGGAAAAGTTGTTGGCGCCGGGGGTGGGATGTGTCCGGCGGTTCTCCCGCCGTTGAACCCACGCCCCCTGGTCGGGGACGGGATCTCAACTCGGGGGCTTGCCTGTCCCGCGCCTTGGGCCGCTCGGCCACCCCGGCTGAGGTGCTGTGAATCTATGGTTATAAATTTTTGGGTTTATACTGCGAGACTTGGGCTAAGACTTCGCATATCTCTTTCTTGACGCATCTTATCTCTACCTCTTCGTTGGGTGTGGTTAATACCAAGTCTGCGTCTGGCGGGGGGTCTGGGCCTATGTGTATTTTGTAGCCCACCTTCCTGTCGCGCAGACCCTCTAATACTACGTAGTCCGCGTCTATGTCGCCGCATGAGACGGCGCGGGTGTAAAGCACGTAGATCTCTCCGTTGTAAAACAAGACCCTGTCTGCGCCGGCCTCCCTGAGGCGGCGTGTGTCTTTGGTAGGCGGCTCAGGGTCGTGGTGGCTAACCTTAATCGCAACGACCGTGTAGCCCCCCTCCTTAAGGCGGCGAATAACCCTCTCGGCCAGCACCGTCTTGCCCACGTCTTTACCGCCTGTGATCTGCACCACGCAGATCATGTCAGTAGCCTCACCAGGTTCTGCAACTCCTCTAATGCCTTCCTAAAGTTTTCACGGGCCGCTTCAGACGCCGCATAGAGCTTCTTGCCCTCCTCCTCCACCTCGACCAGAACCCCGTCTGCCACCATCCTTTTCAGCAACACGTACCCGTAGACCGTGCTTACGTTGAAACCATACTTCCTTATTTCTTGGATTATGGCGTAGCCGTGTAGGGGGCCCCGCCTGTCGAGTATGCTCACCACGTACAGCCAGAGGTTTCCCTGGCCTATGCATCGCCTGAATCGTTGATAAGCTCTCATCGCTCGCGCTTTCCCTCGATGAACTCCAGCACCGCCCTGTAGGCCTCGTCGGGGCTCATGTGGACTGGCGGGTTTTTGAAGCCCCACGCGGAGGCGCTTATAAGCGGCCCGCCTATTCCTCTGTCTAGGGCAAGCTTGGCAAGTCTGATGGAGTCTGTGACCACAGCCGCGCTGTTCCACGCGTCGTGTACGTCGAGTGTCGCTTCTATCCTTATAGACAGGCCTCCAAATATCTCCGCCTCGATGAGCGTGTGCGCTATCTTCCTGTCGCCTAGGAACTGTATATACGCCACGGGCGATATGTAGGCGTCGAACTCCTGGCCCATGGCCATCATCTTGACCGCGGCGGTCTTCGTCTTCTCCTTATCGCCGCGTCGATGCATCAGATTTACGAAGTCCGGCGTGCCCCCTACGTTTATCTGATACGTGTGCTTAATTCTCACCCCCCGTAGCGCTAGCAACCTTATGAGAGTTTTGTGCAACACCGTCGCCCCAATCTGATTCTGGGTGTCGTCGCCGAGCAACGGTAGCTCCTTCTCAGCAAATCTCCTCTGCCAATACTCGCTGGTGGCGATGGGGGCTGGCATGGCGTTTATAAAGGCGGCGCCGGCTCTAAGGGCGGCCTCGGCGTAGGCCTCTGCGGCTTTCTTGGCGCCGGTGGGGAGGTAGTTCACGAGAACCTCGGTATTTGTGGAGTTGAGCTCCTTCACCACCTCCTCAACAGTGCCCTCGACGACTTTAGGCACGAGCCCGCCCTCGGGCGCTCCGTCGAGCGCTGGGCCTGGGCGCACCGGCACGCCTAGCTTCGGCGGTTTGAAGACCACGGTGGCGTTGTTGGGCGGCTGGAATATCGCCTCTGAGAGGTCCAGGCCCACCTTCCTCGCGTCGATTTCGAACGCAGATGCGAAAACTATGTCGCGCGGGGTGTATCTCCCTACATTTTCGAAGGCGACCACCGGTTCCAGCTCCGGGTTGTGTTTATACAACTCAACCCCCTGGACGAGAGCCGAGGCGCAGTTGCCAACCCCCACTATGCCGACTCTGATGGGCATGTCCATCTAAACACATGTGTTAATAAACAATTCGTTAAGTAGGCCGATGGGGGAAAATGAGGTTAGGCCAGTTTTTCCGCCACCACCTCCGCTATGTCCTTAACAGCTACCGCGCTCTCCTTGGTCCTCTTCGCGTCGCTGAGCATGGCGTTGCAGAAGGGGCATAGCGTCGCTATGGTGGAGGCGCCGGTTGCGACAAGCTCCTCAAAGCGTATGTGGCTGATACGTTTTTCCTCAGGCACGTCGTACCAGTAGTTGGCGCCGCCGGCGCCGCAACAGAACGTCTTCTCGCCGCGTCTAGGCGGCTCCTTGACCACGCCGAGTTTGATCAAGATCTTCCTCTGGGGCTCCACCACTTTGTTGTAGCGGGCTAAGTAGCAGGGGTCGTGGATCGTCAAAGTCTCCTTTCCCTCTTTAACTGAGATCTTGCCGTCTGATATCAGCCTCTGTATTATTTGCGAGTGGTGGTATACCTCAAGCCTGACGCCGAATTCGGGGTACTCATTCTTAAACACGTTGTATCCGTGGGGACATATTGTTATTATTCTTTTTATGTTATACTTTTCAAATATCTGTTTGTTGTTTAGAACTATTTCCTGGAATCTGCTCTCTTCGCCGAGGCGCCTCGCGGGGTCGCCGCAACAAGTCTCCTCGTCTCCCAAAATCGCCACCTTGTTCAACATGCCGGCGCGTTGCAGAATTGCTACAAACGCCTTGATTATCTCCTTGGATCTGCTGTCGAAACTGCCCATACAGCCAACCCATAGGAGGTACTCGGCCTCTGGGTTCTCCGTTATGTGTCTCACGCCGAGTTCTCTAAGCCAGTCGTGCCTCCCCGCGTTGGGCATAGACATGGTGTTGTTGTACTGAGACAGAGACATGAGGACGTCAGCTATCTTCTTGTCCACCCTACTCTGGGCCACCAAGGCGCGTCTCGCGCCGTATATGACGTCGAGATGGTTAACCTTAACCGGGCAACTGTATACACATGCCCCACACGTGGTGCACGCCCACGCATGGCGTTCCAGCTTAACGGCAACTTCGAATTCAGGATTGCCGGAGTTGAGGGCTACCGTCCGCACAACGACTCTAGGCGATAGGAGGCGGCCGGCGGCCACCGCTGGACAGCTGGCGTCGCATGCGCCGATCTCGCCGCACGACTGGCAGGAAAGCATGACGTCTTTGTCCATGTCAGACATCTTCTCGTAGCCAAACTTGATCTCCTCGGGCTTTACCCTCCCCTCCAAGACGTCTTCTAACCTAAACGGCGTCCTGAAGCTTGTCAGCTCCCGGGTGTGGTTTACGAACAGATTCGCGGCGGGTTTTACGTAAAACACAGACAGTAATATGTTCCTCGCAATCCCAACCGACAGCGACAGCCAAGGGATAAATACGGAAAGGAGGACGTCTAGAAAAGTCAATACTATGATAAGAAGGAGGACCAGCTGCATCTTGCTAGACTCTTTAACAAACTCCTTCTCCTCCCCCAACCTGCTGTGTATAAGCCCGCTTCTGATAAAGACGCCGACGCGATAAACCGCCGCGGCGAATAAGCCTGCCATCACGGGCAGGCTGATAATCCACAGCGCCAAAGCGAGGGTTCGGAAGGGGCTCAAAACCGCTAAAAGCACCGATAAAACCACGCCAGCGGCTATTGAGAAGTGCATATATCCCACCCCTCCCTTCAGCCCTTCTTTAAACTCGTGAAGTATCAACGAGCCGAGATCTACTCTTTTATTGTAAAGACGTATCCTTAACATTAAATTTATCGCAAATATAAAAAATGTAATTAAAAACAATAACAGTAAAATTTCTTCTACCATATGCCGACTTATAGACATATTTATAAATATTCCTTTCGACACTTAAAGAACGTTTTTACAAATCGCCTTAAACATACATCTTCCGCATTCTCTATCGATTTCTCGTCCGCCTCCTCTCAAGATCTGTCTTATCTCCTCAAGAAGCTTAACAGCGCCGTCGTCCCGCTCAACCCGCTCCACCCTATTTCTATACACCAAGTAGCCGTGGCGGGCCTTCAACAGGTAAATATATATCTGCAACTGCTTCCGGTGAGCCTCCTTTGTGGCCAGCCCCGTCTTGACCTCCACCGGTATATAATCACGGCCCCTCTTAATCACGACGTCTATCACGCCGACTAGATCCCCGATCTCCACCTTGTACTCCGTCATGACGTTGCCAAAAACGGAGACAGCCCTCTCATACCGCTCGTGCAACAACCTCCCGCGGACCAGCGAGACGGCGGAGTTCTTAGTAAAGAGCTTGAGGCCGAGCTTGTACTGCACCCACAGAAGTCTCGGGCAGTACTCGAAGTCGTTTATCACAGACGGCGAGATGCGCTTGAAGTCGTATCTATACGCATAGACGTCTGGGAGTAGTATTAACACTTCTTGCTCTTTTCTCATCTCGGCCAACGCGCTCTCCGCGTCGAGGTTGTCCAAGTCGTCGCAGTTGACCAGGCTACAAATCGGCTTAGGCAACAGGAGTTCCATCCCCCGCCTTGAGCACCCTGCCGAATATCCTCGTCGGGCCGTTCCTTAGAATGAACACTCCCCCGTCTATGTGCCAAGGCCGCGTTAGTTCTATCTTCGCCACCCCGCTGTCGCCCACCATGAGCCCCTCCTTGTCTATCTCTTTTATATACGCGTTAGCCCTAATGGCTTTGTAGTGAAAAACGCCGGAAAACCCGGCCTTGATCACCGTCGGGTGTCTAAGCACCAAAACGTCGGCTACAACTTCCCTAACCCCCGCGAGCGGCCGCCTAGACAAGACCATGCCCTTCTCAACCCCCTCTATCTTGTCAAGCGCTATGGTGACGAAGTTGCCGGCCCTGGCGGACTCCACCGGCGTTCTGTTTAGGTGTATGGACTTCACGACGGCAGAAACCCATTTGCCGTCGCTATACGGCCCCACCCAGACCTTGTCGCCCACTCTCACGACGCCTCTCTCCACCAACCCGCCGATGACTACGCCGACGCCCTTCACCAAGTAGATGTCGGAAATATACATGAGGAGGTCGCCGTTGTGCTCCCACTTCCTTCTCCTGGGCAACAGGGAGAGGAACCGGAGCAACAGGTCAAGCCCGTGGCCGGTCACGCTTGAGGTGAAAAACACCGGGGCGATGCGGCCGGTGGAGATGGCCCTAGCCGCTAGAACCACGTCGCCCGTATCCCTTACGACGTATGGTATCTTGCTGACCCCCGGCATCTTCAAAACCTTCACCACCTCGTCGACGGTCCTCTGAAATACCTCCTGAGGCGCGATGTCTATCCTCGTGACCACGACGAAGACCGGTATCCCCAACGCCACCGCTATGCCTAGATGCTCCTTCGTCATCCTCTGAACCCCCGAGTTGGCCGCCACCACCAACATGACATAGTCCGGCTGAGAGCTGAAAAGCCCCCGCAACGCCGTCCTCAAGTACCGCTCGTGGCCCCCCACGTCGACGAGGAGCACCAGCTTGTCAGACCTCCTATACACCTCGGCCTCGTCGAGCGGATCCACCAGGCCGTGGTTGACCACCGAGTCGCCGCTGAAGCCCAGAAGCCTCATCGAAACCGCAGAGGTGCGGCCCGTCAAAACCTCGTGCTTGTACCGAGAGGCGTAGGACCTGGCAAGGCCCTTCCCGTCGTCCAGCCTCCCCGTGGTTAAAACCCCCACAAGAGTTGACTTGCCGGCGTCTACGTTGCCCAACGCCGCCACGGTCACGGTGGGCGGAGGCTCCTCCCGCACAGCCACCCTCACCAGAACCTCCGCCACCTTCCCCCTAACCCCCTCCGACACTCTCAAGATATACACAGAGGCGCCCGCCCGCTTAGCCACCTCCCGAAGCGTCCCCAACGCCTTCAACAACTCGTCGTCTGGAAGCCCCAGAGGCCTCCCGTCATCCGCGACGCCTATCAAATAAACCGCCTCCCCGCCGCCCTCCAGGAGGCGCCTCTTCATCTGGCCAGCCAACCTATCAACGTCGCTACCTAAGGTAAGCTTGTACTCCACGTTGCCCTCCTCGCTTTCTGGGGGGAAGCTCACTGTATCTGAGGGGTGTTAAAAAAATAAAGTAGCTGGAATAGGGGGAGGCGTCAGCCGGATGCTTTTGACGCCTTGTAGCGGCCTTGCCGTGCCCACTACGATAAATACAATCTCTCTGAAAATACTCTTAGCCCTCTTTATCACTTCCATGCTTAGCTTTTCATCCTCCAAGTCGGTTACAACCGCCAACGTATAGCCCCGCAACTTACGCATCTCCGCGTCGCGCGACGCCGCCTCCACAGCCTTGGATATGTCCGTGCCGCCGCTTGCAACAGTCCGCAGGAGGATGTCCACCAGCTTGTCCACATCCTCGACAGGTTCATAAACCTCGGCGTCGAAGAACCTGGCCACAACCCTCCTGTAGCTCTTTAGAACTGCGAGGGCGTAGGCCGTGGCGACTACTATCTTCTCCACACCGTCGACAGAGCTGTACATAGACCCGGACTTGTCTATAAGTAGGTACACCCCGCCGTCGCCGGACGCCTCTTTGGCGTTTAGAGGCAACTCGCCGCTTAGCGACTTGTAGAGAAACAACGGCGGGGCGCCCACAAGGAGCGACCAGGCAGAGGCGCTGAGTCTCGTCAGCTGGCTCAAAGAGCCGTATATGCGTTGACGCTCAACGCCTCTAAAAGCCGGCGCGACCGGACCAAGCCCCGCAGGTCCCCCCATCAGCCTATAGAGCTCAAGCGCCTTAGCCAAAACCCTCGCTATCTTAACCCTCCGAGGATCCGCAGACACAGACAACGTCAAAGACGCCGGATCTCCCATCCTTCCTCTACCCAAGATCTCGCCGAGTTTTCGAAATACCGCATACAGCATCTCGATGTCTGAGGGATCCCCAAAGTGGCGCCTTAGGTGGCGCAGGGCCTCGACCCAGGCATCCTGCCGCCCCCTCCCAAACCATGCTCTCCTAAACTCTTCCAAAGATTTCAGATAATCCACAAAAGCCCTCAGAAGGCTCACGGCGGCGCGTATAGAGGGGCCGTGTCTAAGCCTACAAAGCGGTGCGATTTTGCCGTAGTATGGGGAATTAATGTAGAGCAACACAAATCTCTTCCAGACAGGGCTGGAGACCCTACCTCCAAATATGGGCACACGGTAGTGTATATAATAGGCGTCAATCGCCTCCTCCTCTCCAACCACATCGCTATCCACACTCCGCAGGATCTTCCACGCACGTGCGCGGGCCAAGGGGTCGCTATAATCCACATTCAGGAGAAGCCCCATGTCATTCCATACAGATTTTTTAAACTCCTTTCAGAGCCAACCCGCAATCTCAGAAAGGCAACGCGCAGTTATTATCCAGCACGACATGTAGCAATCTCGTAGAGATGTCGTGGAGACCTCTTGTAGACCTGTGTTAGAGAGAGAAAAAAGGGTTGTTTAGATTACGCTGGGAATAGCCCAAATGGATAGATCCCAAGTGCGATGTTTGTAAACACAATGGCATATGCAAAGACGACAGACAATGTGTTGAGCACTTTTATCAACGGGTTAAGCGAGGGGCCGCTTGTGTCTTTGAACGGGTCGCCCACGGTGTCGCCTATGACTGCGGCTTTGTGCATATCAGTCTTCTTGAGGCCTTGAAGCTCCACATACTTCTTCGCGTTGTCCCAGGCGCCGCCCGCGTTGGCCATAAGCAACGCCCTGGGAACGCCGGCCACTATCGCGCCCATGATTAAGCCTGCCAAGGCGTTCCAGCCCAGCACAAGGCCCGCCAAGAGGGGCACTATAATTGCCGCGAGACCTGGCACGAGGAACTCGCCGAGCGCCCTCCTAGTCGCTATGTCGACGACGCGGGCGTAGTCTGGTTGCTCCTTCCACTCCAAAATGCCCGGCTTCTCCCTGAACTGGCGGCGGATCTCCTCGACGATCTCCATGGCGGTTCTGCCCACCGCCTCTAGGGTGCGGCTGGTGAAGAAGTAGACCAGCGAGACGCCGATAAGGGCGCCGATCAAGACGCTCGGGTTAATTACCTGAAGCGCCTTGAGGCTGTTGTCCAGTATATTCAACTTGTCCTTACCCTTGATCGCGGCGGCGGCGGCGACGTCTACGATCTCAAATATTAAAGCTATGAAGAGGACGAGCGCCGCCAGCGCCGCACTCGCGATCGCGTAGCCCTTCGTAGTTGCCTTGGTGGTGTTGCCCACGGAGTCCAGCACGTCTGTCACCTCCCTCACGTTTTCAGGCAGGCCAGCCATCTCGACGACGCCGTTGGCGTTGTCGCTGACGGGGCCGTAGGAGTCGGCGGTGATTATGATGCCGGCGACCACCAACAGCCCGACGCTGGCCATGGCGGTGCCGAAGATCCCGGCTAAGTACTTAGAGTAATCCCCAAACGCCGTCACGGGGACGGCGTAGAAGCCTATGGCATACGACACGCCGAGCACGGCTGCTATCACGGCTATGATGGGTATGGCGCTCATGAGGCCGACCCCGTAGCCGGTGATGATCACCGTGGCGGGGCTTATCTTCGCCTGCTCGGCGATCCTCCTCACCGGGCCGTAGTTGTAAGAGGTGTAGTAGTCGGTTATCTTCACTATAACCGGAGCCACCAAGGCGCCGAGAGACGTAGCCGCCGCGAGGGCCAAGGCCCTCCAAGGCTCAAGACCCAACAGGAATGACCCGATGAAAAACAGCACCACAGAGAGGGCGATAGTGGCGTAGATAGCCATGCTGATAGATGAGAGCGGGTGCTTCACACCTGACGTCTTCAGCAGATTCACACCGACGAAGGTGGCCACCAGGGCTAGGGTTGCGAATAGTATGATCATCTCTATGTACTGCGCCGGAAGCCCGAGGATGGCCGCCAAGAATATAGCGGCAGTGACGGTCACGATGTAAGACTCGTAGACGTCCGCCGCCATGCCCGCCACGTCGCCCACATTGTCTCCCACATTATCGGCGATGACGCCTGGGTTCCTCGGGTCGTCTTCAGGGATGCCGGCCTCCACCTTGCCCACCAGATCCGCTCCTAGATCCGCCGCCTTGGTGTATATGCCGCCGCCGACTCTCATAAACAGAGTAACGAGACTAGCGCCGAAACCCAACGCCACGAGGGGCACAGCCCAGTCGTGCGTCACGGCCTTAAACACCAAGTAGAACCCCGAAATCAGGAGCAGGGCGATGCCGGCGAGAGACAGCCCCATGACGGCGCCGGCACGCCATGAGACCGCCAGCGCCTTCCCCATGCCGCCTGTGGCGGCGGCTTGGGCGACGCGCGAGGCGGATCTGGTCGTGACGTACATGCCAAGGTAGCCCGCCAGCATCGAGCCGAGTGCGCCTATGACGAAGCCCAGCATTGTAAGCCCATAGGTGCCCCGCGGCAGGTCTATGGCCAACAGTATAAGCACAGCCAGGACTGTTAAGAGCGCCGCCAGCGTCCTGTACTGTCTGAAGAGGTATGCCCGAGCACCTGTCGCTATGGCTTGCGAGATGAACTGCATCTTCTCGTTTCCAGGGTTCTGCCTCAATACCCACCTGGCGAGGTACACTGCATATAAAACACCCAAAATTCCCACAACCACCCCAAATAGTGCAAACCCGGCCATAAAGGAGAAATCCCTCCCGGTTTTTAAATTTTGGCAATGGCTCTATAGCCCGCATGGCGTCTACGTATTGAATACGTATACACAATATTTTAAAGCAGTAGAATTACTGCCTCCGTGCCTCTTGAGCGTGTTGTGGAATTCAGGTTGGCGTCTCAAGTGGATCTGCTTCCTGAAGTGATATACTTCATCGGCAAGACCGGCGCCGCCATGTTTGAGGAGAGACCTGAGAAGCTTCCCAGGCCACGCGACCCAACGTCTCTCCAGAAGGCTAAGAAAATAGACGAGTTCCTGAATCAGCTACTGCTGTACGTAGAGCCGCAACAGGTAACGTTGCCGCTGGAGAGATTGGAGTCCCAAATAGATTCAGTGCTGGAGAAGCTAGAGGCTGTCTACAGAGAGGTCTCCTACTACACCTGCCTAATAGAGGAACTGCGGGGAAAGTTAGCAGTCTCAAGAGAAGTTGTGGGGGTGAAAACAACTGCGTTTCCAAAGACTGAGGCGCTGGAGGTCTTCGTGGCTTTGCCGGGCAGGGCTGTGAAAGAAGCTGTTGAGCTTGTTAAATCCCACGGCGGCACAGCGGCGCAACAAGGCAACGCCCTAATTGTCGCGGTAGAACGGAGGAGCGCACAACAGTTAAAGAACGCGTTGGAGAAGCTGGGGACGCGTATTTTCTCTCTCCAAGAGGTCGCCGATATGGAGCCCCCCAGCGCGTTAGAAGAAAGACTGAGAAGAGCCGAAGAGGAGTTGAAAGCTGTTGTGGAGAAACATAAAGATCTTATAGACTACGCCTACACGCTTAAGGTAGCGGCGACTGCAGTGGCTGAGACCTTCAACAAGTCTGCAATTGACGAAGGTATAGAGATAGGACGCGTCTTTGAATCATATGAAAAAGAGATTAAAAGGCTTGAAGAACAGCTGACACATCTCTCCAAGATTAAAAAAGTTCTCGACGCTTTCTCCGACAGAAAAGAGCTGAAGCTTCCCGAGGGGTATAAACTGGTGGCAGATCCAGAGACTCCTATAACTGTTCCTCACACAATAGAGGACGTCAACGGAATTAAGGTGGCGTTGGTTAAGGGCGAGGTGAGGGGGGTGGAGATTCCACAAGAGTACCTATCAGATATAAAGACCGGCAGAGAACTTGTTGAAAATGCCATAAAATCGCTAGAGACATCTCTTCAAGAACTCAAAAAAGAACGAGAGACACTTGAAAAACTATATCATGAATATTCTATATATGGCGATAAGAGATGGGAAGAACACAAAGACACGGCATCTGTCATATTTTACGTATTGGAAAAAGACGTGAAGAAGGTGGACGAGGCCCTTGTGGAGTTCGTAGGGCGTAATCTGGGCAGGTTGGATGTGGTTAAGAAGACGCGTTATAAGTATTTCGAGGCGGTGCCTGTGGAGAGGAGGCCGACGTTGGAGAGGTACCCCACACCTATTAGGCAGTTTACTAAGATTGTGTATATGTACGGCGTGCCTAGGCCTAACGAGGTGAGTCCAGTGCCGCTTGTGGCGCTTCTCTTCCCCATATTCTTCGGCTGGATGTACGGCGACCTAGGCCATGGCTTCCTCCTGTTTCTACTGGGCATACTCCTCCTGAAGAAGCTCTATGGAGGGAAGTATAGAGAGTGGGGAATTATCTGGACATTAACAGGACTCGTATCTATGTTCTTCGGCGCCTTCATCTACCAAGAAGCCTTCGGCTTCGGATTTAAAGAACTCGGCATAAAGACGCCGATACCGCCCATACTACACCTATTCGGTGAGCACGAGTTGGTAGCTACAGTTGGGGTTCTGGCCGCAATCAAAGCGGCGTTTATACTAGGCTTCCTCCTCGTCCTACTTGCCTTTCTTTCCAAATTCATAAGCACATTGTTAAAAGGAGAGCCCGACGTAGCGGTTGGAGTTGTACTGCCTCAGGTGGTGCTCTTCTTCTCTCTGGGCATGGTGTTCTTCTCGTTAGTAAAAAACGTGCTAAACCTAGGATTCCTAGAGCCGCTCCTCCAGCTCCCGTGGATGTACATCTTCGTGGCGGCGTTTATCTGGAGCGCGGCGGGGGCCTTCGCGCTGAGGGCTAAATATAAACACCACGAAGAGGCGCCTCCCGTCACTGAGGAGTTCATAATGGGCCTCGTCGAGGGCTCACTTGGCGCGTTGGCAAACATACCGAGTTTCGCCCGTCTAGTAATCTTGATATTGATCCACGGCGTGTTGACAAAGTTAGTAAACAACGTCGCAATTTCGCTCGGACCAGCCGGAATACTCTTCGCAGTATTTGGACACTCTCTAATAGCAGCCGCCGAGGGGTTGTTCTCCATGGTGCAATCCCTCCGTCTCGTGTTCTACGAAACGCTTTCAAAGTTCTACGAGGGCAGAGGACGCCTCTTCGTTCCTCTGGCTCTGCCCTAATGGAGATAATCGCCGAGGTCACCCCGGTCAGAGACAGAGCGAAGCTTGTGAAGAAGCTGGAGGGGGTCAAGCCGT
>Ga0080004_1057080_pt1 | contig 12633 bp, 16 predicted proteins | sample WasSprMetagenome_FD_69207 | JGI IMG/M metagenome (GOLD analysis project Ga0080004, IMG submission 69207) | Sulfidic aquatic microbial communities from Washburn Spring, Yellowstone National Park, USA - WS (SPADES assembly) (version 2) | ecosystem: Environmental > Aquatic > Thermal springs > Hot... | reverse complement strand
CTTTCGTTATGTTTGAAGCTATTGTTTTATTTCCACTATACCAAAAACTTCCGATCAAATCTAAAATCGTTTTATTTAGCTCCTCTTGTTTTATCGTTCCATTTTTAATCAAGCTTTTTATTGTTGGAGTTTGAGAAAAAGAGCTTACTTTTAGGGTTGACAAAACGTTTATTATGTCTCTTGCTTCTATAGAATTCGTTTGGAAAGAAATTTCTTGAGAAGTTTCTGGTTTACTTATAAAGCTAGCTAAAATAAAAACTACAAGCAATCCAATTCCAATCAAGATGTCCGTTGTGAATATTATGCCTTTTGCCATACTAATGTTCTCACCTTTACTACACTATCATTCCAAATTGCTATTCTTTCTAAAACCAATAAGTTCTTCACGTTATCAAAAGAAGAATTTGGAAAGGAATAAATCAAGCTTCCATTTTGCAAATAAACGAAATAATTAACGTTAAAAGTTCCCAAGCTTAAAAGCGAAGCAAGCTTTTGATATCCCATTTCTTCCATAAGCCTAACTTTTGTTGTGTTTATTTGATTGTTATTTGATAAACCAATTTCTATAACATTGTCAACATTCCAATATTTTGGGTATCCTTCTTTGAACCAAATGTCGGATGCATAAATTAACACATTCACCATTTCACTCTTCTCCTTTTCTTCTTCAATATTTTCAATTTTGTAGTAGAAAAGGAAGAATATTGATATTAGCAATAAAAGAAGCAAGGAATTTGCTATGAAGAAATCGTAAGTTAAAGTTTGTGCTTTAATTGACATAAATTTCACCATTGATATTTCTTATCCAATTTTCTCCTTTTTTTAAATTGCCAATTATGTTCTTTGTATAAATAACACTTTGAGTAGATCCACCATTCCAATAAACATAAACTCTATAGCTCGTAACATTAATTTCAAAATCTATTGCGTTTGAAATTTTTTCTGGAATGTAGAAAATTCTGCTATAACCATCTCCAGCTTTCAAAGCTAAATTTATTTCGCTTGCTATACTTTGGGAAATTTTATTTGCTTCTGAATAAATTTGAAGCTGGTTAAATTGATAATAGTAGGAAGAGCTAAAATACATAACTCCTGTCAAAATTATAATCAGCAATGAAACTAAAACAAAAAATTCTAAGCTAGCTTGAAGCAACACTTATTTTAACACCTCCTTTTAAAGCTTCAACAGAAACTAAATATTCCCCATCTCTATTTGGTAAGTAACCTGAAACATTGGCAAGGCAGTTGTAATATACATCTGATAATCCGGCACTAGTTCTAACTTTCCAAACTATGGTTTTGTTTAAGAAAGTTATGTTTTCTACATTTTTCGGTATTAATATTTTCAAAGTAAGCTTTGCTGGTTCTCCTTGCAAATAAACCCAATCACATGCTTCTCCAATTTTCTTCACACTTTCGCTAGCAATAGTTAAAGAGTTTTGTTCTTGGTATTGCAAAGAGGCTGAATACAAATACAAAATATAAGGAATCAAGACCATTAAAGCAAAAGAAACTATTATCAAATACTCGGTAGCTATTTGAAGCTTCATTCATTTAATTGTTTTCTATTTTTTCAAAATTTTCTTGATTTTCTCTGGCAACTCTTCTCCTGCAAATCCAATAACCTTGGACATTTTGTACATCCTTATAGATGCTTGTAAGAACTTAAAAGCTGATATAAGAAAGAACATTTTCTGTATAAAATCCAAAACTGAGTTCTGCAAACTTAATGCTTCTACTATGAAGAGAGAAAGTAGTGCACCAAAAAAGAAAAATGTACCATAAGAAAAATCAATAGTTATTTTTTGCATTTCCCCCTTAGTAAACCTCACATTGGATTTTAAAAGATAAATTACTGCCAGTATTGATATTAAGTTGCTTGCAAAGGTTAATGAAATTAATATCAAATCTAATGTCATATTTCAATCACCTCATCACACATCTCCATTAGTATATTTATCATTCTTTCATCTAATATTTTTTCAACTGAGATTATTAGTCCAACCAAGCCAAAAACTCTTAATCTGGAAATTATGAAATGAACGAATTTTGCAACAGTTTCGAAATCGTTGTATATCAACAAAGTGGAAATAGAATCTAATATCAAAAACTTCTCTTCTTTTTTCTCCATACTTTCTAGAGCTTGAGTCAATGCTATTCCTAAATCAGTCAAATGAGAAGGTGAGGGTATATACAAACAATTCTCAGTCAATTTAATTTCTTGTGATACCGATTTTGATATAGCATCTATGAAGAAAATGTTTTCTGTAGGGATTTTGTTTTCCTTAAGATATTTAACGAGAGCATCATAAGGTTTGTTTACTGTTATGTAGATTCCAGAAAACTTTTTTTCCTCTATAATGCTTTTCAATATTTTTAAGTGAACGGTATGATATTTTTTAGGATCAATTACAAATAAGACTACCTTGTTAGGTTTTATATTCTTTAAAATAGTTTCTAGCTGAGATTCTCTAATTTTTCTCTTCATTTATATAACTTTGAACTTCAAATTAAAAGAATGGAACAAGTTACTACAGGAATCAAAGGATTGGATGTTCTTTTGAGAGGAGGATTACCAAAAGGCTCTACAACGCTAGTTTCTGGAACACCAGGAAGCGGAAAAACAATACTAAGCATGCAATTTTTAGTTAATGGCTATTTGCAAGCAAAAGAAAAAGGATTTTACATTTCTTTGGAGGAAGATGTAGACAGAATGGAAAATTATATGAGTAAAGCCTTTGGATGGCCGATAAGAGAGTTAAGAAAAAAAGGCAATTTGATTATGTTACGCTCAGATGTATATGATTTTGAGAAATTCAAAGATTTGATTGAAACTACTGTAGAGAAAAATGGAATAGAAAGAGTTGTTATAGATCCAATAACGGTTATAAGTTTGTTTTTTGAGAAACCGCTGGAGATAAGAAGAAGTCTTTTGGAACTAGATAGAATGCTAAAAAAATTGAATTGTACTTCTATATTAACATGTGAAATTCCTGAAGGAACAAATGCTATATCTTCTTTTGGAATTGAAGAGTTCACCTCAGATGGCATAATTATTCTGACATATAAGATAGGCGCTCCAAGAGGGATTGTTATAAGAAAAATGAGATTAGTTGATCATGACAAAGAAATTCATCCATTTGAAATAAAAGAAGGAAAGGGAATAGTGGTTTATCCAACTGAGAAGCTATTTAAATAAATTTAAATACCACCACTAAGTAATAAATATGATAGCAAAAGAACCTGAGAAGCTATTAAATCTAGTTAGATCTCTTTTCGAGGCAAATGAAGACTTACATCTAATTATTGTAGGAGGATTGGCAGCTCAAAAAATATATGCAAGCAGAGAGGTAAGAAAAACTTCAGATATAGACATATTGGCACCTAGAGAAGATGCTGAAAAGTTTGTAGAGAGAATGAAAGAGAATGGATATGAAACTTTTTATAATACCACTTTAGACAAATATTCAGTCTTCAAACATGAAGAAGGAATACATATTGACATTTATCCTGGAAAAATAGGTAAATATTCGATTGAAAATATCAAAAAAGTGGTAAATAGAGACGAAATAAGAGTAGTTTCGCCTGAAGATTTGATTGGTATTAAACTTTATGCTTACTTAACAGTAGAAGTGGGGAAAAACAAGCATTTAGTTGATATCTATTCGATTCTAATTGGAAGGCCTGAATTAGATTTGAATTATCTTTTGAAAAAAGTTATACCATATGTTTCAAAAATAACCGAAGTTAGCGAAAAAGAAATTGTTGAAAGAATGTGCAATGATAGTGTAGGTGTTCTAAAACAATTTACTCCAAAAGAAAGAAGGTTTATCAAAGAAGAATGCAATAGAATTTTTAATACGTTTAAACAAATGAAAGGATACTACTCTAATCCTAACTATTACAGCTTAGTGTAGGAGTCAACAAACCTATTGACTTAACAATACAATAATAACTATCCTTGCTCAATATCTTTACTCTCTTCTTTCAAAGCTCTAGAAAGCTCATGAATAAGCTTTCTTACATATTCTCTTAATTGTTCAACCTCATTTCCTTTCAATTTTTCAAATTTCTTTTCATCTATTACTTCTTTTTTCAATTCTTCAATTCTCTTCCAAATGTCAAAGTAGTATCCTTCAATCCTCTTTGAATCAATGAAGTCTCTTTTAAAAGCATCCCTTATACTAATTCCTAGATGTTTTTCCAGTTCATCTATTTGCATATTTTCTGGCAACTTATGTAGAGCTTTTATGGCTGTTGCCGCAGCTTTAATCATAACCTCATGTGTTCTTTCAAGAATCTTTTCTTTCTTTCTTATCTCAAGAGCATTAAGCAAGTTAAACATTTTTTCAACATATTTTTCTGCTCTTTCAATCCATTGATCCACAAATTCTCCCTTTACCTCTAAGAGTTTTTTATGTTCTATGTCTTTTCTTATTTGAACAATTTCTTTTAACCATTTCGCATATTCTTCTTCTAACAACCCTGGTTTAACAAGATATTCCATAACTTCCTCATACAACTTACTTGGAACAGGAGGCTCTAGACCCATAAACATCAAAACCGCTTGCGTAGAATTAACCATAGCATAATAACAATCTTCAGCAAGCATAAGCAACTTTACAGTTTTTGCTCTAGCTAATTTCTTTGGAGCATCTTCCATGTAGTTCTCTATAGCTTCTCTTGTTCCTTGAATTTTACCAAGCTTTAGCAATCTTTTCCATGGCATGAAAAATCCAGCATCGAATAATGGTTCTCCTTCTTTTATGAAGTTGTAAACTATTGGATGACCAGATTTTGCATAATCTACAAACTCAGTCAATGTATAAGATGGTTGGACTGAAATTTTATCTGATATACTTTTTGCTATTTTTTCTAAATCATCATCGATAGCTTCCAATTTATCTCCGCTTAACTCTTCTATGGTATCATCTAGGATGACAATTATGTCTATGTCACTCTCTGGTTTAAATTCTCCTCTAACAACAGAACCCATCAAAACTATTGATTTTACTAAATTACCATATTTATCTAAAACTCTTTTTGCAAACTCTTTTGCCTCTTGCAATCTTTTTTCTTTTTCATCCATTTTTAATCCTCCAAAATATCTTTAGGCAACAACTTCTTAAATCTCTCTATTATTTCTTGTGTTATGCTCAAAGCTTTTTGCAGATATTCGCCATTAATTTCTTTAACTAATTGATGATCTATGTCCTTCCAAAGTTTGTCTATTTCTTTCCACTTTTCTAAGAAATCATTTTCTAATTTTCCTTCCTCAACCATTTTTTCTAAATATTTGGGAATTTCTTTTGGGTCTGGTTGAGTTTTATAATAGTGCATTATTACAGCTTGAATTATATCGCTAGAACAATATCTTAAATCAAAAATCATACTTTTCAGATCGCTCTTAATTTTTTCTAATCTTATTTCTGAAGCTTTTGCTTTCAATTTAATAACTTCCTCGCTCGGTGGAAGCAAACCAAGCTGTAACATTCTTTGTATTGGTTTAACAAAACCAGTATCATAAAGAACTAACCCATATCTTAAAAAGTTTATGAGTTCAGGAGAACTCATTCTAACCCATTGCCAAAATTCTGTCAAATAAGTTATTTGAACGTGTAAATCTTTCATACTTTCTGCAGTCAATAAAATTTCTTCTTTAACTCTCTCGAAATCAACAGAAGTTTTTAATGATGTATCATCCAATATAACCCAAACATCAACATCAGAAGTAGGTTTTATATCACCTCTAACAATCGATCCAAAAATAAGCACAGATTTTACAATTTCTCCAAACCTCTTTCTTATTTCATTCATGAATTTTACACTTTTTTCGATGAGGATTTTCTTCCTTTCCTCAATTTCATCTTTTTTAACAATTTTTGTGTCCTCTAATTCCTTTTCTAAATTTTCAATCATTTTTCAAATTATTTCTCTAGTTTAAAACTTATCTAAGTTCTTCCTTTTTCCACTCTTCAGGCCTTTTACCTTTCTCTATTGCTTTACTTCCAAGGAAAGTATATTCTTCTTCTGGCACTTGGATTAATCCTTTTAGGGGGTCTAAAAAGTGTTCTTTTATTATAGCAAGTTGTCTATCCTCAGACAAGATTTCTCTCGAGGAAATACCATAAAATTCTGGTGGTAACTTTTCGGGTTCAATTCCTTTTTCCAAATATTCTACTATAATTCTTAGAGCAGCTGCGGATTGTCCAATGAATTGAGCTGGATATTGGCCTCCTCGAGCTCCACCTCTCTCAAAAATAAATATTCCTTCATTGTCATCCTTTCCAAAGCCTAACTTTCTCAATTCGAATGCATATCTATAAATCCAATATTGTGCTTCACTTCCAATGTCTATTGGTTGATGAGCCGGATGATAAGGTTTTGGAGCGCCAACATGAAAAACTAAAATGTATTTTCCTGCATCTTTTTCTTTGGAGCTGTTTAATTCTGCCTGAAGAGATTTTATTTCGTTTAATGGATCCAGATTATTATGTAAATAGTGTTCCTGATCGAAAACAATTCCAAGATAAACATTTCCAGATAGCTCTTTGGCAGCTCTAACCATCCTATATATATCTACAAGATGAATCAACCTTTGTAGTCCCTCTTCGCCAGCTCTTGTTATTTCTGGATTCTCAAAAACTATAGTGAATTTTCTATTTTTGTCCTTTTCTGCTATTTTTTTGTTGATTTCTTCTATCTTTTCAAAAGGAGTTTTTTTGAGAAAAGTTTCTTCTATTTTTTTTAATTTTTCATCACTCAAAAATTTAGAAAACAATCGCTTTTGTTCCATTATGAATTCTTCTTTGTTCTTTTCGGTGAAATGCCCAAGAATATACCTTGCTGAAACCAGTGCTACAATTTGTGGTGGTAATCTTATCTCCCCATTCTTATCAAGAAATTGAACTCCGAATTCATTCTCTAGACTTTCCCATGTTTTGTCTTTAAAGAAAAGATTCCACAAAGGTTCTTTAGGATCATTTTTAGTTTCATAGAGATACCTCGCTACTATTAAATATGCAACATCTTCATGAGTTATAGCGCCTTCTGCAAATCTTAATCTTGTTATATTTCTAAAGTAGTCCCATGCATATTTGCCTACATTATTCACAATTTCTTTTGTTATTTCTTCCATTGCTCTTTCTCTTGCAGAATCTTCGTTCATCCCCGCTCTTTTCAGCTCTTCAATTTTTTCATTCAATTTTTTCTGATATATATCCCTAGTTTCTTTATTTTCCTCCAATACCCACCTTATAATTCCACTTTTTATGCTCTCTATTGAGACAAAACCAATTCCGCTTTCTCTTCCAATCAAGAAATAAATTAGATTGCTATTTTCTACCCAGTTTTTCAGGTTTTCATTTTTTTGTATAAACTCAATCCAATTGACGTCTCCATGAGGAGTTACAGTTAATTGACCGCTATATCTAAACCTCTCAACTACCATGGCTATAGTTGGTAGATTTGATGCATGAAAGACTATGTATCTAGGAACATATTCTCTATAATCTCCCTCTACTAAAAATTTCAAATAAATGGTATCTAGGTATTGATGAAGTCTTCTATGACTATGTTTCCACACAACTTCTAATGCGCTTTCCAATGCCATCATTTCCCCAATTTCACCATGCATGCCCCACTCAACTTTAAGTGTGTCTATAAGTCTTTTTATGTTTTTTATTACATCTGGTTCCTGAAATTCTGCTATGCTTTCAAAATCTACCTGAACAAAATTAACTCCATATGTTGCAGCAGAACCAATTTTGCTTGCAAGTCCTAGAAGCTCTTCGCTTCTTGAAATAGACCACCATCCTGATGATGCACCAATTTTATAGCTCATATTCTAACCTCTACTTGAGCGCCAGGAACTTGGAAGGAGGCATGTAGATAGTTTTTTATTTGGTTGAAAATTGTACCAGAATATTTGAAATAATACTTTGCTAATCTATAACTCAAATTGTATTCATAGGGACCATATGACCTAAAGAAAGTTGCTTTAATTCCAAAATAATCTAAGAACTTTTTTAGAAGATCGAAGTTAATTTTCTTGCTTTTTTCTTCTTTTTTTGCCGGTGGATTAAATATTTTTTCTACATCTTCTGCGCTGCCATAAATGAAAACAAATTCTTCTTTTAGCATATCTTTTACTTTTTTTGCTTTGCCTTCTTTGTCATAACCAAGTTCTCCCAAAAGAGAATCTATATAATTTTCTAAAGTCTTTTCCTTTGCTATTATTTCTAAAATATGACCAAGTATGATATTTTGTGTTTTAACATAAGTACGAAGATTTCCTATAGTCAAATCTTCAATTTGGGTACCATTCGGTAGTACGAGAACAGTCCTATCCATAGGAATTTCAACAAAAATGAAATATGGGCTGAAAGGCCAGACTACCGGCTCGTTTCCTCTAACACTGCTACTAAATCTATCTAACAATCTTCTTCTTGCTTCAAACAAATCAAGAGCAGTAATCTTTATGTTATACTCTTTTTCTATACTATTTGCTATATTTCTAACTATTTTGTCTATTGAAGGCTCTATTGGTAATGCATCTATCATCCCATCTTTATCTAGCTTGTTGTTTTTCTTCAAAACTTCTATTTCTTCATCAGTAAATCCAGCTTCTTTTGCAGATATTTTATCAAAATATTCTCTACTTGCCTTCCATTTTTCATCTGGAGCAAAAGGCTTCCATGCCCAAATTGTCATAGAATCCATAGAAAAGGCTTGTGCATCAGGTCTAAAGAAAGCTTTCATAATTCTTGTTCTTCCTTCCGATGAAGAAAGCATATCGTTTATCATCTTGTATCTAGCAACAATTGGCTTCAACATCTCCTTATATTCTTTAATTGAATTTTCCCTAGCAACAGCTAATTCTTTTATTCTAGCATACCTTTCTTTAACGCTATTTTCAAACATTTCAAGCCAGCTTAGAAACAGCTTGTTTTTTGTAGCAAGAACTACTTTTTCTGCATACGAAACATCTAATTTTATTTCTTCTGGAGATTTTTCGTTATCTAATTTCATGAAATCAGAAATTATTGTTGGCCACCTGGATGCAATTGATCGTAAAGAAATTGGTGTGTTTGGCAAATCGGTATGTATGTCAACCTGATCTATAAATATTGATCTAAGTGTTTGGATTGCTCTTTCTTTCTTCTTTTTTGCATCTTCAATCTTTTTCTGATCTTTTTCTCGTTTTAGTATAGCTTCTGCTTCCTTGATGTCGTTGAAAAGTTTGATATATTCTCTATATTTTCTCAGGTCATGAAGAATTAATTCCAAATCTGCATAAGCTTGTGCTATACTAGCTAAACCACTCTTTATCTGTTGTGAGAGTCTTTCTCTTTCTCCCAAAACCAAATCATAATATCCCTTGTTGATTGGTGAAACGAAAATAGCCTCACTTACTTTGACTCTCTCAAATCCCCATTTTCCCAGTTGAAACATCAAACCGTAATAAACTCCGGTACATCCACCAAGCGTGGTGGTGTAATCCAATAATTCATTTTGATCAGGTGGATTAGAATTTATTCCTTCTCCAGGTCTCATTCCTTTTTCGGGAGGATATTCTGGGTATTGAACAGCCATAATTAATTTTTGCTTCTCTAGTTATTAGCTTTTTAAAAGAAATATTCCTATGCCCGTTAAAATAATTCCTATTATTGTAGCAGACTTTGCCATTTCTTCAGGCTGATACTTGTCTAGAAAAGGAAAAAAAATTATTAAAGAAAGACCAATCAATATTAGCCCCATTCCGATAATTTTTTGCATTTCAATCACCTAAAAATTAATGCAAGGTAGAGGAATATTGCGCCTAAAATTATGGCAAGTTTGAACCCTGTTTTTTTCATAGAAATCCCTGCTATAAAAAAGAACAATATCCCTAATGTTAGAAAAATCGGAAATAACAATCCTTTCATAAGCTTTTTTATTAGGATAAAAATAAATAAATATGCCAATATTTGCTAGGACAAAGTTAATAATTCATGAAGATTGTCTTGAAGTTTCGGGCTCCCCTTTACCAGGGAAAAAGTTTATGACTTTAGAATACTCAGGTCCCAATCCTCAAGCTGCATATTATCAAGCAAAAAAATTGCTTGCTCAAATAACAAAAGTTCCGGAAAACGAGATTATAGAAAGAGATTTTACTTGGCGAAGAGAGGGGGAAGAAGAAAATTTTAGTGTCACTTTTGATGTGATCAAGGATATGGATAGGTTTAGTTTCATCCAGATAAGTATAAGCATGAAAGGTAAAATAAAACCGAGCAAAGAGTTTGGAAAAGAAGGAAGTCTATCAATAAACATAGAAGGTGTCCTAAGAACAGAATATCCACAAGACACATTATGGCAGAGAAGTTTAATTTATGAAATGTTTAGGACATTTTATCATAAGTTCATATACGAAGAAACAAGAAAAAAGTATAAGCAGGAATGCGTTGATATAATGAATCAGGTATACTCCTCATTAAAAGAATTCTTGAATGTTCTACCTAGGAGATAATCATGGCAACATGGGTTATAGAAGATGATTGCCTTACTCCGGAGAGATACATTAGAATAATTTACAAAGGCCCAAATCCTTTTTCTGCATATCAAGCTACTTTTAACATATTTAGAAAAATAGTTCAGATAGATCCAGCAGACTATAGGGAAAGGGATTTTAGGTGGGATATTTCTGGCGATCCGAGAGGCTTTTATATAAGAGCATTAATTGAAAAGTCTATGGACGCAAGAACTAAAATCGTTTTTGAAGTAATATTTCAAGGAAATCAGCCATCAGATCCATCAAAAAATGGTGAGTTAACTATATTGATTTACCCTAGAATGAGGACAGAATATAAGTTAGATTCACAATTTCAACAATCACCTTTTTATAAGGCGCTTCTCTGGTTATATAATTTCTTTTTCTATTTTAGGGTAAGAAGAGGTTATTTGAAAATATGTAATGATTGGGTGGCTCGACTTTCCAAAGAATATAGAGAACTTCTTAAAATCGGATAAATTTAAACTCAAAAATAAAATAAACTAATGTTTGGTATAAAGAATCTCTTTAAAAGAAAAGAAAAAGTGGGTATAGCTAATTTGCAAACTCCATCCCAGATACAAGAACAATATAACAACATAAATATTCCAAAAAATCAGGAGCAACCAAAAGAAGTTCAAGAAAACAAAAAATCGGAGATTGAAATACTTATTGCAAAAATTGATGCCTTAAAATTCCAGTATGAGGTTCTTAGCGAAAAAATAAGCAATATGGAAAAAATGTTAAAAGAAATATATGATATAGCTAAATCGTCTTCTTGAATCTTAAGATTTTATTTAAATATAAAAAACAAAAATTAAAATGCCAATAACACTTCAAACTTTAAAAGAACTTTTAGCAGCTCCGCATGAAGCAATAACAAAAGTTGCTAAATCAAAGAGCACAAATGAGTCAATAGTAATGCTCACTATGAACTGGCTTCTTTTGTCAGTAGCTTTTTCACTTCCTACAGGAAATTATTCATTAATTCCAGCGATCTTAGTCTCAGGAATAATAGGGACTTTATTTGTGGGTTTCCTACTTCATATTGGATTAACAATGGCTGGAGGAAGAGGAGACTTCACAAGTATATTAAGTTCCTTAACATATCCATTCTTCGGAGTGGCTATCTCATCCCTAATAGTTTCTGCGTTCTTCACTTGGTCAGGAGTAGTTGCAGTGTTTATAGGAGCTATACTATTCATTCTTTACTTTACTATAGCTTTAACAGCGATGTTTAGATTAATAAAGGAGACTTATAAGCTAGACATAGTCACAATATGGATAGTAACAAGTTTAGTGTTATTAGCGGCATTGGCGAGTGTTTACCTATTGTCAGCATTTTACATCCTTAAATCAGGAGCAATATTAACATCACTTCAAAATCTAGGTTCAGCTCCATAATTTCCGCCTTCTTAGACTTCTTTTTTATTTTTCTTTTCTAATTTTCACAAATGATAGAAGTTGGCTTAATCGGAAAGCCAAATGCCGGAAAATCTTCTTTTCTTAGAGCAGCAACATTACAAGATGTAAAAATTTCTCCAGTGCCATTTACCACATTGAAGCCAAATATAGCAGTTGCTTATGTTACGAAGAAATGTGTATGCAATGATTTCAATGTAAAATGTAATCCACGACAAGGCGCATGTTTAAATGGAATTAGGTTTATTCCAATAGGCCTTTGGGATTTACCGGGAATTGTTCCAGGTGCTCATGAAGGTAGAGGGTTGGGTCTTAAATTCTTAGATGATGTAAGAAAAACAAAGGCTTTAATTCATGTTGTCGATTTTTCTGGTTCAACAGATGCTGAAGGAAGAGCAACCGAGAATTATGATATAGAAAATGACATAAAATTTGTTGAAGAAGAAATAAACGCTTGGTTCAGAGAGATTATAGAAAGGGGATTAGATAAGTATAAAAGAAATTTGAAAAATGTTTCAAGAGAAGATCTTGTTAATATGCTGGTTAAGCAATTAAGTGGTCTAGAGGTGAAGAAGGAAGAAATAGAGGTTGCGTTAGATAAAGTTGGAATAGAGGATTTAGAAATTTTTTCAAAAAGTTTGAGAGAAATTTCTAAACCGATTGTTATAGTTGCTAATAAAATA